>OHEC01000947.1_pt1 | contig 12969 bp, 15 predicted proteins | sample 1567141 | NCBI WGS metagenome assembly OHEC01 (sample SAMEA3879567, study PRJEB24766) | human gut metagenome | biome: human-associated habitat; feature: feces | place: USA | collected 1985/1987 | reverse complement strand
TGGACGGCACCGCTCCTCATGGCTGAGCAACAGAAGGATACTTTAGGTATCTATCTTTGTGTCATCGGTTATCTGTCCCTGCACCGGCCGGTTCATTTCGATCCAAACCCGGTTTACCTCTTCCATACAGGTAAAATAGAGACTGGTCAGCAGATTCGTAGGAATTCCAAGCTCTCCGGTCAGTCTATCAATCTTTTCCCAATCCGCATGTTCATAGCTCAGGGCCAGATCGTACAGCATTCCAGCCCGGCCGGTATGCTGTAAAAGGGCCTCCTTAGCCTCCGCACACAGAGGAATGGGCTTCAGAATCTCCGCCAGCGGAGCATCAATGAGATAATTCAGGGTAGAAAACATCCCCATTAAGTAGGCATCCGGCTTGGAGATCGGCATATCCTTTGCGTAGTTCATCAGCTTGCTACAGAAGTTGGCCCGCATGAACGACATTCTGAGAAACTCCTCCGCGCCCTCCTCCATCTGATTCTCGGCATTGCTGGCGCTCAGCAGGTAGACCCATTGACGCAGTTCGCTCAGGCCCATAGTCATGATCGCCTGGCGTACGCTGGTTACCCGGTGGCGGAGCGCATAATAGCAGGAGTTTGCCATCCGCAGCAGGCCATAGGTCAGCGTAGCATCTACGGAAATAATCTGCTCAATCTCCTCCACATCCGGCTCGTCCCGCGTCATCGCCACCATCAGGCGGAAGAAGTTGCTCTGCAAATATCCGCTGCTGTGGGTCTGTGTGGTCAGCTTTTCCGCCACATAGGGGCCCTCCAGGGCATCCACCCCCAGCTTGACGGCCTTCTGGTAGGTTTCCTCCCGGTCAATCCCCACGGCGATACACTGCTTTTTCATGCTGTGGGCGATGTCGATGATGTTTTTCAGCGTCAGCTCCGGCGTGGTCTGGATGTTCAGCTTAATGTAGTCGATCCGGTCCAGGATTCCCAGATAGCGCGGGGCAAACTGGAATTCATTGACCGCCACCTGATAGCCCTCTTTTGCATACTGCTGCACCATATGCATGGCCAGGGGATGAATGATAACGCTGTCGTCAATCTGGATCACCAGCTCCCCCTTGTCAAAGAGGTGGGGCGTTTTTTTCATCAGAAGCGTGGTGGTGAAGGTCATAAAATTCAGTGAGCCGCGCAGCAGCTTATCGGTATTCATGGTGAGGAAATTGTAAATGGTGTCCGCTGCGGCAAAGTCGTTCTCCCTGACGTTTTTGCCGTTGTCGCCAAAGGCCTGGTTTTCCCCGTGGTACTGGATCTCATAGCCGATGATCTTATTTGCCTGGTCTTTGATGGGCTGACGAACGATATATTTGCTGCTCATGCCTGTCCTGCCTCCCGCTTCCGTCTGCTGCGCTCCAAAAGATGGTCCACAATTCCGATCAAATGCCCGATTTCCGGCTTGCTCAACTGCTCATCCGCACCGACCTCTTTGCCCTTGCGGCGCATCTCCTCTGTAATCAGGGAGGAGAAAATGATCACTGGAATGGCCTGCAGCTCTTTATCCTCCTTGATCCGCTTGGTGAGGTTATGGCCGTCCATCTGGGGCATCTCCAGGTCGGTAATCACAATAGAAACCTGTCCGGTGGGGCCCCCGCCGTCCTTACACGCCTGCAGCGCCTCCCACAGCTCTGCGCCGTTTTGGAACATGCGCAGGTTGGTATACCCCGCCTTAGTCAGCGCGGTACGGATCATCTGGGACAGCAGGATGGAGTCCTCCGCGACCCAGACCGGCTCGCTTCGCTTCTCCCGCTTACCCATAGCATCCACCTCACTGAGCTGGATACCGGTCTCCGGCGCAATCTCGGCCACAATCTTTTCAAAATCCAGAATCGTGACCAAGTCCTTGCCGCACTGAGCGATTCCGGTGGCAACCCCGTCTGCGCCCCCGGAAACCGTGTTGTCCGGCTTCTGGATGTCCCGCCACGAGATACGGCTGATCCCCACTACCGTATGGACGCGGAAGGCAATGTGCATTTTATTGAAATTGGTGATAATGAAGAGATCCTTTTCCCCTTTGGGTTCGGTATGTCCACTGAGATACTCCGGCAGATCCACCACGGTAATCACGATGTCCCGGGGTTTAAAAATCCCTTCCACTGCCGGGTGGGCATGGGGCATTGGGTGCACCGGCGCCGACAGCATAATCTCACGCACCTTGGCCACATTGATCCCGTAGAGATTTCCGTCAATGGTAAACTCCATGATCTCAATCTCGTTTGTCCCCGTCTCCAATAAAATTCCGTCTTTGTTGTTTTCCATGACCCATTCCCCCACTTTCAGATTGTTCTATTCCTACCGGCTAAAAAATGAGCTCCGGCTTTCCGTAGCAGCGGACACAGCCTTGTCCGGTGGCCGCGTCAAAGAGCAGGGTCCGGGCCACCGTGCCGCCTACATCCTCCTGTAGCAGCCGGACGCCCTCTGTACGCAGCGTCATATGGACGCTTTCAATATTCCGCTGTCCAATATTGCCCAGATTTCCACCGCCGGCTACCTCAAACATGCGGGCTCCGCCGGCAATTTTGGCTGTAACCCGCGCCCGTTTGGCGCCTCGCCGCTCCATTTCCCGCAGCGTCTCCCGGATGCCGGTATCCGCATACTTGAGCGGGGACTTCCGCCCCGTCTCCAGATTCAGGGGCAGCATGATGTGGAGCAGGGCGGCCAGCTTGAGCATGGGATCATAGAAGCAGATTCCAATGCAGGAGCCCAGGGCGTAAGTCACCAGCATCCCACTGCCCTGCGCCATTTTCATGTCGGCGATCCCAACCACCAGCTTGTCATTCATCCAAAACACCCAGCTTCCGCAGCAGGAAATTGAGGGAACGCACGTCAGGTGACAGCAGGAGGCGGCAGGGCACGCTGTGCTTTTCGCAGATGAAATTGGTGCCGATGGTCATAATGTAATCCGACTGTCCTCCAAACTCCGCCATGGGCACCGTAATAATCGCCCCCTGCATGTCCACAGCAAAGCCAGGCACCGATGGCTGAATCGTTACCCCAGCCAATCCAGAGAGGGCGTTGACGAAGGTGGAGATCATGATGTTGCCCACCTCTACCAGGGCTGAGCGGTCCAGCTCCGAGAGCTGCCCATATTCGCAAACCGTCCGGTTCATCATGCGGCCCAGCACCTGATTGATAAAGTCCATCTGCTGTACCGAGAGCATAATACCGTTGATTTCCCCGCCCAGACGCACCAGCACACCGGCCGTGATCACCTCCGGCCCGCCGATCCAGTCGATGGCCTCGTTGTAACCGAGGATGCGCACCTCCGGCATTTCAATGCGCACCTCACACTGGAGCAGGCTGGAGAGGGCCGTCGCCGCGTTGCCCGTCCCGATGCTGCCGATCTCCCGGAGCGTATCCAGTTCCAGGCCGCTGAGTTCATTAAAATTTTTCACGTATTTTCCCTGCCTATCCGTTTGTCAGGTTGTTGACCGTCGTCTCGATTTCGTCCGCTGTCTGCATCATGCGCAGGACATAGCTGTAAGTCCGCTGGGCCTCAATCACCTTTCCCATCTCAGAAGCCAAGTCCACATTGGAGCTCTCCAGATAGCCCTGGCGCACCTCCGAGGGGCTCATCCACACCGCACCGTTTTTCTCCGTGGTCACAAACCGGCCGCTGCCCACATGCTGAAGGCCGTCCAGGTATTGAATGGTAAACACGCCCACAGGCTGGCGCGCCTCAGCGTCCGTCACCACAATGGGATAGCCGTTGGTGTCCAGAACCTGCCGGCCCTCTCCATCCGCCAGATAGTAAAGTGTATCCGTTGTTCCGTCCTCCTTTATCTGCTGAAACGAGGACAGGGCGAAGGAGCCGTCCCGGGTGTAGGAAATCTCTCCGGTATCCGGGTCATACAGGGCGAAAAAGCCGTCGCCCACAATGGCGTAATCCTGCTTGCGCCCCGTCTCCTCCATCGCTACGGAGCGGAAATCCGTGATGGTGGACACCATGCGGGTACCGCTGCCCTTGGGGAGCTGCTGGCCGTCGATACCGTCTACCATCCGGTACATTAGAGCCTCAAAGGCGGGCTTCTCCGCCCGGAATCCAAAGGTGTTCGCGTTGGCCATATTATTGCCCTGGACTCCCATTCGCTCCATTTGCTGCTGCGCGCCCACCGTGGCGGTATAAAAAGCCTGAAGCATCGTTCTCCTCCTCTGCTTATAAGCGTCCCAGCTCTGTTGTCGCCTTGGTCAGCACGCCGTCATAGAGCTTCAGCACCTGTGCGGCGCTCTGAAGCGCCCGCTGGGCCGTCATCATATCGCTCATCTCCTGGAGCATGTCCACGTTGGCATTCTCCACCCATTTCCAGTGGAGCTTCGCCTGGGAGGGAGCCGGCGCCTGCCCATTCGCACCGAACAGGCCGCTCTCATTTCTCTCCAGCTGCCCGTTGTCCGCAAAGGCGTACAGACCCAGCCGACCCACATAGCCGCCGCCCTCTGTATAGAGGTTCCCTGCCTGATCGGCCCGGATACGGTCGGTGGCCAGATAGATTGGTTGTCCATCCGCCCCCAGAACCCGCCCATGGGCGGGCAGGCAGAGATAGCCCTCCCCATCCAGAGAAAAGCTGCCGCTGCGGGTGTACTCGACGCCCTGAGCCGTTTGAATGGCGAAAAAGCCATCCCCTTCGATGGCGAAGTCCAGCGTCAGCCCCGTCTCCTCCAGGCTTCCCTGGCTATAGTCCACATAGAGCTGACTGGGGGCCAGGATATAGCTCTCCTCACCGATCACGGTGGGGCTGCTTTTGTCCTTATTGCCCACCCGGCTGATCAGCACTTCCTGGAAGGTGCTGTCCGTATACTGCTCCGCCTTATACCCGGAGGTGGAGAGATTCGTCATGTTGTTGGCAACTGTGTCCAGCCGGCGGCTCTGGGACAGGATGCCGGAGGTCAGGTTGTAAAACCCTTTTGTCATATGGCCTTCTCCCTTCTGCTGTGTACTACGCTCCTATGTACTGCTTCATGTAGGCCTGGAGCCGCTGAATGGCCCGGTTATGGATTTGTGAAATACGCGGCGCGCTGACCCCAAGGACCTGTGCAATCTCCTTCATGGTCAGCTCTTTTTCATAATACAGGGAGAGCACCAGCCGCTCATTCTCCCGCAGGGAGGCGATTCCCCGGCGCAGCACCTCGTGCAGCTCCTTTTGCTGATAAGCGTCCTCCGGCGGATTGCCGGACAGTGCCTTGCCGGTTACATTCCCATAGGTGTCCAAAAGCACCTCGAAAGACATCAGGTTGGAAAACGCCGTTTCAGAGAGGAGCTCCTCATAGTCCTTCTGGCTGAGCTTCAGGTAGTCTGCCATCTCCTGATCGCTGGGGGTATGGCCCAGCTCTATGGACAGCTCCTCAGCCGCCCGCTTCAGCCGGGTGGCCTTCTGCCGGACCCTCCGCGGAATCCAGTCCTGCTTGCGTACCAGGTCGATCACCATTCCCCGCAGCCGCTTTGCGATGTACGCCTCGAACTTGACCTCCTTTTCGGGGTCATACTTGTCCACAGCGCTGAGCAGAACCAAAATTCCCTCATGGATCACATCATCCAACTGGGTAAACCCGCTGAACAGCCCGCAGGTCTGAATCGCAATCCGGCGTACCAGATCGGTATACCGCAGCACCAGGGCCCACTTCAGCTCCATATCCCCCGTCTCCTTGTAGCGCAGCAGAAGGGTCTGATTGTCCATCTGGTCGACCGCCTGCTGACCTCCGCCGGGAGATAGGGCCGTTTCCATCTGTTTTAACTTATTCATGCAGATACCCTTCCCCATCTCTATGCACGCTTTTCCTGCGGCTGAAGTGTAATGTTGCCAATGGCCTGTATCTGCACATTGCTCGTGATTTCATTAAAGGAGAGCACATAGATGTCGGGATAGAACGTGGCGAGCATACGGCTGAGATAGACACGGATAATCTGGCTGGTCAGCAGAATGGGCGTTTGGGAGAGCTCCTCAAATTTCTTCCGCAGCTCTCCCACCTGCTGTACGATCTGCTGCACAATATCAGGGCTGAGCGCCAGATAGACGCCGTGCTCGTTCTTGGTCAGGGCGGCCAGTACCTTCTTTTCCAGCTCCGCGTCCAGCGTCACTACCCGAAGCTGCCCATTTTCGCAGAACTTCCGGGTAATGGTCCGTCCCAATGCACCGCGCACCTGTTCGGTGATCATGTCGATATCATGGGTCGTGGTACTGGCCTCCACCACCGCCTCCAGAATGGCCGCCAGATCCCGGATGGGGATGCCCTCCCGCAGCAGGCTGCGCAGGATCTTTTCCAGGTTGGCGTAGGAGATGACGTTGGGGATCACATCGGCCACCAGCTCCGGCTCCGTCTTTTTCAGATTCTCCACAAGCTGCAAGGTCTCCGAGCGGTTGAGCAGCTCATAGGCATGCTTTTTGATCGTCTCCGACAGGTGGGTAAGCATAACGGTCAGGGGTGTGATAACCGTATACCCGTAGATCTCCGCCATTTCCTTGTTCTCCGGCAAAATCCAGCGGGAGGGGATGCCGTAGGCCGGCTCCACCGTCTCAATCCCGTCAATCGTTCCCGCCGGATTGGACGGCTCCAGGGCCAGATAATAGTCCACCAGAATCTCTCCCCGGGCCACCTCCTCCCCCCGGATTTTGATCACATACTGGTTGGTTCCCAGCGCCGCACCGTCGTGGAGGCGGATAGAGGGGATGACAAAGCCCATATCCTGGGCATACTGCCGGCGGAATATCACAATGCGGCTGATCAGCTTGCCGCCGCTTTTCTCATCCACCAACGGGATCAGGCTGTAGCCGAATTCCATCTCGATCGGCTCCACCGCCAGGAGGGAATAGACATTGTTGATGTCCTTGAAGTAGTCGGTTTCGCTGGCCGCCTGAAGCTCCGGGGCGGCTGCCGCCTCCGGGGCGGGCTGTTCCTCCAGTGCCTTCTGCTCAGTGAGCTTCCGGTCGCTCAAGAAGCCGCCAATACCCAGGCCGCAGCCCACCAGCAGGAGCGGCGCCGTGGGAGCGCCGGGCACCAGCCCCAGCAGCGCTAAAATAATGCCGGTGGCCAGGATCGCTCTGGGCTGGGCCTTAAACTGTCCCAGCACGTCGCTGTTCAGGCTGCCGTCCGACACGGAACGGGTCACGATCATACCGGTAGCGGTGGAGATCATCAGGGCCGGGAGCTGGGACACCAGACCGTCGCCGATGGTGGCGATGGAATACTGGTTCAAAACCGTAGCCAGATCTCCGCCGCCCTGCACGATGCCGATAATTAAGCCTGCCACAAAGTTGATGACCGTAATAATCAGCGACATGACGGCGTCGCCCTTGACGATCTTGGTTGCACCGTCCATGGCGCCGTAGAAGTCGGCCTCCTTCTGGATCTTATAACGCCGCAGCCGGGCTTCCTTCTCGTCAATAAGGCCGGAGCTCAAATCCGCGTCGATGGCCATCTGCTTTCCGGGCATGGCGTCCAGCGTGAAGCGGGCGGCCACCTCGGAGACGCGCTCCGCTCCTTTGGTGATCACAATAAATTGCACCAGTACAATGATTAAGAAAATCAAAATTCCGATGACAATATTCCCCTGGGTAATCAGCGTACCGAAGGATTTGATTACCATACCCGCATCGCCGCCCTCGGAGAGGATCAGGCGTGTGGAGGATACGTTGAGGCCCAGGCGGAACAGGGTCGTTATCAGCAGCAGGGAGGGGAAGATAGAGAACTCCAGCGCCTCCGAGATGCTCATGGTGATCATCAGAATCATGATGGAAATGGCAATGTTCAGTACAATCAGGATGTCCAGCGCCTGCTTGGGCAGCGGCACCACCAGAAAGAGAACGATGATCACGACCAGCAGCGATATGGAGTTGTTCAGTATCCGTCTCATAGCTCTCCAAGGCTCCTACTTTCTCGCCGCTACTTCAGCTTTTCATCCATGCGGTAGAGGTACACCAGCACCTCCGCCACGGCGTTATACAGCTCCGGCGGGATCTCCCGATTCAGCTCCGCCGTGGCATACAGCGCCCTGGCCAGCGGTACATTTTCAATAATGGCAATGTGATGCTCCTCCGCCTTGCGCACAATGCGTCCGGCCAGCTCGTCCTGTCCCTTTGCCAGGACAATGGGCGCCCCATCCGTCTCAGGGTGGTAGCGCAGCGCCACTGCAAAGTGCGTCGGGTTTCGGATAACCACATCTGCCTTTGGCACCTGCTGCATCATACGGGATTGGGCCATCCTGCGCTGCACTTCTTTGATCTTTCCCTTGACCTGGGGATCGCCTTCCATCTGTTTGTATTCCTCTTTGATCTCCTGTTTGGACATGCGCAACTGCCGCTCATAGTCCCACCACTGGTAAAACACGTCCGCGCCGGCCAGCACCACAAAGGCTATGGCGATCTGCATCACCATCTGGAAGCCCTCATCCACCAGATGGGCGCAGGCAACGGCCAGATCGGTGTGGAGATATTTCGTAAAGGTATCTACAATTCCCACCAGGAACTGATAGATCAGGAACAGCAGAACCGTTATCTTTAAAATCCCCTTCAGCGCCTCAATGACGCTGCGCAGTGAAAACAGGCGCTTGATCCCCTGCAGGGGGTTAATCCGGCTGAACTTTGGCTTCAGCGCCTCCCCGGAAACCAGCAGCTTGGTCTGGAAAAAGGTCGCCGCCACCGCTACCACCGCCGTAGTGGCCAGCAACGGTCCCGCCGCAAACAGAAAGGTCTTCAGCATCTCCAGCACCAGGCCGCTCAGGTTGTCCTGCAATCCAGTGTGCGCCGCGCCGGCCACAAGCCCCATAGCGTACTGCAAAAAGCGGTAAATCTGCTCCACCATTGGCGTGGCAGTCAGCTTGAGTACAAAAAAGCTGGCCAGCAGCACCGCCACGGAAACTGCATCGTTGCTGAAAAAGACATTACCCTTTTTTCGCTCGTCTCTCCGCTTTTTAGGGGTTGCTTTTTCGGTTTTTGAACTGTCTGCCAAAGCCTTCTCACGCTCCCCCTATCAGGCGCAGTATCCGCCCCAGCTCCGAGAGCATGCCGCTCTCCAGCTCCAGCAGGAATTCGTTGATCGGCGTCAAGAGCAGAAAGAACAAAAGCAGCCCGATGATCACCTTCAGCTCGATATTGATGACAAAGGCGTTGATTTGCGGGATCGCCTTCATCAGCACCCCCATGCCTACCTCTCCCAGCAGCTCCGCTGCCAGGATCGGCATAGCCAGCTTTACCGCCAGGAGCATACAGGCGAGAAACAGCTCAATGACATAGGCGTAGACTCCATCGCCAAGGGCGGCAGCGCCATAAGGAACCAGCTCACCGGAGGTGGTCAGCAGGCGCATCAGGGTATAGTGTCCATTCTCCGCAAAGAAGTCCAGAATCAGCAGGATATTGAGCAGTGATGCAGTCACCGACAGGTTGGCCTGGCTGCTGGCGTCGTAGATCTGCGCCATTGTCATACCCATCTGTGTGTCGATCACCTCTCCGCCGATCTGGACAACGGAAAACACCACCCGCATTACGAATCCCAGAACCAGGCCGATTCCCAGCTCCAGCAGAAGGCGAAACGCCAGCTCCACCAGGGTATCCGGCTGCGGCACCCCCGTCCCGGCCGTCCCAAAAACCAGAATGGAGAGCACCAGCGCCATACCGGTCTTGACCATGGCCGGGAGATTGGAGCGTCCCAGCAGCGGGTTAAACAGGAGAAAGCCCGACATGCGCATAAAAATCAGTTCAAAGAGATAGAGCTGTGCCCAATCGACCATGTCCCACACCCTTACATCAGCGTAAACAGATACCGGCTGAAATCCAGCAGCGTCTCCAGCATCCATCCACCGCCCACCAGAAGTACAGCCACCACCACGATCATCTTGAGGATAAACGAGAGGGACTGCTCATGGATCTGGGTTACCGCCTGAAAAATGGCGACCAGAATACCGACCAGCATGCTCAGAATCAGGAGCGGTGCGCCAATCCGAAGCGCGACGCCCACCCCTTCCCGCAAAATGTCAACTACTTCCATATTCGGATTCTCCTATCGGAAGCTCTGCACCAGGGTCGAGAACAGCAGCTCCCACCCATTCAGGGCGATAAACAGCAGCAGCTTGAACGGCATGGAGATCATACTGGGCGGAAGCATAATCATGCCCATGGACATCAGCGTGGAGGCCACGATTACATCAATCAGGACAAACGGGATGTACAGGTAAAATCCAATCAGGAAGGCATGCTTCAGCTCACTTGTCATAAAGGCCGGAACCAAAACCCGCAGCGGCAGCTCCGCGGCCGATGCCGCAGACGGCGTATCCAGTCCTGCCAGATCGCAGTAGAGCTTGAGCGAGCTCTCCTCCACCTGGCCTGCCATAAACTCCTTCAGGGGTTTCTCCGCCCGCTGCAAAAATTCCTCCTGGGTAATCTCCTCCGCAATATATGGCTCGTATGCGGTGGTCTGGATCTCACTGATGACCGGAGACATGGTAAACAGCGTGAGAAACAGGGCGATGCCCACGAGGACCATATTAGGTGGATTCTGTTGCAGCCCCATGGCCGAGCGCAGAAAGGAGAAGGAGATGACATACCGGGTAAAGGAGGTCATCATCACAACTGCGGAGGGCAGCAGGGTCAACAGGGTGGTCAGAAACAGGATCTGAAGGGTCTGTACGTTCTCGCCATTTACATTGATCAGCGCATCCACCGGTTATGGCCTCCTCTGTTGTTTCCGCTGCTCCAGCGCGCTGTGCAGCGCTTCCTGGAACCCCATCTTGGGCGCCTCGGCCTCCTCGGCAGTGAGCTTTTCCAGACAGGTGATGCTCCCCTGAGTCACCCCCAGGAAATAATACGTTTCGCCCGCGCGGACCAGGAGGAGCCTTTGATCCTTTCCCACCGCCACCTGGTCCAAAATTGTAAGCATCCGCTTTCCCAGGCGGCTTGGACCGCCGCCCTGTCCCCGTCCGGCAACATAGCGGGTAAACAGATAGGCCAGCACCAGGACGCCCAGAATTGCACAGATGGTCCAAAGCACTTCCGGCATTGGCCCGCTCCCGTCAGGGATTCCCCAGGATGGAATTGACCGTTTTCATCAGGCGGTCCTCCTTGAAGGGCTTGACGATAAAATCCTTGATGCCGGCCTGTACCGCCTCGACTACCATGGCCTCCTGGCCCATGGCGGAGCACATCACCACATTGGCCTTGTTGTCCTTGGCGCGGATGGCCTTCAGCGCCTCCAGTCCGTCCATGTTCGGCATGGTGATGTCCATCAGGACCAAATCCGGCTGGAGTTCAAAATACTTTTCCACAGCATCCTTGCCGTCCACCGCCTCGTGCAGGTCGGTAAAGCCATTCTTGGTCAGCGTGTCCCGGATCACCTTCCGCATGAAGGCTGCGTCGTCAACAATCAGAATCTTAGCCATGTTCTTAATCCCCTTTTTTATTTCAGTCTCACTTGAAGTTTGTCAGGCTCCACAGTTCCGGCTTCTGGAGTACCTCTGTGATACGCACGCCGAAGTTATCGTCGATAACCACTACGTCTCCCCGCGCAATGCACAGGCCGTTCACAAAGACATCCACCTGGTCTCCAGCCAGCTTGTCCAGAACAACCAGTGAGCCCTTGGAGAAGGTTAAAATATCCTCTACCTTCCGGCGGGTCCGGCCAATCTCTACCGACACCTCCAGGGGTACGGACATAATCAGCTCCAGGTTTTCCTTCTGTTCGGCTCCCAGCGATTCCGCCGCAGCGAAATTGGGCAGCGCGACCGGCTTGCTGTTAATGACCCGCGGCTCCTGCACCGGGGGCTGATACACAGGCTGCTGATAAACCGGCTGGGGGGAGGCGGCCTGATAGGCCTGGGCCGGCTGGGGAGCTGGCTCCGGCGCCGGGGCTGCGGACATGCTGCCCATCAGCCGTTCGATCTCCTCCTGACTCATCTTTCCGCTGGAAGACGGAGCCGCGGCAGGCTCTGGAGCCGGTGTGGAAACACCGCCGCCCATCAGACGCTCAATTTCTTCCTGGCTCAGCTTCCCGCCTGCGCCGGAGTCCTGAATGCCCATCCCAAAGCCAGCCAGCAGCTCCCGGGCCAGCTCCACGGACATGATATTGACAAACTCACTCTTGAGGACGCCCTCTATTTCCAGGATAAAGTGCACCGCCACCAGCATCCCGGTTTCGCTGTGGAAGCGCTCCCTTTTGATCTCCTCCAAATCATCCAGCGAGAAAGACTGGGGCGTTGAGATATTGACCGGACGCCCCAGAAAATCGGACAGAGCAGTGGAGGCCGCACCCATCATCTGGTTCATCAGCTCGCACACCGCACTGATCGTCAGCTCATTGAGCTCGAACTCCTCCTCTGGGATCTCGGTTCCCATCAGCAGCTCTACAATTGCCTTCACATCGCTCCGCTTCAGCAGCATAATATTGCTGCCTTCCAGACCGGAGACATACTTGATTTCCACGCCGATGGCGGGCTCCAGCTCACCCAGGGTAAACTCACTGATGGGTACCACTGTAACCTTCGGCGTCGTAATATCAACGCGGTGATCCAGCAGGTTGGAAACCGCAGTGGCAGAAGAGCCCAGACTGATGTTCATCATTTCGCCGATGGCGTCCAATTCCATCGCGCTAAATATATTCTGCGCCATGTCGCTTATTCGTCCCTTCTTCCCTCGTTATAGTAGTTTTCCCCAATCTTCACTGCCATGGAGTTGTTCTGCACACCCAGCTTCCCACCAAACCATGGCTTTCCTCCAATATACAGATAGATGGGCTCGTCCTTCGGATGTCCCAGGTCAATGACATCACCTATATTGAGGAAATAGGCATCTTGCAGCTTTACCTCGGTACGGCCCAGCTCGGCCGTGATCTCCAGCGTGGAATCCCGCAGTATATCCATGATTTCATCCGAGTTGTCCTCCCCACTCCCGTGTCCTGCCTGATTTAATGACACAATTCTGGAAAAAATATTGGTCAGCATCATTCCGGGCAGGCAGACATCAACACGGCCGGAGCAGTTTGG
>OHEC01000939.1_pt1 | contig 13042 bp, 13 predicted proteins | sample 1567141 | NCBI WGS metagenome assembly OHEC01 (sample SAMEA3879567, study PRJEB24766) | human gut metagenome | biome: human-associated habitat; feature: feces | place: USA | collected 1985/1987 | reverse complement strand
AAAAATGAATCAATCAGGAGTGTATGACTTATGAAAGTTATGGTTGAAACCTCCGCGCGTCACGTGCATCTGTCCCAAGAGGACTTGGATACCCTGTTCGGAAAGGGATATCGGTTGACCAATAAAAAGGACCTTTCCCAGCCAGGACAATTCGCCTGTGAGGAAAGAGTTAGCGTAATTGGACCCAAAGGAGAAATGAAGGGTGTTTCCATTTTAGGGCCTGTCCGCCCTGCTTCTCAGGTAGAGCTCTCTCTGACTGACGCCAGAAAGATCGGTATCGCGGCTCCCATCAGGGAATCCGGAGATATCGCCGGCACGCCAGGCTGCAAGCTGGTTGGACCCGCGGGCGAAGTAGAACTGAAGGAAGGCGTGATCGCTGCTAAGCGTCATATCCATCTGGATCCCGCCGCTGCTGAAAAATTTTCTTTGAACGATAAGCAGGTAGTTTGTGTGAAGCTGGAGAGCGATGGCCGCAGCCTGACCTTTGGAGATGTGGTGGTGCGAGTCAGCCCTAAATTTGCCCCTGCTATGCATATTGATACCGACGAATCCAACGCTGCTGGATTAAAAGGCACGGTAGACGGAGAAATTCTTGCCTGATAAATAGAATACATAACATAAAGCCCTGGAAAGATTTAATCTTTCCAGGGCTTTATTGCTATTTCCCCTGTGTAGCCAGTTTTGGCCGCGCAAGGAAAACAAAAATTCCAGTATCCGGCGGAAAGTGTTGATAACAGGGCAATAAAGCAAAAAAAGGTTTATCTGATTTCCTAAAATGGATTTGCAATTAGGAAGAAAGACGCTGATAAAGAGAAGAAATTAGATTTTTAAGGGTTATTATAAGGGTATCAATAGAATAGCCCTAATAAATGGATAGGTCTGTTTGTACAACCGTAAATCCAGACGGAGCAGAATTTAATTTTTCTTCTTTTGAACCTTCTTTTTCGTGCCGTCCGGCTCCAAAATTGACATGTTTTCTAATTGGGAGACCAGGTTTTTCCTAACACTGTCCAAATATTCCTGGCGGAGCCTTTTCTGTTCCTGGGCTTCCTCTGGGGTAAGGCCCTGGGCCTTGGCTTTGCGTGCCAGCTCGTTGATTCGTTGGATAGCTTCTGGTGTCATAGGGTAACACCTCCTTAAGCCTGGATAGCAGAAAACAGCTTTTCAATCAACATCGGGCCTGCTTCAACATAATTACCCGTTTGCTTTGCGGTTTCCTCACAGAAGCAGGAAACACCGCTGCATTGCTCTCGAGCGCTGTCGTAAATTAGGTAGGGAACCGGATCGGAAGCATGGGTTTTGGTCGACAAAGGAGTGGGATGATCCGGCAGAACCATGATTCGGAAAGGACCTGCTTCCCTGAGAGCCGCTGTCAGGGGAGTTAATATTTTTTCGTCGATCAGTTCGATCGCCTTAATCTTGTTTTCCATTTCCCCGCGATGGCCGCATTCGTCAGGCGCTTCTACATGGATATAGACAAAATCCTGTCCCTTGCGGAATTCTTGAAGAGCAGCTTCCATTTTTCCAGTAAAATTAGTATCGATATAGCCGGTAGCGCCGTCTACGTCTACTGAGGACATTTTAGCGCACAAGCCGATTCCCTTGATGAGGTCTACAGCGGAAACAACGGAGCCCTTTTTATGGAATTTTGATTCAAAGCTGTCGAGACGGGGACGTTGGCCTTCGCCCCAAAGCCAGATAGAATTAGCCGGGCGTTTTCCTCGCTTGATCCGGTCTAGGTTGACAGGATGGCTCTTTAAAAGGTTATAGCTTTGCACCATGAGTTTATAAAGCTCTGAGACATAAGGCCCGTTTGGGATATATTGAGTAATTTTGCGGCCGGTAATGTCATGGGGAGGAGTAAGAGTACCAGGATGGGGCCGCCCATTTTTCCACACCAGGCAATGACGGTAGCTGACGCCAGGATAAAAATGAAAGATCTCGCTGCCTAGCTTTTCCTGGATATATTCGATTAAAATTTTTGCTTCCTGAGAGGAGATGTCGTCAGCACAGTAGTCGACCATCATCTTATCCTGATAGCTGTGATCCTCAGAAAGGGTTACAAGATTGCAGCGCAGGGTGACGTCAGTGTCCTGAAGATCAATGCCGATAGAAGCGGCTTCTAAGGGAGAACGCCCGGTGTAATATTGGGCTGGATCGTATCCCATCACGGAAAGATTTGCCACATCACTGCCAGGTTTCATACCATCGGGAACAGTTTTTACCAGACCTACCTGGCCTTTAGAGGATAAGAAATCCATGCAGGGCTTTTTTGCCACAGACATGGGCGTTTGATCTTTTAAAGCGGAAATGGGGTAATCCGCCATGCCATCGCATAATACTACGGCGTATTTCATGTGAATCCTACTTTCCTAAGTGTGATATGTGATCCTTTTGCTTTCCCTATTATAGTACGCAAAGCGATTCGGTTCAAGTGAAAAATAGTTTGTGCATAGGATTGGATGTCCTGGGAAATGCTATTTTAGGTCCTGAAAAAAATAAAATAGAAAAATAGCTTGACTTTTATGGAAAAATTAGTATAATAGTTATTGCTGTTTGATGCGGAATTGTGTAAGGGTAGCACGACAGACTCTGACTCTGTTTGTCTGGGTTCGAATCCTAGTTCCGCAGCCATGAATCAGCCCCGGTATTTTTGATGTTCCGGGGCTTGATTTTACTATCGAGGTGTGGCTCAGTTTGGTAGAGCGCTACGTTCGGGACGTAGAGGCCGTGTGTTCGAATCACATCACCTCGACCAAGAAAAAACCGCATGAGACTGCCGTTCGTTGGCTGTTTTGTGTGGCTTTTTTGTTTTTTAGAATTGCGAATTTAACCGCTTTTTTTCGGGTTTATTTTAAATTATGCAAGTCAAAATGCAAGTCAAAACTCAAAATAAAAAGCCCTCCCCACCGAAAACGGAAAGGAGGGCGGAGTTATATAATGAAAAAGAGTTCACTTAACAAATTTTTGTTAAGTCTAGAGGCCTAAAGGCTCGAAAGCACAATAGGCCCCGATACACACTATTGGCAAGGCGGCACTCTTGCATCTCAGGTACTCTTTTCAGAGTGTGTCGGGTGCCCTTTCCGACCTCAATAGAGATATCCTGTTTAAGCCTGGATTTATACCCCGTTTTCCATGACGGGAATCCCCGCAACGGAAATTGACCACAAAAAATGCTGTTTTTGAGATCATTTAACGAATGAAAGAGGTTAATATCACAAAAATGGCTACTTTTGAGATCGTGTACAAATACAAGAGGTTAATATTACAAAAAAGGCCATAATTAGTAATATAAGCCCCCAGGATCACTCCCGGGGGCTATCTTTGCGTTATTGACTTTTCTTAGGCTGGGTATAGGTTAGGGCCTGGGTGCTGTCAGAGAGCGTCGCGGTGGTGGGGTCATTGATAAGGTTCCATACAGATACTAAAACCGAAACCACAATAACGGGGTTCTGGACGGCCTGTAAGAGCACGTTCCCGATGGCCTGCCAGCTAGTCATATCCTCCCAATGGAAGCCTAAACAGGCCAGCATGGGCAAGAAAACAGCCGCTGCCAGGTTGAACCAGAACACCGGGTTTTTAAAGCGGACTTTCCAGTTGATTTTCATATGCTTTTCTCTCCTTTCGGCTGGGTGGGCAGCTCCTTAACCCGTTCCACCAATTCGGTTATGGTGCCGTTGCCGCCCAGGGCGTGGTACTGGCGGTACATTTCCTCCACATTCTCCAAACCATAAATGGGGCAGTACCCTTTCTCAGTATAGTGGTTATACGCCTGAATGATACGGTCCCGCAGCAGGGCCTGGACCCCAAACCCCACCGCGTCCTGCTTTTTTACCCTGCCGGAAAGCTTCTTCCAGCCGATTCCCATAACCGTAATGAGCACGCTGAAAACAGCCTCCAGCCAGTACTGCGCGATCCATTCCAATTGCCGCACCGCCCTACTCGATTACAATCTGCAGCTTGCCGATGGCATTTCCGAAAGCGCCCGCGTAGCCGTCCTGTCCGTTCCCGGTCTCATTGTCGTACTGCCAGGGGTAATAGCTGCCTCCCACGGGAGCAACCCGGTATTTGGCCTTCTTGTACGGCCTGATGTTATCCGGGGTGTAATAATATACTTCGATTGCGTCAATCTCCAAACCGTTTCCTGCGTATCCATTTGTCCCGTCGTTGATGTTGCAGCCGGTGACGCAGGGAAGCCACTTGCCGCCCTTAATATGTACCCGGTATTTCACGGAACCAGCGGAAACCCGGATCGCCGCGTCGGTGACGGCTCCGGTAAATCCAGCGTAGTCCTCCAGGTTTTTTACCTCGGGAAGCCAGCCGTCCGCCTTGGTCCTTACCCGGTAGTATACGTCTACCATTTTTACCGGCTCCGGTGTAGGCGTAGGCCCGGGGGTTGGCGCGGAAAAACCGTTCAGGCCGTTGCCCTTAATGGTCTTAGGATAATCCTGGTAGCATTCGTTCATGTCAATGCCCCCCTGGATTCCCGGGACATTTCCAGAGCTGGAATACTGCCACATGCCGTATTCTCCGGTGTATTGGCATTTGGAATAGTATTGAGCCACCCAGATTTCATAGGGGAGCTGGTCTGGATAGAATTTGTTGTCCAGCCAGTTAAGGGAGGCGTAAACACCTACATAATACCCGGCCTTTTCCACTTCTGAGCAGAACGCCTTAATGACATTGGTCAGGTCCTGCCTGGAAAGCCTGCCCATTGTGGGGTTGTCCTCCACGTCATAATAGACGGGGTATTCGAATTGCTTGCCCTTGATGGTGTCCAGGAAAAACCTGGCCTCTTGGCGGGCCTCAGCCTCAGAAACCGCGTAGCCGTAGTGGTAAGCGCCCACCGGGATTCCAGCGGCCTTGGCGCCCTGGTAATTGTTTTCAAACTGGTTGTCTATCTGGGAAGGGTCAGGAGAACCAAAGGAGGAACGGAGAATAGCGTAATTAATTCCAGCGTCCTTCACTTGGTTCCAATCGATTTCCCCCTGCCAGGTGGATACGTCGATGCCAATGATTTTCATTATGCTTCCTCCTTGCTTTCTAAAGCGGATAAACGCCGCTGTAAATCCTCAATTTGTTTTTGCTGCTTTTGCACCATGCAGATTAACGGGGCGATGAACTCGTCGTAGCGCAGGGAATACAGGTATTCCCCTTCCACGGCGCGGGTTTTCAGTTCCTTACGGGTTACGGTTTTTTCCTCGCCGGTTTCTTCGTCTGTGACAACCTGGGAAACGTCCTCGAGGTATTCCTCGGTTTTTGGAGACTTGATAAACCCGGCGAAATCCATATCCGTCATGCCGATAGAGGGAAGAAGCTCCTCAATATCCTGGGAGATCAGGCCGAAATGGGTTCTGCCGCTGTCCGCCTTGTTGAAAACATAGGAGCTTGGCTTTAATCCCATGACGAACGCCGTCATTTTTTCCGGGTCTAAGTCCGCGATATCACGTTTTGCGGTCCGGTCGGAGGTTTGGATCGTGCCGGTAGTTGAGTATACGGTCCGCCACCGCGTCCACGCTGTGCCCAAATCCGCTTGTCCCGTCTGCCCGCTGTCGATAGCCGGGCGCAGGGCTTCCGGTGTGATAACGGCCCCGGTTTGCGCTGAGTTCTGGGGCGCCAGATGCAGCATGGCCCCGTTTCCGTAGATATGTGGATAGGTTTCAGAGGTAAATCCGTGTTTCGCGGTGATTTCCGCGTCTAAGCCTTCTGTTACGAACTGGTTCCAGGGGTTCCAGGTTTCAGGCGCGTCCCCGTTCCTGGTGCGGTAGGTGAGCCTGTTCCGGATATAGTCACTGTGGAGCTGCAGGCGGTATTTATCATTGGGCATACCGGAAAGAGAAAGGTAAGGGCCGGTGACGCCCGAACCGCCGCTGGCGTCGATATAGCAGAATCCGAAACTGTTTACGATATCGTCCAGGGCGTTGGAGCCGCCGCTGGACGCCTGCAGGTTGTCGTGCTCTTTTCGCAGATAGTTGCTTAGGGCAATTTCATTTAAGGTCCCGGAAACATTGGCGTCTGTTAGATTTACCGCCCCCGTGAAGCTGCCGCCGCTGCTTGGCACAGCGCCTACGTCGGAGGCGCTGGGCATCTGTGCCAGCTTGCCGGTTCCATCGAGAGTTGCCACGCCGTTAGCCGCGCCTTTTTCAGTTTTAGGGATTAATACGCTGGTATCAGCAGGCGGGCCCTGTTCCCCCTGCGGGCCTTGCGGCCCCTGGGGGCCTACTTCGCCTTGCTCTCCCTGGGGCCCCTGTTCCCCCTGCGGGCCCCGTTCTCCTTGTGGGCCAATTTCGCCTTTCTCTCCCTTGTCGCCCTGGGGGCCTTGGATTCCCTGGGCACCCTGGAGACCGGGAGCGCCGTTGAAAAAGCCGCTGTCCCGTTTTTCAATCAGATCATTCTTCACAGCCAATGCTTCAGCGGTGGCGTCCTCGATCATTTCTGATGCGGAATTCACCGCGTTCAGTGCTTCCGCCAGCCGGGAAAATTCGTCCGTGCTCTCCACAGCCCCGTCGTAATTGCTCCTTATGATCCGCAGAGGGGGAAGGGTTACCTTTAGCGTGTGGTTATCGGCGTCTATGATCTGAAGCTCACACAGCTTAGTAACGCCAGATACCGCCATCATTTGAAGGGTGAGCGCCACGGTCACCTGGTTTCCTTCCGCCTCGCAGGAATTATATATCATGGTGTTGTCCGGCTTCTGTATGTAGACGGATACCTTTTTCCCAGTTAAATCCAGGGGAGAGCCGTTGTCATCAATAACATTTATAATTAAGTCGCGCCCGTCTGCTTCCTCCTGAATAACTCTAATCTCTCCGATTGATGGCTGCCAAACATTAATTGTAATTTCTTTATATACCACTTATTTCACCTCGTTTTAAACCTGTTCCAGCTTTGTTATTAACCCGTTTTCAACATAGACACGTTGGTATGGCGTTACAAAGGTGCCGGAAAAACAATTTGATGGAGTTATTGATGCGTCCCCGATTTTCAAAGTGTCTCTGTGCAACTCAAATCTGTCTTGGTATAAAGTAAATCCAGGAGCCCCTTGCAGCAAACAACGCAAACTTTTAGCGGAACCGGATAAACTGAAACTAGCATAGGCATCGTCGATTATTAGCTCTAAATCGGTGCTAATTCCGTTGGTGTTGGCGTTAATTAAAATATCTCCATCTTTTGTTATGAAAAAGCCTCTAAACGTTTGAGAACCAACAGTTGCCTCTCCTAGATAAGCAACATATTGTCCTTGTGTTGATTGCTGAGCAATCAACTGCGTCGCCGCGATTTGTCCCGTATCCAAATTGAAATACGCCCGTCCGTCATGGCTTTGTATAATCCCGGATTTAATTAAATTGGCTTGCAGTGTTCCTGTTGTAATGAAAGTCGCTACAATCGCGCCGTCCTGAGTGATAGCGGTTTCAAACGGCCCTTCATAGCCGTTGGAAGAATAGCCAAGACCGCCACTATTCCAGCGCCACACCTTTGTTGCTGTGTTAATATTCGGGGTATCCATAATCAAAATTTCATAGGGTTGTCCGTCCGCATTACGCTGAAATATTACATAACCGCCCTTGTTTCCAGTAATCCAATTAGTGGCGTTGATAACAGCCTGCTCTAAAAAAGAGACGCTTGGCTTTTCGTTGATTTCCTGCTGTTGCTGGACAATAGTGTCCGCGATGTTTGTTTTAGCGTCTCCCAGTTCAATGCTGGCGTATTTGTCCTTCAGCGCGTCATAAGTAGTTTTCACGCATTTAGCGGTTGCGGATACGCCTAGTTCGGAATATTCCACATTCACGGTATCACACAGATTCACGCGCTCCAATAAGGCGATATCCTTATATTCCTCCGTTTGCTCCAAGGGCTGAAATTCCACTGTAATGCTGACTGTAGGAACGCCCACATTATTTGAGGAAATATAGTCATTGGCTCTGTCCCGCAACTGTTCTTCCGTGGGCGCTTCCTCAAAATCGCCGGAAAAGTCAATTGCTGAAATTCTGGTGAAATCATAGGTACCTGGGGCGTTTACAATTTTTTCGGGAAGTTCAGTGAGTTCTCCCTCACTGTTCAGCCAATAAGGATAGATCCCTGTCACAACATTAGAAATATTTTCGTCCTGCTGTAAGTCCATAAGATTTTTTCCGTACCGGATTGATACCCCGGAATTTTTACCACGATTGTTATAAAGGCGCACGGTCCATCTGTCAAATTTGTACTCGCCGCCGAACACGTCTAAAATAGAACCGTCTGAACCTCCTAACAATGTCCGCGTAGACGTAGGCGCGGTAACGGCAAAATCTCCGGTTGATGTTTTATCCGTCCAAAAGCTGAAAGGATTTGTTACGGCGGCGTTCGTTTTTAACCCGGAGAGCGCGCCGGTTACGCTGCCGGAGGAAAAGGGGGAAACCGGAACTCCGGAAAGGTCATAGCTGATGTGCTGCGCGTAAACAGTGATTTTTCCGGATAAAGGCTTTGTAATCCTATAAATCCGAAACGGCTGGGGATCCTCATAGGGATTTGGCTTTATAAAAATAATCCGGCGCTGTTTGATTTCCTGATAATGGATTCCCGTCAACGGATATTCCAGAGTGATCTCAAAGATTCCGTTTCTTTCCTCAACTACCTGACAGGAAATCGTATCAGACAGCACGCCTAAACCGTTTGTTTCAAATGTGCTTTCCGTACTTTCGTATAGAACAGGATTCATACAGTCCACCACCTCGGAGTAATTTCAACTTTCGTGATCCCGCCGCTCCAGCTGATTCCCGTCTTTCCGGGTTGTAACACCGGGAAGGTTGCTAGACTGACTGTGCTGTTTTTGTTCGCCGTCCCTTTGTAGGCGTTTTGTGTATCGCTGTCCAGGGTCACATATTCATCGATTTCTGAAATCTGGATAATATTGCCCCCAATAGTTAAGGCCCCCGCTCCATTGCCATATACGGTAATCAGAGGGAGGGCCGGGCAGTATTGATTAGTTAAGGAATAAGGCGCTGTAAGCGTCATCGGATAGCTTCCTGATACCAGCCACCTTTGCGGCATACAGTTGAATGAAACCGTAAATTCCGCAGAGTAGTTTAAAAACCGGGTGTCAAAATCCATTGGGCCGGTAAATCTGGCTTTTCTGAAAAACTCAGGGTGATAGGTATCTGTTAAAATACAGTATCCGGTTTTGCTTAAAAGCCAAAGCTTTGCCGCCGCCGCGTTATGACGAAACTGTTTTCGGATAAACGCCGGATATTCGACGGTAATATTGCGAAACCGGTTGTTGCTGATCGTGAGATCGCCATTCCTTCCCGGGATTTCAACCGTTGTGATATCCATTTCGGGAGCATTAAAGGTGCCGCTTCCGCTGATATAGATCCCGTAATCGCGGCTGTTTTTTCCATCGAAAATAAACCAATTAATCAACCCCAAACGGCCCCCTTTCGCATGGTAGCAGACTGCATTTCGTCCATGATAATGTCCGCCAGCTCTCTTACATCTTGTCCGGGAGCTCCATATACGACGATATTGACACCGCCTAAATTTGTGTTGGTGGTTGTGGAAGAGGTGAGAGGCTGAACAACCGCCTTAGTTCCCATCATAGTAAGAAGCTCAGGCCCAGCCTCTCCGACTACGGCGGAGCCTTGGGACAATACGCCGCCGGATGCGAGATAGGGGATTTTGCCAATGGTTGGAATGTTAATCCCGAATTTTTTGCCGCCGAAAATGGGAACCCAGTCGGGAATATCAAAGGAAAGCTGGTTAAGCCCTCCAATCATCCAGTTCAGACCGTCGATAATTCCATTGATCAGTCCGATAATGGCGTTGATCGGCTGCTTGGCGATATTAACAAGGCTGTTAAATACATTGGAGAATGTATCTCTTACGCCGTTCCAGATACCGGACCACCAGCTTCCGATCTTATTAAAAATGTCCATTAAGCCGTTCCAGGCGTTTGGAATCGTTTCTGTAAAGAATCCGACGATTCCGTCCCAAATTCCGCTGAAGAAATCGCCGACGTTTTGCCAAACCTCCTGCCAGGCGTAATATCCCTGCCAGCAGAAATCCACCAGGCTGTTCCAAGCGTTGGGAATGGTTTCAGTGAAAAAGCTGACGATCCCGTCCCAGATTCCGCTGAAAAAGTCACCGATACTCTGCCAGATACTTTGCCAGGTGTAATATCCCTGCCAGAAAAAGTCAACGACGCTGTTCCATGCGTCCGGTATGGTAACGGTAAAGAAATTCACAATCGCGTCCCAAACAGCGGAAAACGCGCTGCTGATGGTATCCCACAGGTTAATCCAAAACTCCCGGAACTCCTCGCAGTTGTTCCATAAATAAATAAAAGCCGCTACGAGAGCGGCGATAGCCATAATAATTAATGAGATTGGGTTTGCGTTCATAACAGCATTAAACGCTGCCATTACACCTTGCCCAGACTTGATAACTCCGAAAAACGTTTGAAATCCGGTAACAAGTGAACTAACAATACCAACAATTTTGAATACGGCCAAACCGGTTCCAATCGCTAATAAAGCTGCGACAACCGCGTCTTTATTCTGCAAAATAAAATCAATGATTTTTGTGACAGCTTGAGTGATTTCCGTAACAATCGGCATTATAACTTCTGCCAGTTTTGACATGCTTTCCTGAAAATCCGCATTAGCCTGGTTGCTTTCAAACAAAGCTTCATTATTTTCCTGCCAGGCTTGTCCGGCAGTCATCAATCCCTGATTGGCTAATTCCTGCAAGACGAGATTCGCCCGCTCCGATTCGCTGTTCGCCGCTTGCAGCTTTGCATTAAATTCGTCCTCGCTGGTGCCGGCCCAGTTTAAAACGTCCGCGAATGTGCCTGTGACATTTCCGGTTTTTACAGTTTCGTTGATCGCTTCGGATAAACTGTCGATTGGAATACTATCCCCATAAGTAGCCCAAGCGCCAATGGTGCCGTTGATGATTTGGTCTAGCTGGCTTTGAGATAGGCCTAACGCCTGCAAGTTGGCAGTAGTAGTGGCCGCTGTTTGGTCATCGCCTAAAACGCCGTAAAGAGTTTTATAGCTCGACGCGGTTTGTTCAGCAGTATATCCGGCTGCCTGGCTTGAAATTTCCAGGCTTCCCATGATTTTCATATATTCACGGGATTCGTCTGCAATATCTTTCATTCCAGATATAATTGCTTTTGAACCCTCGACAATCGCCCCGGCTTTTAAGTAATCCCCAAAATTAGATGCTTCTTTACCCGCATCTTTCAAAGAGGTTTCCGCTTTATCGGCAGCACTTGCGACCTCCTCAACAGGTTTCTCATCAATCCCACGAATAGCATTATCCGTTTTTTGTGCTTCAGATTTTAAATTTTTAAGATTGCTTTCGGTGGCGATCACTTCTCTTTTTAAAGCGTTGTATTGGCTTTCGCTGACTTTACCGCGCTTGAATTGATCCTGTACCTGCTTCTCTGCTTGTTTTAATGTATCAAGCTTTTTTTCGGTGCTGTCGATTGATTTATTTAAAAGATCATACTTTTGTCTGAGCAGTTCCGTGTTTCCAGGATCCATTTTCAGAAGACGGTTGACATCTTTTAGCTGTGTCTGGGTGTCTTTTATCTCTTTGTTTACACCGGACAACGCTTTCGAAAGCCCAGTGGTATCGCCGCCAATCTCTATCGTGATGCCTTTTATTCTATCAGCCAATTTTTCCACCTCCCGCAAAGAACTGTTTCATGGAACCAGGCGCGCCTTTGATTGGATATTTCTCGTTGTCATTGGCCTGTTCTGTGGTCAGATCATAAACCATGCCGACGGTCATATCGTCTAAATCCTCTTTTGATAATCCAAGCTCGGCGCACCTGAGCATAAAAATAGAACCGTTCATCTCACGGTCCCTGGGAACTATTTTTTTTTAGGCTTTGCGGTCTGCATCTCGTTCATGGCCCAAAGCTCAAGAATACTTGGAAGAATCTTATAGATTGAAAACGTTTTAAATTCGTCAAGCCAGTCCTCCGGGTTGTTCGGAATATTTGCATCATACTGGCGGGCCATAATATAAGCGACATTCTCGAAAATCTCAAGATCCAGGCTGGAAAGCTGAGCGTCCTCTTTTTCTTCGTCAGTGGCGGTGTCCGGCAGTGACAAAGCTTTGTTGTACGCTTTTTTCAGCTTGTTTAAATCTTGGATAATATCCCGGCCCATTCTGTGCCGATAAAGACGGGGAGTTAGGGCTGTAGCCCGAAACCCCACGTCTTTTCCGTCAATTTTGATTGTTTTTTCCATTAACCAGCGCCTCCGGTTGTGGTATCTTCAAGCCAAACTTCCTTATACCAATTTGTTAAAACTTCTGCGGGAGTTGTTGGAGTGGTATAAACCATCGTGTTATTATTTGCGGCAAGGGGGGAAGCGGTAATACTTACCGTTTGGGTCTGTGGTTCCGTGGTTTCCGTAGTAGTTGACAAAGAACGAGAGGGACGGGTACAAGTGCAGTTATATAGAACAAACTTTGTCCCTGTCGTGTCTCCATCTTCCTCAAATAACAGCGCGAAAGACTTAGGCTGAATTCCCGCGTTTTCAATCATTACTTTGTCGTTGGTAGACTGTGTATAACCGAAGATATCTTCTAAGAAAGAATCGGGAAATAAGGCGACTTCCAAATCGCCTGTATAGCCGTTATTTGCAACGGTAACAAAATACTGCGAGTTATCCGCGTAAAACGGGCTTGTGTCGCCATTTGCCTCAAGCGAAAAACTAACCGCACCAGGAATCGGCACCGGGGTTTCGAAGGTTGGTGTTTCCTCGCTCATAACGGCATAATGGACATTTTTAATACCAAACTTTACTTTGTCTGCCATTTTTACACCTCAATTTCATAAATAACTTGATAACACTGTTCAGTGTCGATGTACTCTTCTGTTTTTTCCCAATAAAAAGAGGACAAGGCTTTTTCAACCTTGCCCTCTGCTATCGGGTCCTTTAATTCTGTATATAACTCGATTTTTATGTGATTGATCGGATAGTAAACCGTATTATCCGCACCGAAGTTGTTGCTATAGACCACCAAATAACAAATAAAGGGAAGAGGC
>OHEC01000935.1_pt1 | contig 13076 bp, 8 predicted proteins | sample 1567141 | NCBI WGS metagenome assembly OHEC01 (sample SAMEA3879567, study PRJEB24766) | human gut metagenome | biome: human-associated habitat; feature: feces | place: USA | collected 1985/1987 | reverse complement strand
GTTTTAATCGAGCTACTGGCAATAATAGTTCCGCGTGCGTCTACAATCCCAAAGACGGTGTTTGTTCCGCCTATGTCAATACCTACTACGTAGGGTTTTTCCATGTTTGAATTCATGATACTTTTATTTAAAAGGGTTAGTTAATCATTAAGTTTACTGCACACAAATTACGTAAAGAAGATTGAGTCTACAAAATCTTTTTTTAAAAAAGTTCACTTCGTTTGCAACTTTTCGTATCAGCCGTACGTCTAATAGAACAAATCATAAGAAATTTGAAACTAAATAGATGAAACTGTGATACACTTAAAAGACATTAACAAAACCTACAACAACGGAGCCCCACTCCATGTACTCAAAGGCATCAATCTCGACATCGAGCGGGGTGAATTCGTTTCCATCATGGGAGCATCAGGTTCCGGCAAGTCTACTTTACTCAATATACTAGGTATATTGGATAATTACGATGACGGAGAGTATTACCTCAACAACGTGCTGATTAAGGACCTGAGCGAAACTAAATCCGCGGAATACCGCAACCGGATGATCGGTTTCATCTTCCAGTCATTCAACCTGATTTCATTTAAAAATGCAGTGGAAAACGTCGCACTGCCTCTATTTTACCAGGGAGTAAGCCGGAAAAAACGTAATGCCATGGCCATGGAGTACCTCGACAAGCTGGGACTCAAGGATTGGGCACATCACATGCCCAATGAAATGAGTGGAGGTCAGAAACAACGTGTAGCCATTGCCCGTGCCTTGATTACACAGCCTCAGATTATTCTGGCCGACGAACCTACCGGTGCATTGGACAGTAAGACGTCCGTAGAGGTGATGCAAATACTGAAAGACCTGCACAAGACCGGAATGACCATTGTCGTAGTCACCCACGAAAGTGGAGTTGCCAATCAGACAGATAAAATTATCCACATCAAGGATGGTATAATCGAACGGATTGAAGAGAACCTGAATCATGATGCCTCACCATTCGGCAAGGATGGATACATGAAATAAAAACAGATATAAATATGATTGACATTTGGCAAGAAATATACGGTACCATCAAGCGGAACAAACTCCGTACGTTACTGACCGGATTCGCCGTAGCATGGGGCATCTTCATGCTGATAGTGCTGTTGGGAGCCGGAAACGGACTGATCCATGCTTTTGAAAAGTCATCATCGGCACGGGCGCTGAACTCCATAAAAATATATCCGGGATGGACAGGGAAACCTTACGACGGATTAAAAGAAGGACGACGCATCCAGTTGGACAATAAGGACCTGGATGCCACCATGGAGCACTTCAGCGACAACATCATCAGTGTAGGTGCCAGCCAATGGCAAAGTAATGTAAACCTGAGTTACGGACAGGAGTACGTTAACCTTTCACTGGAAGGTGTGTATCCGAACTTTACCGAAGTGGAATCCGTAAAATCGACAGACGGACGGTTCATCAATGACATCGATCTCAAAGAACGACGGAAAGTAATTGTACTGCACACCAAAACGGCTGAAATCCTTTTCGGAAAAAGCAAAACAGAACCTATCGGAAAGTTTGTAAATGCCGGTGGAGTCTCTTATCAAGTCGTAGGCCTTTACACCGATCCGGGCGATCAGGGAAGCAGCGAGGCTTATATTCCTTTCTCCACCTTACAGGTAATCTACAACAAAGGTGATAAACTGAATAACCTGACTTTCACCACCAAAGGGCTCACCACCATTGAAACAAACGAAGCATTCGAGGCAGCCTATCGCAAAGTAATGGGCGCCAAACACCGCTTTGACCCATCGGACAACAGCGCACTGTGGATATGGAACCGTTTTACCAATTATCTACAGTCACAAAACGCTATGGGCATCTTGCGTACAGCCATTTGGGTGATCGGTATCTTCACATTGCTGAGTGGTATCGTAGGCGTATCGAACATTATGCTGATCACAGTAAAAGAGAGGACACGCGAGTTCGGTATCCGCAAAGCATTGGGTGCCAAACCATTCTCTATCCTGTGGTTGATAATCGTGGAAAGCGTGACCATCACAACACTATTCGGATACATCGGGATGGTAGCCGGAATCGCCGCTACCGAATGGATGAATAAAGTGGCCGGAGAACAAACCGTAGATGTAGGAATGTTTTCGGAAACCGTATTCCTGAATCCGACGGTGGATATCAGCATTGCCATACAAGCCACGCTGACCTTGGTCGTTGCAGGAACACTGGCAGGATTCTTCCCGGCAAAGAAAGCAGTGAGTATCAGACCTATTGAAGCACTTAGAGCAGATTGATTATGAGAGTAGATATGGATACGTGCGAGGAAATCCTCGTCACGATAACAAGAAACAAAACACGAAGCCTGCTGACGGCATTCGGAGTATTCTGGGGCATCTTCATGCTGGTGGCCCTGATGGGAGGCGGACAAGGAATGCAGGAGATGATGCAAGCCGAATTTGAAGGCTTCGCAACCAACTCGGGTTTCATGGCCTCACAAAAGACAGGAGAGGCTTACAAGGGATTCCGCAAAGGACGCTATTGGGATATTGAAAACGCAGATATTGAACGAATCCGCAAAAAAGTAAAAGACATCGATGTAATCACTCCATCGATAGCCCGCTGGGGATCGACAGCCATTTATGGAGAGAAAAAGTACGATTGCAGCGTGAAAGGGCTTTATCCGGACTATGCAAAGATTGAAAACCAGGATATGGCTTACGGAAGATTTATCAACGACGTAGACGTACGCGAGGGACGCAAAGTGTGCGTTATCGGCAAACGTGTTTACGAGAGCCTTTTCAACCCGGGCGAAGATCCTTGTGGTAAATATGTACGGGTAGACGGCATTTATTATCAGGTGATAGGCATGTGTGTGTCCGAAGGAAACATGAACATCCAGGGCCGGGCTTCGGAAGCCGTTGTGCTACCTTTCAGTACGATGCAGCAAGCCTACAACATGGGAAAACGTATCGACGTGATATGCTATACCGTGAAACCGGGGAAAAAGGTAAGCGACCTTGAACCGGAGATAGAAGCCATCCTTAAAGAGGCCCATTATATATCGCCGGATGACAAACAGGCAGTTATGAAACTGAATGCGGAGGCCATGTTCTCAATGATGGATAATCTGTTTACCGGTATCCATGTATTGATCTGGATGGTAGGCTTGGGCACTCTGCTGGCAGGGGCTATCGGTGTATCGAACATCATGATGGTGACCGTGAAGGAACGGACCACCGAAATAGGTATCCGGCGTGCCATCGGTGCCCGTCCGAAAGACATTTTACAACAGATTTTATCAGAAAGTATGGTATTGACTACCATTGCAGGCATGGCCGGCATCTCTTTTGGTGTACTGATCCTGCAATTAATGGAAATAGGCGTCAACTCCGGTAAGGACCATTATTCCCACTTCCAGGTGTCTTTTGGTATGGCTATCGGAACCTGCCTGTTACTGGTGACGCTGGGACTACTCGCCGGACTGGCACCCGCTTACAGGGCAATGGCTATCCGACCGATAGAAGCTATCAGGGATGAATAAAGTACGATCTTTCTCTGTCTCCCGCACAAAAAAGGACGACAAGACAGCATCGGTTAACAAAGAATACACAGTCAAGATAGAAAATAATAATTCAAAATATAAAACAAGATGAAAAAGTATCTGAAAATTACATTACTGGTAGTGGTAGCCGCCATCTTCATTGGGACATTCATTTTCCTGTACCAGAAATCAAAGCCTAAAACAACCGTATATGAAACCATTACCCCGGAGATTGCGGATCTGGAAAAGACTACGGTTGCCACCGGCAAAGTAGAGCCGCGAGACGAAGTACTCATTAAACCGCAAATATCGGGTATCATATCCGAAGTATACAAAGAGGCCGGGCAGACCATTAAGCAAGGTGAAGTAATCGCTAAAGTAAAAGTCATCCCGGAACTGGGACAATTGAACTCAGCCGAAAGCCGTGTACGTGTAGCAGAGATCAGTACCGCGCAAGCCGAAACAGATCATGAACGTATCAAGAAGCTTTATAACGACAAGTTAATCAGCAGAGAAGATTACGAAAAAAGCGAAGTAGAAATAAAGAAAGCACGTGAAGAATTGCAAACTGCAAAAGATGCACTGGAGATTATCAAAGAAGGTATCACCAAAAACAGCGCTTCCTTCAGCAGTACGCTGATTCGTTCGACCATCGACGGATTGATTCTGGACGTACCGATCAAAGTAGGTAACTCGGTAATCATGAGTAATACGTTTAATGACGGTACGACTATTGCCACAGTAGCCAATATGAACGATCTGATCTTCAAAGGCAAGATTGACGAAACAGAAGTGGGACGTATCCATGAAGGTATGCCGGTGAAACTGACTATCGGAGCTTTGCAAAATCTTACATTCGATGCCGAACTGGAATATATTTCTCCGAAAGGTGTAGAGAACGGAGCCAATCAGTTCGAAATTAAAGCGGCCGTTCATGCACCGGACTCTGTACAAATCCGTTCCGGATATTCCGCCAATGCAGAAATCGTGCTTCAACGTGCGCAAAAAGTTCTGGCAGTTCCCGAAGGCATTATCGAATTCAGTGGCGACAGTACGTTTGTATGGGTAATGACCGACAGTATACCCGAACAGAAGTTTGAACGCCGCCAGATTAAAACCGGCATGAGTGACGGTATCAAACTGGAAATCAAGGAAGGTCTGACCGGAAAGGAAAAAATAAGAGCTTCGGAAAAGAAAGACAAATAAACCTCTCGTATAATATAGGGAAAGTATGAATCACCAACAATGCATAATATGAGAAATAAAATATTGATCAACTTATTGATACTGACCGGACTGTCAGCTTACACTGCACAGGCACAGGAAGGATGGACTTTACGCCGGTGTATCGATTATGCCATTGAGCATAATATCAATGTGCAACAAACGGCAAACTCGGCCGAACAGAGTAAAGTGGAGGTGAATACCGCCAAATGGGCACGCTTACCCAACCTAGCGGCAGTGCTTCGCAAAATTGGAGTTGGGGACGAACAGCATCGCCGGTAGATAACACCTATAATGATATCAACAGCGGTAGCAGTAGCTTCAGCCTGGGTACAAATATTCCGTTATTCACCGGTCTGGAATTACCGAACCAGTATGCACTTACCAAACTAAACCTGAAAGCAGCAATCGAAGACCTGAATAAAGCAAAAGAAGATTTGGCAATCAATGTCACTTCCGCTTACCTGCAAGTGCTTTTTAATCAAGAGTTAAGCAAAGTGGCACAAAGTCAGGTAGGACTCAGCAAAGAACAACTGAGCCGCATCACACGATTGCATGAAGTAGGAAAAGCTTCTCCCGCCGAAGTTGCCGAAGCCAAAGCTCACGTTGCACAAGATGAGATGAGTGCGGTACAGGCTGACAACAATTACCGGTTAGCTCTACTCGATTTAAGTCAATTGCTTGAACTTCCGACTCCGGAGAACTTCTCACTTGCCACACCGGATACGGAGTTGGAATTCTCTCCCCTTACTTCACCCGACGAAATCTATAACCAGGCCATGCTCTACAAACCGGGCATCAAAGCAGCCGAATATCGTCTTGAAGGTAGCGAAAAGAATGTCCGCATAGCAAAAAGCAGTTACTATCCGCAATTGTCCTTCTCTGCAGGATTAGGTACAAACTTCTATACGGTAAATGGTAACGCCGGTTCAAATTTTGGCAACCAAATGAAGAACAACCTGAATAAATATGCCGGATTCAGTCTGAACATACCTTTATTCAATCGCCTGGCCACTCGCAACCGTGTACGCACTGCGCGCCTGCAACAAACCAATCTGGCATTGCAACTGGACAATACCAAGAAGGTATTATATAAAGAAATCCAACAAGCATGGTACAATGCCATAGCTGCCGAGAGCAAGTTTAAGTCAAGTGAGTCGGCAGTAGAAGCCAGCCAAGAGTCCTTCCGCCTGATGAGTGAAAAGTTCGACAATGGAAAAGCGACCTCGGTCGAGTACAATGAATCCAAACTAAATCTGACTAAAGCATTGTCCGACCGGATTCAGGCCAAATATGACTATCTGTTCCGTACAAAGATTCTGGACTTTTACAAAGGACAGCCCATTGAGTAAGAGAAGTTATTATTATTATTGTAAGTGATAGGGGTGGGACAATGGTTCTACCCTTATTTTTTATCACCTTTCAGGCCATACAAAAAATAAAGGGCGAAATTCCCATTCCACCCTTTACCAATCAAAATTACAATCTAAGAATGAGCTATACCACGACCGGACAACTCACTCCTTCATTGTTATACAAGTAATGTGCCAAAAACATAACCTCGTAATAATCAAAGATTTTAAGAAGGAAAAAGATGTTCGACAACGAACACCTCACCTACATTTGCGGACACTATAAAAGAAGAGCAAGTAAAACATACGATAGCAGACAACATCCCCGGGAAAGAAGCAAAACAGAAATACTCACAACTATTAATCCTCTTTTGCTTTTTTTTTCATACCTTGCGGCACTTTTAGATCATACAGAAAAATATCCCGGAACACAGTATACAAGAATGGACGACTTAAATATCAACAGTTTTAACGCTCTCTATACTCTTTATTACAGGAAGTCTTTCTTGTTTGCCAAATCGTATATACACGACGAACAGGTAGCAGAAGACATTGCGGCCGAAGCACTGATCAAATTGTGGGAAAAACTGAAAACTGATATCATAAATTCCCCTCAGGCCATGTTACTCACCATTCTGAAAAATAAATCACTGGATTACTTACGTCTGGAACAAAACAAACTGAATGCCATGTCCGAGTTGAGTGAACTTTATGTTCGCGAACTGGACATTCGTGTATCCAGCCTGGAAGCTTGTGACCCGTCAGAGATTTTTTCCGAAGAAGTTAACCAAATTATCCAAGCCACCCTACGCACACTCCCGGAACAAACCCGAAAAGTCTTTAAAATGAGTCGTTTCGAGAATAAAATGAATAAGGAAATAGCTGAAAATCTGGGCATCACAGTCAAAGGAGTGGAATATCACATATCAAGGGCGCTTAAAGAATTCCGGATTTCACTCAAAGATTATCTTCCCTTGTTTTACTTCTTTTTCTATTTCCACTAAAAAAAATCAAGAAACAGACTAGGGTTGTATTCACTTCTATCGTCTTATAGATGTAACGGAGTAAAAAACGTTCATCAAGAACTCGTATAAATTATGAATCAAGAGATACTAAACAGATATCTTACAGGAGATGCCAGTGCGGAAGAAAAGCAAATGGTAGTCCGATGGCTGGATGCCGATCCACAACACATGCGTGAGTATCTTGCCCTGAGAAAGTTGCACGACATCACCCTTTGGCAAGAGAAACCGGCAGCAACGGTTGATAAAAAGAAATGGCTGACACTTCCTTATATCAGGGAGTTCATTAAAATAGCCGCTATTTTCCTCATAGCAGTTACCTCTGTTTATTTCCTGGCTCCGGAGAGAGGAAAAGATACACCTGATTTGAAAGCAATACATGTCCCATCAGGACAACGGGCAGAATTAACATTAGGTGACGGAACCCGAGTATGCCTGAATTCAAATACGACACTTACGTTTCCCGACCACTTCGACCGGAAAGAGCGTAGAGTGACACTGGACGGTGAAGGTTATTTCCAGGTGGCAAAAAATGATAAGAAACCCTTCATCGTACAAGCCAAAGAATATGAAGTAAGAGTATTGGGTACCGAATTTAATGTGATGATGTATAAAGATCAGGACTTTTTCGAAACAGTCTTGCTGAAAGGCTCGGTAGAAGTAAACGAAACCACTACTGGTAGGAAAGTAAAACTGCAACCTAACGAACGGTTATTCGGCAAAGCCGGTCAACTCCGGAAAGAGAGTATCAGCGAGTGGAACCGGGCATTATGGATGCAAGGAATCCTTTATTTCGACAATACGCGCATGGACGAAATTATCCGCCAGTTAGGTCTATACTATGATGTAAAATTCATTTTGGAAAAAGAGTCCCTGGCAAATGTACGGTTCACCGGAAAATTTCGTATCAGAGACGGTGTAGAACACGTATTAAAGGTGCTTCAACTGAAATGTAAATTCACCTATCAACGGGATGAAGACAGTAATACCATTACTATAAATTAAAAACAAGTATTAACTTTAAACTAAAAACAGGAACCAATGAAAACATAAGAACAAAAAGAGCCGAAAGTGGTGGCACACTTCCGGCTCCGGGTTAACAACACCCCAGTCTGCGAAAACTTAGTGAGTATTAATTAACACAGTGTACAAATGTATGAAAAACACTCTGATAAAAACAAGTAAAATCGTAAATAAATCAATTTCACATACTATGAAAATGATAGTTTTATTCCTTTTCGTTTTCATCTCGGGAGTATTCGCCGGCAATGCGAACTCTCAGGAAACAAAGGTATCTATCTCGAAAAACAATAAACCGATACGGGAAATCCTGGGCGAAATCGAACGCCAGACAGATTACCTGTTCGTATATTCCGAGAAGGAGGTAGATGTAAATCAACGCAAAACCGTCAATGTAAGTCAGCAACGGGTAGCTGATGTACTTTCTTCTCTATTCCGTAGCACCAATGTAGGTTATGCCATGGAAGGACACAACATCATGCTGATGGCAAAAACAACTCAAACAGACGCTGCACAGCAAAAACGTCATATTACAGGAGTGGTGAAAGACATCAAAGGAGAAACTATCATCGGAGCCAACATCATGATAAAGGGCACAGGTACAGGTGTGAGTACTAATATCGACGGAGAATTTTCCATCGAAGCAGCTGCCGGTGACGAACTGATTGTTTCTTTCATCGGATACCTGACACAAACTATCAAAATCGATTCACAAAAAACGCTCAATATCAAATTACTGGAAGACACTAAAACACTGGAAGAAGTTGTCGTAGTAGGTTACACCGTACAGACGAAGTCGGCCGTAACCGGATCGGTAGCCGTAGTGAAAGCCGATAAATTGAAAGACGTAAACACACTGGAAGTAGGAAGTATGCTCCAGGGAAAAGTATCCGGCGTATATGTCTCAGGTTCATCCGGCGAACCGGGGCATGCCAGCAAAATCCGTATTCGTGGTAAAGGCACACTGAACTCGTCTGTCTCTCCACTTTGGGTAGTCGACGGTGTGATTGTAGGTGAGGATCCGGGACTGAACCCGAACGAGATAGACAATATCAGTGTGCTGAAAGATGGTTCGGCTACCGCATTGTACGGTTCGCGTGCCGCCAACGGTGTTATTGTAGTAACCACCAAAAGAGGCGAATATGATGCCAACAAATATAGTGTATCGATCAATGCCGGTGTATCCTTACTATCGACCGGGCGCCTTGAGATGATGAATTCACAAGAACTTTATGACTATCAGAAATCCTGGAACAATCAGTCGTGGTTCACAGAAGAACTTCTGAAACACAACACAGACTGGTTTAAAGAAGCTTCCAAACCGGGATTATATACCAACGCAAACATTACCTATACCGAGGGAGCCATTAAGGACTTTACATTGGACCGCTTCACTTTCCGTTCCAACAATGATGTGAAGTTTACAGACCGCTTCACCATGTCAACCAAGATTTCAGGTTCGCTCTCACGTACAGACAGTCAGCAACGCAGCGTGTACAACACTTATCTCTACCTCCCTTGGGATTTCCCTTACAATGAAGACGGTTCTATCCGCTCGGGACAAGAACAAGACTGGAGAGGACGTGACGGAATCAACGACATGTATGACCTGCAATGGAACTGGAGCCGTTCGAAAAAACTGACGGTTGACGGAACCATTAATTTCAATTATCAGATTACGGATTGGTTGCGTTTCGAGTCAAACAACTATATTCGCTATATCAGTAACCGCTCCGAGAGCTACACGGACAAGCGTTCGCGTTCGGGGCAATCGGACAAAGGGTCGTTATCCAACTCTAATTCACTACTGACCAAGCAATTCACCAACCAAATGATACGTTTTGAGAAATCATTCGGCAAACACAAAGTCAACGCACTGGGAGCTTACGAATATACCCGCCACTTTTACGAATCGACTTCCGCCGAAGGACGAGGCATACAGCCCGGCAGAGAGATTCTGGACGTAACAACCGGTATTAAATCCATCGGTGGATACAAAGACGCCATTGCCACCCAATCGGCACTGTTCAATGCCAACTACGACTATGATAACCGCTACATGGGACAAGTATCGTATCGCATGGACGAATCATCTTGTTTCGGTAAAAACAATCGTATGGGACACTTCTTCACAGTCAGTGGCGGCTGGAATATCCAGAACGAAACTTTTTTCGAATCTCTTCGTGAGTCTGTCAACCAACTAAAAGTGAGAGTCAGTTATGGTTCTCTGGGTAACACTCCCGGAGCATACTACGGACACTACCCGCTCTATTCTTCAATGATGTATAATGACGAAGTAGCTTACTTCCCTTCACAGATGGGGAATGCCGACCTGTCTTGGGAGAAATGTTACACCACCAATATCGGTATCGACGCACGGTTCTTCGATCGCTTCGGAGTCACCATCGACCTGTACAATAAAAATACCTCCGACTTGCTGTACTATGCCCCGCTACCTAATATATCAGGCTACACCGGACAATATAAAAATGTAGGTGCCATCAATAATAAGGGCCTCGAAATCAGTCTTAATGCAGATGTCATCCGTACCTCAAAATTCCAGTGGACCAGTGACTTCAACATTGGATTCAACCGAAACCGGGTTACCGAACTTTATGGAGGGAAACCGGAACTGAAGGGATTGAAACGCCTGGAAGAAGGACGGGATATGGATGAATGGTATCTGAGAGAATGGGCCGGTGTAGATCCTGCTAACGGTTCTCCATTGTGGTATACCACCGATGAGAATGGCAAACGCACAACTACCGACTCTTACAATAAAGCCGATCGTGTATATTGTGGCTCTGCCGCACCGAAGTTTACCGGTGGATGGATGAATTCGTTTAGCTATAAAGGTTTTACACTGACTGCCAACTTCGACTTTGTATACGGGAACCTGCTTTATAACCAATCCCGCGAATTGCTCGATTCCGACGGTGCCTATGCCGACTACAATTCAATGAAACTGAAAAGCGGCTGGAAACGCTGGGAAAAAGAAGGAGACATCGCCACGCATCCGAAAGCCATTAACGGAGGTAACAAAAACTCTAACAAATCGTCTTCACGCTATTTAGAGAAAGGCAATTACTTCAGCTTGCGCAACTTATCACTGGGGTATTCCATACCGGAGAAGTTATGCGGGAAACTGGGCTTGCAACGGGTCAACGTCTCTTGCAGTGCTGATAATCTATTCACGCTTACCCCATTCTCGGGGGTATCTCCCCAATTGTCGGACAGCAGTACCGACGGTTATGCAGGTACTATCTATCCGTTGAGCAGAAGAATCGTGCTCGGCCTTAATGTTTCATTCTAAAAAATCACGTCATATTATGAAAATCAAACATATCGTATCTTGCTTTTTCGTTTCTCTGATCGGACTTTCGGCTTGCTCCATAGAGGAACTCCCCTACAACCAACTGACAGAGGACGAGCTGGATGGCAGTTATGAATCTCTGCTGTCTGCCACCCGTGGTAACTATGCCGTATTTAAACAGACAGCCTTCCACCAGGGGTGGCACTATGCAGGCGAGTTGGCCAGTGATAACGTTTCGTTGAGCGGAGTGTCGTCGGATGCATTAATGTATATCTACAACTACCAGCGCATCACGGACAACTACCATATGTCGAACATGTGGGGATGGGCCTACCGCCCCATCATCAACTCCAACAAGATACTTGAGAAAGCACAGGAAGGAGAGAGCAAAGAGATGGACCAGCTGATTGGCGAAAACTACTTCCTCAGGGGATGGCTGGAATTTGTACTGGTCAATGTCTTCGGGCGCCCTTACAATCAGTCACCGGAAACCAACCTCGGGATTCCCCTGAAACTGACGGCAGACATAAACGACTATCCAATGCGCTCTACCGTAAAGGAATCTTACGAGCAAATCCTGAAAGACCTGAAGAAAGCAGAAACACTGCTGAATTCGGAGTCGAACATCTACGCCGGTCCCAGTGCAGCCAAGGCTCTGTTGTCACGCGTCTATCTGTACATGGGTAACAATAAGCTGGCTGCCGAATACGCTACCGAAGTAATCGAAAGTTCAGGACGTACTTTACTGGAAGGAGAAGCTTATGCTACAGCCAATGTTTTGGTACCGGAAGATAATCCGGAAATCATCTTTGCCATCCGTTGTACTAAAGATAAAGACGACTACGGTTGGAACTCTATCGGAGGCTTTTATGCCAATATCGATGGGGTAGGCTGGGGAGAGTTGTATGCTTCCGAACCACTCCGGGATGCGTATGCGGAATATCCGGAGGACTTGCGCTCACGATATATCGTTCCGCAATACCTGAAAGATGACGAGACAGGTGAATATCGTAAAGAATTTATCTATATCGAATCCTCCGAAGAAGATGGAGTCCCCAGAAAGTATTACCGCTGGAACGAAATCATAGAAGAAAACGGAAACTACCGGATCAAAGATGCCTATTTGTCGAAGTATGAATACAAAGACACACTGACCATGAAGCAGGATGCCGGAGGCTATTACGTAGAATCGAGACTGAAATCGGGTAAAGACAATCCCACCCCGGGCACATACGAAAAACATTACGTGACCATCCAAAATCTGATGGCAAAACGCAATGACTATCCGAAGTACTACGTATACAAATGCTCCAAACAAGAAAACCAACCCCAGCTGTGGTCACCAACTGTTCTCCGTCTGGGCGAAATGTACCTGAACCGTGCGGAAGCCTATGCCAAAGAACCGGCATTGGGTGATGCTTTGGCAGACCTCAACGTAATCCGTACCCGGGCACACATACCCGCACTTTCGGCCGGTGACATGAAACCCGGTAAAACCATGTTGGAATATGTATTGGAGGAACGCCGCAAGGAGTTGGCTTTCGAAGGACATCGCCGCTTCGACATCTTCCGCAACGGACTGACCATGAACCGTACCTATCCGGGCACTCACG
>OHEC01000930.1_pt1 | contig 13142 bp, 9 predicted proteins | sample 1567141 | NCBI WGS metagenome assembly OHEC01 (sample SAMEA3879567, study PRJEB24766) | human gut metagenome | biome: human-associated habitat; feature: feces | place: USA | collected 1985/1987 | reverse complement strand
ATGCGTCGGATGTGAAGGGACGGGTTTATTTTGTGCAGCTGGGCCAGGATATTTCCGCTTCCCAGAAGATCCGGACCATTTCCCCGAAAAAAACGGTGCGGGAGGAGAATAATGAGATCCATACGGAGGCTCAGGCCTCCGGCGTGGAGGAAAAGTTTTACGCTTATGGCCGTGGACGGCTCATTGGGATCTATTCCAGCTTTGCCGATGCGGCTGACGACAGAGTATTTATATGTTTACTGTCGCGACAAAGTCTGGCATATCGATTTGGAATATGTTTTAGAACTGGAAGGACAGACACGCAGCAGATTTAAGCTGAAGATGGAAATCGAGGAGGATGTCAAGCGTGAATATGAAGGAAGCACTGGCTGCTGCCATTAAAGCTGCCGCGGTTAAAGCGATTGCCGCCGGTACGATCAAAGAGGGAGACTTGCCGGAGGTATTATTAGAGGTGCCGCCGCAAAAGGAATTTGGTGATTTTGCCACCAATTTTGCCATGCAGTCAGCCCGCGGCTTAAAATGTAATCCGCGTTTAGTGGCTCAGGCTGTGATCGACAATCTGGACTGCCCTTATGTTGCAAAGGCTGAGATCGCGGGACCGGGGTTTATTAATTTTTATCTGAAACAAAATTGGACAGCCGAACTTTTGGCAAGTATCGTAGCAGCAGGTGCTGATTACGGCAATCTGCCTGCCAGAGGCGGCGAAAAGATCCAATTGGAATATGTGAGCGCCAATCCTACCGGACCGCTGCATGTCGGCCATGGCCGTGGTGCTGCGGTAGGCAGTTCACTTGCCAATCTTCTGAAAGCGGCAGGCTATGATGTTACCTGTGAATACTATATTAATGATGCCGGCAATCAGATCAATAATCTGGCTGCTTCGGTCAATGCCCGTTATCTGGAAGAGCTTGGTGTGGATGTGGAGTTCCCGGAAAACGGTTATCATGGTTACGACATTGTGGAAACTGCCAAACGCATCGTCAAGATCTACGGCGATAAATTCCTGCATATGGATGAGCAGGAACGTTTGCACGAATTCCGTACGATTGCCTTAAAAGAAAAGCTTGCTGCTCTAAAGGAAGATTTGGAAGCCTTTAACGTCACATTTGATGTCTGGTTCAGCGAGCAGACACTGCATGATGCAGATAAGATCAACGAAGCCTGCGAACTTTTGACGGAACGCGGCTATATGTATGAAAAAGACGGAGCATTGTGGCTGAAAGCTACTGCTTACGGTGATGATAAGGACCGCGTCGTGATCCGTGATAACGGTGTGCCTACTTATTTGGCTGCTGATATTGCTTATCACTGGAATAAATTCAGCCGCGGCTTTGACCGTGTCATCAACCTGTGGGGCGCTGATCACCATGGGTATATCGCCAGAATGAAGGCAGCTGTAGGCGCTTTAGGGTATGATCCCGAGCAGCTGGAAGTTTTGATCCTGCAGATGGTCAGTCTGTACCGCAACGGTGAGCTGGTCAAGATGTCGAAGCGTACGGGTCAGAGCGTCACTTTGAACGAGCTGATCGAAGAAGTCGGTACTGATGCTGCCAGATTCTTTTTTGCTATGCGTTCGATCGACAGCCAGCTGGATTTTGATCTGACTCTGGCTACTGAAAAATCTAATGAAAATCCTGTGTATTATATTCAATATGCACATGCCCGCATTTGCAGTATCATGCGTCAGCTGGCTGAGGAGAATGTTGTTGAAGCGGCTGCTGCCGATTATAATCTGCTGACAGATGCGACAGAGCTGGAACTGATCAAAAAACTGGGCGAATATCAGGAAATGCTGGAGCTTGCGGCTAAAGAACGCGCGGTACACCGTGTGGCGCATTATGTGCACGATCTGGCCGGACTGTTCCATTCCTTCTATAATCAGTGCCGTATCCTGGGTGTGGACCCGGAAGTGCAGCAGGCACGGATCAAGCTGGTACAGGCGACCCGCCATACTATTAAACATGCTTTGAATATTTTGGGCGTATCGGCACCGGAAAGAATGTAATTTTTGGAGATAAAAAGCCATTTTATGAGGAACGGGAGGACAATCATGACGAAATATATTTTTGTAACAGGCGGTGTAGTTTCTTCGCTGGGGAAAGGGATCACAGCGGCTTCGCTTGGACGTTTGCTGAAAAGCCGCGGCTATAAGGTAACGATCCAGAAATTTGATCCTTATATCAATGTTGATCCGGGGACAATGAGCCCTTATCAGCACGGCGAAGTTTTTGTCACCGATGACGGTGCTGAGACCGACCTTGATCTGGGTCATTATGAGCGCTTTATTGATATTAATTTGTCAAAGAGTTCCAATGTGACCGCGGGCAAGATCTATTTGTCCGTTATCAATAAAGAACGCCGGGGCGATTATCTGGGACGTACAGTGCAGGTAATCCCTCACATTACTAATGAAATCAAAGAGCGCGTTTACCGCGTTGGCCGTGATGATAATGCTGATTTTGTTATTACAGAGATCGGCGGTACCGTCGGCGATATTGAAAGCTTGCCGTTCCTTGAAGCTATCCGTCAGGTAAAAAAAGAAGTTGACCGTAACGACGTCTTGTATATCCATGTAACACTTGTTCCTTATATAGCTGCTGCAGGTGAGCTCAAAACCAAGCCGACCCAGCACAGCGTTAAAGAGCTGCGCAGCATCGGCATTTCCCCGGATATCATTGTCTGCCGCAGTGAACGTCCTATTTCCAAAGATATGTGCGAAAAAATGGCTATGTTCTGCGACGTTGATCCGGAAGCTGTAATTCAGAATCTGACCGCGGCAAGTATTTACCAGGTTCCGATGCTGATGGAAGAACAGGGTATGGATTCCATCGTGCTCAAAAAATTGGATATGCCTGATAAACCAAAAGATATGACTTACTGGCATGAAATGGTAGAGCGTATACTGAAGCATTATGACCGCAAAGTAACGATTGCCGTAGTTGGTAAATATGTTGAATTACAGGATGCTTACATCAGTATTACAGAAGCATTGAAACATGCCGCTGTTGCTAATGAAAGCGAATTGAAAATAAAATGGGTAAACGCCGAGAATATCGAAGCGCCTGAAACTGATATGCAGAAAATTATGGAAGGTGTAGATGGTATTTTGGTGCCTGGTGGTTTTGGCGACCGTGGCATAGAAGGAAAAATCAAAGCTGTGCAGTATGCCCGTGAGAACAAGGTCCCGTTCTTTGGTATCTGTCTGGGTATGCAGTGTGCTGTTATCGAATATGCTCGTAATGTCTGCGGTTTGGAAAATGCTAACAGTGCCGAATTTGTAGCTGACTGTAAGTATCCTGTCATTGATCTTATGCCGGAACAGGTAAGTGTAGAAGATAAAGGCGGTACGATGCGTTTAGGTCTTTATCCTTGTAAAGTTTATCCCGGTACTTTGACTGAGAAGGCTTACAAGGAAGAACTTGTTTACGAACGTCATCGTCACCGTTATGAAGTAAACAACGCTTTGCGTGAGCAGATAGTTGACGGCGGTCTGAGAATCGGCGGCACTTTGCCTAACGGACGTCTGGTTGAGATCGTTGAGATCCCGGAGGACAGACATCCCTGGTTCCTGGGTGCACAGTTCCATCCGGAGTTTAAATCCCGCCCCACTAATCCGCACCCATTATTTAGAGATTTCATTGCCGCTGCTTTGCGGGAACAAAAATAAGACTCTGAAGAAAAACCCAAAAGCAGACTGCGAGTCAGTCTGCTTTTTTTGTAAAAGGAGTAGAAAGTATGCTGAAAAAAATTTTTATCAGTGCGATTTTATTGATCGCTGTCCTGTCTTTTGTAGTGTCGTTGCTTTCAGGTAAAAATAATGATGAAAAGGTTATTGCTGCCCCGGCAGACAGGGTAGCAGTCATCAATATCGAAGGGACTATCGTCAGCGGTGAACCGGGCGAGAATATCTGGGGTGAAACTACGGGCGCTTCTTCAGGCCGTCTGATGCGTGAGATCCGTGAGGCGGCTGCCGACAGCAGTGTAAAAGCACTGGTGCTGCGGATCAATTCCCCAGGCGGCAGTGTTACCGCAGCAGAAGAAGTTGGCCGTGAACTGAAACGTTTTAAAGAAACTACTGATAAACCGATCATTACTTCGATGGGCGACAGTGCTGCTTCGGCAGCTTATTGGCTGGCTGCTTACAGCGATACCATTTATGCCAATCCGTCTACTTTGACAGGCAGTATCGGGGTCTATATGCCCTATATGAATACGCAGGAACTTTTCAAAAAAATCGGTATCTATACTACTAAAATCAAAAGCGGTCAGTACAAGGATATTATGTCCGCTGACAGACCGATGACTCCGGAAGAACAGCAGATATTACAAAATATGGTCAATCAGATGTTTGAGAATTTTGTCGCCGTGATCGCTGAAGGGCGTAAAATGGATATCGCTAAAGTAAAAGCTTTGGCGGACGGACGTGTTTATACCGGTCAGCAGGCTCAGGCAGTCGGGCTTGTCGATGAACTTGGCAATTATTATGACGCTTTGGAGGCAGCAGGTAAAGCCATCGGAGTAGATGGAATACCGGAAATTAAAGAAAACAAGCGTCAAAAACCCTGGGAAGTATTTTTCAGTGCCCAGTTATCTAAAATGATGCTGGGGCAATTGGAAATGCTGCTGCAAAAAGACGCGGCTGGAATGTCTTCACCGCAGGCGGCGAGGTGATGCCTTATGAGGCGTAAAACCTTTGACGTTTTGTTTGAAACCAGAGATGGCATGCGTTTGTTGGTACAGGAGCGCTGCATGTGGCGCAGCTTGTGGTATTTTGCCTTAAGCGTGGGTCTGTTCAGCGGCGTTGTAACAAATCAGTTGTTTTTAGATCAGGCGCTGTCGGTACGGTTTGCTGTTATTGCGGCCGCTGTTTCCATTGCCGGCGTAGTTTTGTCGATGTATGGTTTTTTGCTGCACGGGATTTTGGAAACTTTAGGAGCTATGGCCGGTGATGCTGTGGGATTGATCTGTCTGCTGGGTTATACGACTTTACCGTTTCTGGTCATGACTCCGGTAGCTTTGCTGGGGACAAAACTGGGACTGCCGGGGATGCTGGTAGTAGTGGGGGCCTGTATTACAGCGAAGCTGTGGATGCTGTACCTGCTGATCAGAGCCTTACAGGTGGTTTACCTGATAGATTTTAAACGGTCGCTGGCAACTGTAGCATTCAGCTTGTTGCTGCTGTATATCGCTTTTGTGCTGCCGCTGCAGATCGTGTTTGAATTGCTGATGCTTAAGATAAGTTGATAAATTTAACTTAAAATAAAGTAATTTTTATTTTACTCTGCAAGTTACGGCAGAAAGTGATATAATTAATATGATTTTATATGATCGTATCAATAAAGGAGATGGTTGAGGAATGAACAGAGAATTATCCATGGAGTTCGTACGTGTTACCGAAGCTGCAGCAATTGCCTGCGGCCGCAGTGTAGGACGTGGTGATAAAAACGGTGCCGATCAGCTGGCGGTCGACGCTATGCGCAAGGCATTCGATACGGTAAATATCAGCGGTACAGTAGTTATCGGTGAAGGTGAGATGGATGAAGCGCCGATGCTGTATATCGGTGAGAAAGTCGGCGGCGGCGGTGCCGAAGTCGATATTGCCGTTGACCCTGTTGAAGGTACGAATCTGGTAGCTAAAGGTCAGCCTGGCGCAATCGCGGTTATTGCCATCGCACCGAAAGGCTGCCTGCTGCATGCTCCTGACATGTATATGGATAAGATTGCTGTTGGTCCTCGAGCTAAAGGCTGCATCGATATTGATGCGCCGGTCAGTGAAAACCTGGAACGTGTGGCTAAAGCCTTAGAACGTAAGGTTTCTGACCTGACCGTCGTATTGCTGGACCGTGAACGTCACTATGGTATTATGGATGAGATTCGCCGTGCCGGAGCACGTATTCAGTTGATTACTGACGGCGACGTTAACCCGATCGTCAATGCCGGCATTGAAGGTACCGGCGTGCATATGTATATCGGTAAGGGCGGTGCTCCTGAAGGCGTACTGGCTGCTGCCGCTATCAAATGTCTCGGCGGTGATATGCAGGCACGGTTGTGCCCTGAAGATGATGAACAGGTCAAACGCTGCCTGGAAATGGGCATCTGCGATTGCCAGCAGGTTTTGAGCTTGGACGATATGGTCAAAGGCGACGACTGCATGTTCACTGCGACGGCTATCACCGAAAGCAATTTGCTCAGCGGTCTGCGTTATTTCGGCGGCGGTGTACGTACACATACTGTTTCCATGCGTTATAAAACCGGTACAGTACGTTTTGTTGACGCAGTACACAGCTTTGACCGCAAAGATTTTGCCGTTAAACTGTAAGTTTTACAATCTTCAAGGGTTTTAGCTCAGGCTAGAACCCTTTTGTTTTCAAGGGTAAACTGATGAAATTGCAATTATTGGACGCTATTGGTGAAATAACGGAAGCCCGTACCGCTGCCGGGTTGTGGCAGCAGGGTCAGGGGTGTTCGCTGACTGGTCTCAGCGGAGCCGCAAAAACAGTATTTTTGGCAGCTCTGGACCGGCTTTTGCCGGAACAGGGCTCTTTAGTGTTTCTGCTTAGCGGCAGGGACGATATTCGTGAATACCGCAGGACTTTGAATTGTTTTTATTCGGATTTGCTGATGCAGGAATTGTATCCTGTCGATCTGCCGCTGGTGCAGGCTGATTCGCGGAATCGTGAGATTCAGGCTGGGCGCGTGGCGGCGATGCGTATTTTGCAGGGGGAAGAACGGGGTATCGTTTTTGTGACTGCGGAAGCATTGCTGCAGAAGCTGCCGATACCGCAGAAGGTTTTGGGAAGCGGCGTTGTCGTAACATTGGGGCAGCAGCTTGAGCAACAGGAGTTGCTGGAACGTCTGATCGAACTGGGATACGAGCGTACTACTCAGGTAGATGCCATCGGTCAGTTTTGTCTGCGCGGTGATATTCTTGATATTTTCCCGATCAATAGTCAGTATCCTGCCAGGATCGAATGGTTTGATGATACTATTGATGCGATGCGCAGTTTTGACCTGGATAATCAGCGCAGTATTGAATCTTTGAGTGCTGTTAAAATCGTGCCGCTGCAAATTGAGTCCGGCGAAGATTTTTCAGCTTCGGTACTTGATTATTTAGCTGCTTCGACGCGCTTGGTAGTAGATGAGCCGTCACGTTTATTTGAACTTTTACAGAAACTGTACACTGAAAGTTCTGGTTATGCCGATGAATTATGGTCGCCTGCCGAGCTGGAAGGTTTTTGCGCTCAGAAAAGAGCCTGGGTCGTAGCAGCGCTGGGACACAGCCGTTTGCAGCTGTTTAAGGATATCAATGTGCCTGTGCGGTCTGTAGCGCCGTATAATAGAAATCTGGAATTGCTGACAGGCGATCTGCAGGGCTGGCTGGCTGACGGGCAGGTGCCTGTGGTGATGATGAGCAGCGATATTAAAGCGCGCGGGCTTGCTGACAGTCTGCAAAGCCGTAATTTAAACGCTGCTTTTGTAAAAGAGGGCGCACTGCTTAGACCGGGACGCATCACTGTCATCAGCGGCGAGCTGACGGCAGGTTTTCGGTTCTGGAATGAAAACTGGCTGCTGCTGACAGAAAATGATATTTTTGGTATGCAGAAAAAAAGACGGCTGCATACCAAAAACAGCGGTGCTCAGCTGCAGTATTTCTCGGAAATCAAGGCTGGAGATTATGTAGTCCATTCAGTTCATGGTATTGGACGTTATATCGGCGTGGAGAATGTCCTTGTTGACGGCGTGCATCGTGATTATCTGCTGCTGGCGTATGCCGGTGACGACAAACTGTATGTCCCCGTGGAACAGGTTGGCATGCTGCATAAATATGTCGGTAACGAAGGGCAGGCTCCAAGGCTTTCTAAAATGGGCGGAGCCGACTGGAAACGTGTGCAGAGTAAAGCCCGTGCCGCGATTACCGAACTGGCTGAAGAACTGCTGCGATTATACGCGCAGCGTAAGATCGTCCCTGGTCATGCTTTTGCTGAGGATACCGAATGGCAGCGTGACTTTGAAGAGCGCTTCCCTTATGAAGAAACTCCGGATCAGCTTAAAGCGATCGCGGAGATCAAGGCTGATATGGAAAAACCTGAGCCGATGGACAGATTGTTGTGCGGTGATGTCGGTTATGGTAAAACAGAAGTTGCTATCCGAGCTGCTTTTAAGGCAGTTATGGATGGTAAACAGGTAGCAGTAATGGTGCCGACGACTGTTTTGGCGCAGCAGCATTTTATGACCTTCAAAGAACGAATGCAGCCTTTTGGGGTCAAAGTAGAGATGGTAAGTCGCTTCTGCACTCCCAGGGAACAAAAACGAATCCTGAATGATCTGGAAAATGGTCAGGTGGACGTTCTGATTGGGACACACCGTTTATTACAGCAGGATGTGCTGTTCCCCGATCTGGGATTACTTGTCATCGACGAAGAACAGCGTTTTGGTGTGGCTCAGAAAGAAAAAATCAAACGTTGGAAAACAGGCGTTGATGTGTTGACCTTGTCGGCGACGCCGATTCCGCGTACTTTACATTTGGCGCTTGTCAACGGACGCGATATGAGTGTGATCGAATCACCGCCGGAGGAACGGCTGCCGGTAGAAACTTATGTGGCCGAATATAATCCTGGAATGATCAAAGAAGCGCTGGAACGTGAAATGCGCCGCGGCGGCAGGATTTATTATGTGCATAACAGGGTTCTTGGTCTCGAAAATATTGCTGCCGATCTGCGCAGTCTGGTGCCGGGGATCAATATCAGGATCGCTCACGGTCAGATGTCAGAGGATATGCTGGAAGATGCAATGATTGCTTTTTATGAAGGCAGCTGTGATGTGCTGCTGTCGACTTCGATCATCGAAAATGGTTTGGATGTACCCTTGGCCAATACTATTATTATCGACGGAGCCGAAAATTTTGGCTTGTCGCAGCTGTATCAGATGCGCGGCCGGGTAGGGCGCTCCTCTCGTCTGGCTTATGCCTATTTCGTCTATAAACGTAATCGTGCTTTGAGCGAGGTCGCAGAAAAACGTTTGCAGGCGATTCGTGATTTTACAGAGCTGGGCGCCGGGTTTAAGATCGCGATGCGTGATCTGGAGATTCGTGGTGCCGGTAATCTGCTGGGGGCGCAGCAGCATGGACATATTGCAGGTGTGGGTTTTGCTGCCTATTGCGATATGCTGGAGCGTACGATCCGTAAGCTGAAGGATGGCGTTGAAGACGGTATCCCTGAACCGGATCCGGTTCTTGAGATCAGCGTTGACGGATATATTCCCGATGAATATATAGCTGACCCTCGTTACAAGCTTGAGCTTTACAGACGCTTTGCCGGCTTGGACTATGGAGAAAAAGACGATCTGCTTGACGAAATTATCGACCGGTTTGGAGAACCTCCGGAAGAGGTGGAAGTTTTATGGCGTGTGGCCTGTCTGCGGGCTTTGTGCCGGCTGCTGCATATTCGCGGTATCAGTGTCAAACCGGGCGAGCTGCGTATTACCTTTGCTGAAAATGCTGCTATCGATCCGAATGCCCTGATGCAGCTTATCAGTGAGCAGCAGCAATATATGAATTTCAAAAGCGGCGCGCAGGCCCAGCTTATTTTCCGCACAGTCAAATTAAAAACTGACAGTTTGACCTGGCTGGAAAAAAATCTGCCGCGGCTGGCTTTTGATTAAGCTATACAGAGACAATAAAGTTGATTATAATTAATTAAATGAAGAAATCAAGGGAAGGACGAGGGTATGACCAAGGATAAGTTTTTACGTGGCGCCATGATATTGACGCTGGCTGGGCTGATGGTCAAGATCATTGGCTCGGTCAACAGAATACTGTTATCCAGACTGCTTGGCGGCGAAGGTATCGGGCTTTATCAAATGGCATATCCCGTTTATCTTTTGATGCTGTCCGTATCTTCGGCCGGTATCCCGATTGCGATTTCGATCATTGTAGCCGAAAAAGTGGCAAAAGGAGATTTTGCCAGCGCCGGCAGGGTATTCAGGGTCTCGCTGGGGCTGATGGCCGCAACGGGGCTCGTGTTTGCTGCCGGGCTATATTGTGCGGCCGGCTGGCTGGTCGATAGCGGACTGGTACGCGATCCGCGGGCTTATTATGGATTGGTAGCCTTAACTCCGGCGGTGTTTTTTGCTACGATCCTGGCCAGCTTCCGTGGTTATTTTCAGGGGTATCAAATGATGACTCCGCCTGCGGTCTCACAGATTCTGGAGCAGTTTGTACGTGTTGTGACGATGGTCGTACTGGCCTATTATCTGCTTCCGTACGGATTGGAATATGCGGCGGCCGGGGCTGCTTTCGGTGCTGTGCCGGGTTCTATTACCGGACTTATCGTACTGAGCTTTTTTTATCTGAAGAACAAATTGCGCTGGCAGCAGGAAATCAGCAGGCAGATCACTGAAGAACCCGAAAGTATCGGGAAGATAGCCAAACGGCTGGTATTGCTGGCGCTGCCTGTTTCCTGTGCTAATATTATGGTGCCTGTGACGAGCAGTATTGACATGCTGCTGGTGCCTAATCGCTTAGTGGAATCAGGTTTTTCGGTCGAAGAGGCTACGACCCTGTTCGGTTACCTTACAGGGATGGGTATGCCTTTGGTCATGATGGCTACTATTCCGACGCTTTCCCTTACAGCAAGCCTGGTGCCTGCTGTTTCAGAAGCATTTACTCTGGGCGATAGGAACAGTATCGACCAGAAAACAAATATGGCCATGAAATTATGCTGTTTACTGACTTTTCCTGCCGCTGCAGGAATGTGGGCTTTGGCTCAGCCTATTTCAAAATTACTGTATGGCACGCCTCTTGCGGGCGAGGCAATCAGAAACCTTGCTCCCTCTATTTGCCTGCTTGGTATCCACCAGATAACCACAGGTATGCTGCAGGGAATGGGACAGACTATTATTCCCATGTGGAATATGCTGTTCAGCGCGTTGGTCAAAGCTGCTGCTGTTTGGTATCTTACGGCGCTGCCATGCAATATTGTCGGTGCCGCCTGGGCCTCTAACATTAATTTTGGCTTGGCAGCAGCTCTAAACATCTTCTTTTTGATTCGCAGCGGCATCACTTTTAAAGTGTACGCTTTGGGGAAAATATTACTGGCGGCAGTTTTGATGGCAGCAGTCAGTATGCTTTTATACAATTATTTAATAGTTTATTGGGGCAATACTTTTGCGACGGCGGCAACGATTTTTGCAGCTGGCATCGTTTATCTATTGACTTTGATAGCAAGCGGAACGATCGGCAGGAAAGAATTGCAGAAACTGCCTGTGATAGGTTCCAGATTCAAGTAAAGGGATGGTAAGATGGAAAAAGGAATTACTGTTGTAGGATTGGGGCCTGGCAGCGCCGGGCATTTGTCGCTGGAAACAATGGCAGTGCTGAAAAGCGGCGGCAAGGTTATTCTGCGTACGGCTGTACACCCAACTGTAAAGGAACTTGAGCGGTCTGGTATAAAATTTACGTCCTGCGACGCTGTTTATGAACAGGAAGCGTCTTTTGAAGACGTCTATCAAAAAATTGTTGCTTCCATTTTACAGGATGCGAAAGAGCAGGAGGTAGTTTATGCTGTTCCAGGCAGTCCTTTGGTTGCTGAACGAACTGTGGTGCTGCTGAGGGAACAGGCTGCAGCGGCCGGAGTGCCTCTGAAAATTTTACCGGCGATGAGCTTTTTGGATCTTGCATATGTCGATTTAGGCATTGATCCTATTGCCGGGTTGCGTATTGTTGATGCCCATGATTTTGATGCGCTGGCAGATGCTGGTAAATATCCGCTGATGATCACGCAGGTCTATAGTCAGCTGGTGGCGTCGGATGTGAAAATCAATTTGATGGAAGTACTCGCTGATGAAGCGCAGCTGTACTTTTTACGTAATTTAGGCCTGCCTGATGAAGAATGTCTGCCGCTGAAGCTCTATGAGCTGGACCGGCAGCCGCATATCGATCATCTTACCAGTGTCTTTATTCCGGCACAGGAGCAGACTGTTGTGCAGCATGTCAATGCTTTGCAGGAAGAAAAAACGCTGTGTTTTGATGACGATGATGATTTTTACTGTGATATCGAGGATTTCCGCTATGATGCTGAACTGCTTCCGCTGACAGAAGTTATGCGTAAGCTGCGTGAGCCAGGCGGCTGTCCCTGGGATCGCGAACAAACGCACAGCAGTATTCGCCGTAATATGATCGAAGAAGTCTATGAATTTTTAGAAGCTGTTGATAATCACGATTTTAAAGGTATGGAAGAAGAACTTGGCGATATTCTGATGCAGGTTGTTTTCCATGCGCATATGGCAGCTGACGCAAACCTGTTCTCTTTGCAGGATGTTATTGATGGAGTGACTGAGAAGCTTACCCGCAGGCACCCACATGTATTTGGTTTACGTAAAGTTTCAGGCAGTGATGAAGTAATAAAAAACTGGGAAGCCATTAAATTGGAAGAAAAAAAGGAACGGACGCATGTTCTTGATGGAATTTCTCCGGGACTGCCGGCGCTGATGCGTGCTTACAAGCTGCACAGCAAGGCTTCCAAAGTAGGTTTTGACTGGCCGGATACCGCAGGCGTCTGGGAGAAGGTTCTGGAAGAACTGCACGAACTTGAAGAGGCAGTAGCCGGAGGCAGCCTGAAGGAAATGGAGCATGAGCTGGGAGATTTGCTTTTTATTTTGTCCGGTTATGCCAGACATATCGGATTGGAACCGGAAACAGCTTTGAATGCTGCGAATAACCGTTTCATAAAAAGATTCGGTTATGTAGAGAAAAAAGTACAGGTTTCAAAGAAAACATGGCAGGACTTTTCATTGGCTGAATTAGACGCTTTTTGGGAGTTGGCAAAGGATTTTGAGAAAAATAATTAAAAAAAGGCGTTTTTTACACAAAAATTAAGAAAAAAATAAAAAAAAGATGAAATGTTAGCAGGAATATTGCTTTTGATAGCGAATTAGAGTTTTAGTGAATAACCTTAGTCGTTGTGTTTAAGCGGTTTTCGCCTAAACTGGCGCATACAAAATTTAAGGGGGATTTATTGTGAACAAAACTGAACTTATTGCTGCAGTAGCAGAAAAAGCTGGCCTCACCAAAAAAGATGTAGAGAAAGCAGTAGCTGCTTTACTCGAAACCGTAAAAGGTGAAGTTGCTAAAAAGGGCAAAGTAC
>OHEC01000922.1_pt1 | contig 13265 bp, 9 predicted proteins | sample 1567141 | NCBI WGS metagenome assembly OHEC01 (sample SAMEA3879567, study PRJEB24766) | human gut metagenome | biome: human-associated habitat; feature: feces | place: USA | collected 1985/1987 | reverse complement strand
AAAGCCGTCGGGACGCACCAGATCAAACGAAACAAAGCCGTCGTGCTCGTGCAAGTCGTGGATGGAAAGCGCGGGGTCGATCTGCGCTACGCCGCGCTTGACCCAGCCGCGCAAGTCATCGCCGGTTGTTGCAATGGGGTCGCAGTGCAACGTGATGGCGATGCCCATCTGGCGTTTGATATCGTGTTCGATGGTGTCCAGGATCTCGTGGTGCTCAAAGGCATCGCCCTCGCCGGGCATTTCCACGTGTGCGCTGGCAAACTGGCGGCCGGGGCCGTAGTCGTGCACCATGAGGTCATGAGTGCCCAGGACCTGGGGGTACGACATGATCCTGTCGCGGATTTCCTGGACGAGCTTGGGGTCGGGCGCTTGTCCCAGCAGCGGGCTGATGGCGTCGCGCACCAGGCCCAGGCCGCTGATGCAGATGAAGATGCCCACGCCCAGGCCCGCCCAGCCATCGAGGTCAAAGCCGGTCGTCTGCGAAATAAGCGCCGCCACCAAGACCGAGCCTGAGGTGATGACGTCGTTTTTGGAGTCCTGCGCCGTGGCGATGAGCGTCTCCGAGTCGATGCGATCGCCCAGCGTGCGGTTGAACGCGGCCATCCAGAGCTTAACGAGCATGGATGTAGCCAGTGCCGCAAGGGAAACGAGCGTGTAAGCGGTGGGGGAGGGCTTGATGATCTTGGTAACGGACTCGAGCGCCAGGTTGATGCCGACGGCACAAACGAGGACGGCGACAAACAGGCCGGCGAGGTATTCGTAGCGGCCGTGGCCATAGGGGTGGCCTTCGTCTGCCGGGCGGCTGGCAAGGCGGAATCCGAGCAGGCTCACAATGTTGCTCGACGCATCGGAGAGGTTGTTGAAGGCATCGGCGACAAGCGAGACGGAGCCGGCGAGCAGACCCGCGATGCCCTTAGCCAGGCACAGCGTGATGTTGAGGCCGATGCAGATGAGACTTGCGGCAAAGCCTGCGTTGGTACGGCAAGCCGTATCGACCGGCTCGTCCTCGCTGCCGGGAACAAGCGTATGTACCAGCCGATTTACAAATAGCATGGCAATCGTCCTCACAATCATGGTTAAGGGGATAGTGTAGCTCGCATGGGCGCACCGTGCGCCGATGCTCAGAAAATGCAGCAATGGTCTGCTGGAGCTAACGAGCGGCCCTTCTTGTCCGACCAGGTGCTCCATTTTGGGCCACATGGGTATGGTCATGTGCTTGCCTGCCCGACATACTTAATGTCGACAGCCCCTGCGCAAAGGAGGATGTATCCATGGACGAGATGTTTGCCATTAAATGCCAAAACTGCGGCGGCCCTATGTACTCACACCAGGCTAAACGCAGTTTTGAGTGCGCCTATTGCGGCACGGTCGTTCCGTGGCAGGCCGATGCGGGGGAGCCCAAGAGCGCCCTGGGCATTCGCCATACGCCGCTGACGGTTGTCGATGGGCTGCTTAAGCTCACCCATGTGTCGCAACTCGAGCGCCCGGAGGACCCGGACTGGTATTTCTTTAATTCACACTGGCGCAATCAGTCGGTTCTGGAGCATCTGCTGTGGGAGGACCGCGGCACGGCGCAGGAGTTCCAAGAAGCCACGCACGTGAGCATTCCCTGCCCCTTCTGTGGAGCGTCCTTTGAGGGCGAGTCAACGCAGCGTGTGTTTGAGTGCCCGTCCTGCGGCAACAAGATCGGCATTGCCGACCTGCTCAAGCCGGGGACGTTTAGCAAGCGCCTGACCTTGGGCGTTGGTGCGGAGTATGTACCTGGGCAGGGTATTCCCTGCGAAATCTCGCCGCAGCAGGCACGTGCCAACGCACTGCAGCTGGTGCGCCAGTACCCCGACGCCTTTGCCGGGCACGACGTGGAAGATGCGATCCAAAACGACATGATGCTCTTCTACTTCCCCATGGCGCTCGCGGATTTGCGCATGATGGCGTCCTTCCCGGGCAAGGGCATGAGCAAGGAGACCTTGGTGTACTACGAGGTGCTTGACTGGGCATATCCGCGGGCAAACTACCTGGACGTTCGCCTCATGGGCATTTTGGAACCGTGGGACTTTGCCAAGGTCGGCCCGTTCGATCCCGCCATGCAGGAAGGCGACTTCCGCGTTGTCTCCGTCGATGCGTCTACCAAGGACCAGGTGGTCATTGATAAGCTGGCGCTCGACATTGCCGGCAACGATGCCGAGGCGGTGCTGGGGCTCAATAAAAAGAGCATCCGCACCTGGGCGCGCAAGGCTCGCAAGCATAAGGACGGCCTGGTGATGGTACCGGTCTACTTTGTCGATCGCCCAGCGACGGACAGCCGCGATGGCGAGCAGGTGCGCATTGCCGTAAACGGCCAGACGGGCCGCGCGGCCGCGGTGGTGTTTAGCGACAAGCGTGAGACGCATGTGGTGGCGCCGCTCAACCCGAGCCTGCATCTATCGAACGAAAGTACCGTACATGCCACGCCCATCGAGGTCAAATACGTTAAATCGCCCTTCCTATACCAGATCGTGCGTCGTGGAGACGGCGAACAGCCGCGTCAGGTGGCAGCGGTTGCCGAGGGTTCCTACCGAGAAGAAAAGCCCAAACGCAAGGGCTTGCTCGCTGCGATCTTTGGGAAGTAGGGGAGTAGTGCCGGTCGGCGCTGCGATCCGATAGCTAGAGGAACGGGGCAGCTCGCAGGAGTGCGGACTGTCGTCTGATTGTTTGAGGGTGCCAGATGTAAATAATCGGTGGAGCGGCTGCAAAAGAGCCGTCTCGCTGGGTAAAATCAGGATGTGCCGCGGAACCCGCTCCTCAGCTAGTCACACTTCGGAAGCGCGGGCAACGCAGGTATTATCGTCTAAAGGGCCGGCTGCAACCGGCCCTTTTTATGACTCCCTTCGCTATCCGTTACTGCTTATATTCCCGCCAGATCGAGTAGAGGTTCCGGGCAATGCCGGTCACATACATCGAGAGGCGCAGGATTTCAAGAAACAAGTTCATAGGCTTCACCCCAATCGGAGATCGGAGCGTTGCCCGCAGACGGATTCCGCGGCAGTCAAGATTTTACCTCACAGGCCGCGGTGGGAGACATCCTGCCCATTCCATGGTTTGGAACGGTGTCGATCTAACGGGCAATCAAACCCCTAGCACTCTTTGAATTGAGCAAGCATCTGCCCGAAGAAGCTGAGCCCGGATGGCTCATAAATGAGTGAGCCGCCATCTTCGGTTCGGTAGACCCCGCAGGGGAGGTAACGCCCGTCGGGGAGAACATAGAGGTTGGCTTCTTCCTTCAGTCCTGCTGGAAATAGCGGAATCCCGTTTTCGTCCACTTGGAACTCGTCTATATTTGCGATCTTTCTTTCCGTGGTGCCTCCTGGTCAGTTTCTATCGTAAGTGCGCCCTAAAACAAACACTGCTCTATCAGCTCTTTACCGCGCAAGGCGTCGGTCCACTCCTGCGGAATTGCGTCGATGCCGTATACCGTGCCGGCGAGGGCGCCGGCAACGGCTGCGGTGGTGTCGGTGTCGTCGCCTAGGTTGACGGCGGCAAGCACGCAATCTTCGTAGCTGTTAGTGTTGACGAAGCACCAGGTGGCTGCCTTAAGCGTGTCGCGCACGAAGCCACCTGACCTGATTTCCTGCTCAGGCACGCCTTTCAGATGGAGTGCCCGCGAGGGGAGCGCGCCGTTCATCACATTCCTCATCAGCTCAACAAATATGATGCATGCATCGGTTGATGTTCTGTGGGCGTGCGTGATTGCCGAGACCTCGCGGATCTCGTTGTCCGTCGCATCGGTGAACGCCAGGGGAGCGATGCGCATGAGCGAACCGTTGCCGTTGTCGCGCTCGCCGGAGCCTCCTTTGCCGGTGTGCAAGGCGCGGGCGGTCGTGCCGCCGTAATCGAAAACGCCGTCGATTGTATACTCGCCACGGGCAATCCAGCTTACGAACTTGTCGCGCATGTCCGCGGTGTCGATATGCCCTAGCTCCCTAATCGAGTCGCAGGTAGCAAGCGTCATGGACGTGTCATCGCTCCAGATGCCGGCGGGCTGTCCATGCGTGCCGTAGCCGATCATGTCGGTGCATTCGAACGTGCCGCGGGGCCTGAACTCGTAGGGAACGCCCAGTGCGTCGCCGACGGCGAGCCCATAGATGCAGTCGCGCAGCGTTGTTTTCGGTCTGTCTGTCATGGAAAGCTCCTCTTATCCCGGGTGATGTGGAGCGCCATCGGTGGTGTCGGTCGCAACGTATTGCTATCCTTGTGCTTCGCCATTAGTCGCTTCGTTGATGGCGCGGTACTCGGCACTCAGCTCGCGCGCCAGCTCTTCCTTGCTTGGAAGATACGGCAAGTATTTGGCGGCAAACACTTGGTCGTTGTCTTCGGGCAGCGTGTACTCGACAATCGAGTCGCTTTTGTCCGCGCAGAGCACGATGCCTATAGGCGGATTGTCGCCTTCGTTCATGAGCTCGCGCGTGTAGTAGTTCACATACATTTGCATCTGGCCCAGGTCCTGATGCGTAAGGTCATCGGTCTTAAGGTCGATGAGCACGAAGCAGCGCATCAGATAGTTGTAAAACACAAGGTCAATATAGAAATGGCGCCCATCAAAGGTGATGCGCTTTTGGCGCGCCTCGAAAGCGAAACCACGGCCAAGCTCCAGCAGGAACTTCTGAAGATGCGTGATGAGCGCCTGCTCTAGATCGCTCTCGCGGAACGCAGTATCGTCCGAGAAACCTAAAAACTCCAGTACATATGGGTCGCGGATGATATCCTCGGGGCGACGAGCCGGGGCGCTCTTTTGGATTTCCTGGGTGACGGCCTCCTTGTCCTTGCTGGCAAGCAGGCGCTCGCGGAACATGGTGTTGATCTGGCGCTCGAGCTGACGCGTGCTCCAACGAGAATCGGCGCATTCGTTCATGTACCAGGCGCGAGCATCAGGGTCGGGAATGCGCATCAACCTGCGGTAATGAGTCCAGCTCAATTCGCTACGCAGTGCGTCGCGAATTGGAAACGCAAGAAAGAACTGACGCATATTGCGAAGGTTTGCGATGCCAAAGCCTCTTCCGAAATCCGCGGTAAGCCTTCTGGAGAGGCCTGCAATCAATGCCTCTCCATATGCTGCGCGCTCCTCTCCGCCCTGCTCATCAACAATGCTCTTGCCGATCTCCCAATACGCCTCAACCATCGCAAAGTTAACGGCGGTATAGGCCTTGTCGCGAGCGGCGTTGAGAATCGAGGAAACCTGCTTGTAAAAAACTTCTGGCACGATTGCCGATTCTCCACGGTTTACCAGTTCGCCCATCACTGTCGCCCCACTTTCCTCTTATGGAATGCATCTTTATCGCATTTAGTTTAAAGCCTCGCGCGGACACGAATTGCTGTGCTGTCTGGCACCTTCGCATGGGAGCCTTGCGGTGACTAAAATGTGGCCATAGAGGCAGTTTTAGCGAACCCTGTGGGAGTGACACGCATGGATAACAACACTTTGCTGTTCCAGGACAAAGGTTCGGGTAGGTTTAAAGACGTTAAGATCTACCCCAACCGTATTGAGGTGCTCAAGAAGGGCACTTTCGGCGGCAAGCACACCGAGATTGTCTACCTTAAGGACATCACGGGCGTTAACAGGGTCAAGGGCCGCAGTGTTTTTCTACGTAACAGGCTGTTGACTGCCTGTGTCTTTAGCCTGAGCAGCCGCTCCCAGACCCAGGAATTTGTGAACGCGCTGAACATGGTGATGTAGCCCATGGCGGCGTTCGGGCCAAGGTAAAAATCGGGGGCACAGAACGGTGTCCTGCGCCCCCGATTGAGTCGATGTGTCTAAAAGGCGGGCTTGCCTATTCGCTGTCGTCCCCAGCGTTTTCGCGGTCACTGGCAAGCATTGCTGCGCCGGCGACCGTCGTCACCACGGCGGCAGCGGCGAGCCCGGCGGCGATGCCAGAGCCGTCGCCCGTGTCGGCGAGTTTTCCGCCCGAGCCCTTGCCCTTGTTGCCCTTGCCATTCTTATCAGCGCCGTCTGCGTTGGAACCCGTGCCGCTGCCGGTGCCGCCTGCACTGCCCGAGGCCGCTACGGTGAAGCTTGCGGCTCCATCGCTGGCGAGCATGTAGTTCTGTGCCGCGTCGCCCAAAAGGCTTTTCACGCGCACCCAGTACGTTCCTGCGGCAAATGTTTCGCCCTCGGCCATTGCCGTGCCCGGAGCGCCGTCCGCGTCGTGCACAAACTCGAGCTGGGCCGTGCAGGCATCGGTTTCGAGCTTGCCCTCGAGTGATGCCGCAATCTTGGCGCGCGCGTCTTCGCCGGCCTTAAGGCCTTCGAGTCCCTCAAAATGGGGCGTCAGCGCACGTGGATCGATATCGATGGGCACAGGGCCCTGCAGCCCCGTAACAGTCTCGTTGCCCAGGGCGTCGACATCCACATATTCGATGGCAAACGCATGTCCCGAGGCTGCTACGTTGAGTACGTTGCTGCTATCGACGAGGCGGAAATGACCCTCGCCAACGGTCTTGCCGTCCTGGAGCGAGGCGTCGCTCAGCGAGTCGCCATATGTCATGTGCATGCGGGCTGGGAGGTAGCACGAAGCCGTCTGCTTGTGCTCCGTATCGTAATTGCGCTGGTAGATGCTCCGGGCCAGTGCCGCATCAACAAAGTCGGATGCGATGATGCCAATGTGCTTGCGGCAGTCCGCCTTTGTGCTCTCAACTCCGGTATTGTTTATATATGAGCTCTTGTACAGGTGCTCGTTGACCACTCGCGCTGCGGTAAAAGGGTTGTTTTGCGTGCAGCTAGTGTAGTTGATAAACCAGCAGCGCTCCGTTGCCTGCACCGTTGTCCCGTCCGCGGCAGTGATATCTACGGTGCTGCGCTCGAACTCGGACGCTGCCTTCAGGGCCATATCGACCCAGTCGATCTTACTGGATCCCGTGCAGTTGTAATGGTCTTGGGCATATACCGCTGTGCTATAGGGCTCTTTGTCGCCCGTATTGCCCGCAGCCTCAAAGCCTTGCTCGTATTTCACGAGGCACATGGACTTTCCGGAATGCGCCTTGATCTTGTCATCCCATTCGGTGAGGTCGAGGCCCCACGTGTGGCCGTCTACGCTGTCGCCGGCGAGTTTAAATCGACGCAGCAGGACGATCTTTCCGCGCACCTCGTTCAGTGTGGGGACATGGCTCGACGTATAGAACAGATCGGAGTTATTGTCCATAACATTGGCGAAAGCCGTCGTAATGCTTTCGTCGGTAGCTTCGTCGTTGCCTCGTGACACCAGCATGATGAGCGCTTCTGACGGGTTTTCGTTCAAAAATGTTTTGAAGTAACCGATGACATCGGAGAGATGTATAAAGCCCCCGTCTTTTTTGAGCAAGTAGCATATTCCATGGTCGATGCCGGGGTCGCCTTTATCGTTGTTCTTTCCAAGTCGGATATCAAAATAGCGAATGCCTTCGAGCAACTGCGTGGGGATGTAATCCTGCTGGCACTTTGCAAGCGAGGTTTGGGGCTCGGTGTCGTTGTCGACGCTGCAGGTGCTTGAATCATGCGTGCCCGGGATGCTCAGCTCGTCGAGGTATTTGTTGCCGTCGACGTATTTCATCCAGCATGGTCCGTCGACGTAGCTGCTATACGTGGTCCAGTCGATGCTGCTAACTGTGGCATTGGTCTTGTCCATGCTGTAGCCGACAAGCTCGAGTTCCCACGGAATGCTCTTACTCTTATGGCAGATCTTATTGTTGTCCTGGTCTTTGCCGTCCTTTTCTATGGCCAGGTACTTAATGTCTTTTTTCTCGGTTTCTTTCTCGACCGTGCGGTCTCGGATGATATAGGTACCGTTTGATTGACGCTTGAACGCAAAAGAGCGACTGGCCTTGCCGTCATGCTCGCCACTCCATACGTGGATGACCTTTCCATCTTTGTCCGAGTCGCCATCGACCGACCAAATGCTGTAGCCCGTCTTCTTGTGCTCTTCGAAATTGAGCAAGGTGCGAATAGCATACCAGTTTGTATCGTCATTCTTGGTCGTTACGTTCTCAAGGATGAGCTTGCTGGACGTGCCGTCATTAAACAGGTGGCAGACGTTGCCGATGACGTTGCCGTCTTCGTTGACGCTCGCGGTGCGAAAATAGCCCGCGGGGCGAAGGCGAATGACGAACTTGTCGAGGGTGGCCGCCGATGTGGGCGTGTCTTCTGCAAATGCCGCGCGCAGGGGAATGCCCGGCGCTGCGGTTTCGGGCAGGCTTGCAAGTGGTGACAACGCCGCAAGCCCTAGGCCCAGCGTAAACGCTCGACGGCTGATGGCGTGGTGTTCGGTCATAGTTCCTCCGTTCCAGAGTGCGGTTATGCGCTCGTTTTGGTCACTATACTGCCCAGATGTTTAAAGACGCCGGTTTAATTGTCTGCGCGGCGCAATAAATCGGCGGGCGGACGTGTTGGGGTGTTTGTCGTTTTCGTACTGTTGCCACATTTGGGGTGGTTCCGGCGTCCGGCATCCTCGCGTTCGTCGGCTATCGGCATAAGAAAGGGAGGGCCGGTTTACCGGTCCTCCCTGGGTACGAAGCGCTGGGGCACCGCCGCTTGTTAGCACTGCGCTCGTGTTTCCCGTTGCGCTCGCCAGTCGCTTAGCGCTTGATCTCGATATCGTCGAGCTTGACGTCCATGGCCTCGGTCTTTGCCTCGGCGATGTCATCGGCAAATTCCAGAGACTTCATCATGGTTTCGACGGCATCCTTGTGCTCCTCGACATTGTCGATGCGCACGTAGACGCTGCCGCCGCCTGCTTCGGTGAAGTACTCAGTCGTCACGCCGCCCGAGTGTGTATAGGAAGCGTTGCGCCAAGTCTTGCCGTTGTACTTGACGGGGTCATTCTCGGTCCACTCAAAGCTGGCATTCCACTTTGCCTCGTAGTCGAACAGCTCGTCGGCGTTCTTGTCAGGATCGAAGACGGGGATGAAGCGGTCGCTGGCGTGCTCGCTCTCGGTGAACTTAAACTGGGCCCTGTCGGCCGTGTCGCCGGCAACATCGGTGATCTCAACGCCCTCGGGGACCTCGACCTTAAACCAAATGAAGTCGGTCCTCATATCCACGGCTGGCTTTTCTGCTCCGCCGCCACCGCCACTGCCGGTAGCGCCGCCGCTTCCGCCACAGCCCACCAGGGCAACCGCGGCAAAGAGACTGATGCAGAGGGTGAGAATCGCAAAGGCCTTCTTTTTCATGGTCGTGTCCTCCTCGATCTGTAACCGCCCATGGATTACCTGCTTTTACTGTACGCGTTGACGGCTCGCTAGGGTGGGCCATGTGTCCCATTCTGAGGGCCGGATTTGCGCCGTTAAGTGGCAATATGTTCGGGCGCAAAAGAGGGGAGGGCCGATGTTGTCGGCCCTCCCCGGGGTTGGGTGCCCGTTGTTTTAATGGGGCGCGCGTACGTGGGCGTGTGCGGGGTCCCGTTACTTGATCTCGATGCTCGAAATCTCAACTTCGCGTGCCTCGGCAACTGCCTTCGCCATGTCATCGGGGAACTCGATGGAGTTGAGGAGCGTCTCGGCTTCTTTCTCGTGCTGATCGAAGTTCGCGATGAGAACGCAGACGCTTCCCGGTTCAACGTCGGTAAAGAGATAGGTATGGGTGCCGCGGTTGTCCTCGCACGTTCCGGTGAGCCATGTCCTGCCGTTGTACTCGACGGGGTCGCCAACTTTCCACTGGAACATGCTGTTCTTTCGACCCTCATCGGCAAGAGCTTCTTCTGCCGTCATCTTCTCTTCCCAAACGGGGATAAAGCGGTCGACTGTGGTGTTCTCGTTCTCGGGGAAGGTGAGCTGGACCCTGTCGACGTTCTTGCCGGCGGAGTCGCTTACGCCAACGCCCTCGGGCATCTCGACCTTAAACCAGATAAAGTCAGTCTTTTCGGCAACGGGGGCCTTTTCCTTGCCTTCGCTCTTTGAGGTACTGCCGCCCACGCCCGATGCGCTCCCGCCGCAGCCGACAAGGGCAAACGCGGCAAAGAGGGCGATGCACAGGGAAAGGATCGATAGGGTCTTTTTCTTCATGGTGGTGTCCTCCTTGTCCGCCGATGACATCACGGCGCCGCATGCTGTTGGGGTACTGATTGCGCTGGCGGCGGATGTCTCTGTGTGCTGTGCGGCTTATGCCTCCGTTCATCTCTTGTGGCCGTTGCGCGGCCGTGCCCCAACGGGTTCCTTACTTATAGATATGCCCCGGTTTGTGCCGTCCGGGAGTCTCGAAAGGTGGGCCATGTGTCCCATGTTTGCGGCGCCGACGCCTATCGTTCGTCATAGAAATCCGTGATGGCCAGGTGTGCTGACGCTCATGTGCTTATGGGCTAGACTTAGCATCATTACGTGTTTGATGCGGTTGGTCGGCAGTTGCCGCCCGACCGATCTATATGACTTGAAGGTGCATACGCGCTGGGCGCCTCGCTTTGCGGGATGGTCGCTCGCTACGGGGCGACCAATCCCGCGCTTAGCAATCGGGCGGACGATCTGACGCGTGCATTTGCCCAGGCAGACGAGTTGGCGCAGGAACTAGTGGGTCTGGTTGCCGAGGATGTTCGTGCATACGGCCAGGTGTCTGCGGCATACGGCATTCCGCGCGAGGACCCGGCTCGACCCGCGGCGATTCAGGACGCGTTGCGCGTGGCGGCCATGCCGCCGTACCGGATCATGGATGCCTGCGGGCGCGCGCTGGCGCTGCTCGAGGACATGGCCGACAAGGGTTCGCGCCAGTTGCTGTCCGACGTGGCATGCGGCGCCGTGTTCTGCCGCGCCGCCATGCAAGGCGCGAGCCTGACGCTCTTTGCCAATACCACATCTATGAAAGACCGGGCGCGCGCCGAGGAACTCGAGGCGGCGTGCGATGAACTACTAGATACGTGGCTGCCGCGCGCCGATGCACTGGCGCGCCGTGCTGCTGACGCCGCAAGGAAGAGGGGATAGCCATGGCCGAACTGCTCAAGGGTGCTCCCGTTGCCCGCGCTTTGACCGAGGAACTTGCCGCTCGTTGCGCCGCCCTGCGCGAACAGGGCATCGTGCCGACACTGGCCATCGTTCGTGTGGGCGAGCGCGAGGACGACCTGTCCTACGAGCGCGGCGCCCTCAAGCGCTGCGAGAAGATTGGCATTGAGGCTCGCCGCGTTTTGCTTCCCGCCGATGTTTCACAGGACGAGCTGTTGGCGGCTATTAAGGACATCGATGCCGACCCCGCTGTTCACGGCTGCCTGATGTTTCGTCCGTTGCCCGCTGGGCTTGACGAGGATGCAGTTGCCGCGGCACTCGAGCCCGCCAAGGATGTTGACTCCATGACGCCGGCCTCGCTGCTCACCACGCTTTCGGGGCGAGGCGAGGGCTTTGCTCCTTGCACGGCAGAAGCCGTGTTGGCGTTGCTGGACCATTACAGCGTTGAGCTGGATGGGGCCAAGGTCGCGGTCGTCGGTCGGTCGCTCGTGATTGGCCGTCCCGTTGCCGCCATGCTTACGGCTCGCAATGCCACGGTGACGATGTGCCATACGCATACGCGCGACTTGGCTGCCGAGTGCCGTGCGGCTGATATTGTGGTTGCGGCCGTTGGACGCGCACGCACGATTGGCGCGGATGCGGTTCGCGGGGGCCAGACGATCATCGATGTGGGCATTAACTGGGACGAGGCCGCTGGCAAGCTGGTCGGTGATGTCGATTTTGATGCTGCGGAACCGATCGTTGGCGCAATTACTCCGGTGCCGGGCGGCGTGGGGGCTGTGACCACCGCGATTCTCGCCAAGCACGTGATCGAGGCGGCGGAGCGCGCATCGAAATAGTCGTTTTTGACCACAGGGGTTGCCGGGGCGGCTGTTTCGCCCTTTTTGCGCCGAAGCGATACACTGTTGCCGTTTGATTTCTTCGCTCAAGGAGGATGCGCATGCCGTGCACAACGATTTTGGTTGGTAAGAACGCGAGCTACGACGGGTCGACGCTGGTTGCCCGCAACGAGGACTCGTCCAACGGGGTGTTTGAGCCCAAGCGCATGCGTGTTGTGCACCCCGACGAGCAGCCGCGTGTCTACACGAGCGTTTTGAGCCACCTGACCGTTGAGCTGCCCGATAATCCCATGCGTTATACAAGCGTCCCCGACGTTGTCCCGGGTCATGGCATTTGGGCCGAGGCCGGCTTCAACGAGCTCAACGTTGGCATGTCCGCAACCGAGACGCTTACCACCAACGAGCGCGTCCGCGGCGCCGATCCGCTCGTGGACTACGTGCCCGCCAAGGGTAACGAGGGCGAGGACGGCTATGTTCCGGCGCAGCCCGGTGGCCTGGGCGAGGAGGATATGGTGACCCTGGTGCTGCCGTATGCCAAGTCCGCACGCGGCGGCGTGCGTATCCTGGGCGACCTGCTCGAGCGCTACGGCACCTACGAGAACAACGGCATCGCCTTTAGCGACGTTGACGAGATCTGGTGGCTCGAGACCATCGGCGGCCACCACTGGATCGCCAAGCGCGTGCCCGACGACGCCTATGTGACCATGCCCAACCAACTGGGTATCGACAGCTTTGACCTGGACGATGCCGAGGGCGCCCAAGCCGACCACATGTGCTCCGCCGACCTGCGCTCCTGGATGGCCGAGTGGCATCTGGACCTGACGCTGGGCGTCGAGGGCGACGGTCCCGCCGCGGTCTTTAACCCGCGCGAGGCCTTTGGCTCGCACAGCGACAGCGACCACGTCTACAACACGCCGCGTGCCTGGTATATGCAGCGCTGTCTCAACCCCAGCGATGTGTGGGACGGTCCCGAGGCCGACTACACGCCCGAGAGCGACGATATCCCCTGGAGCCGCGTGCCCGAGCGCAAGGTGACCATCGAGGACATCAAGTACGTGCTTTCGAGCCACTACCAGGGCACGGAGTACGACTGCTACGGCAGCAAGGGCACGCCCGCCACGCGCGGTGCCTATCGTCCCATCGGCATTAACCGCAACAGCCAGCTCGCCGTGCTGCAGCTGCGCCCCTATGCGCAGCCGGCGTATCGCGCCGTGCAGTGGATGGCGTTTGGCTCCAACTCGTTTAACGCGCTCGTGCCGCTGTACGCCAATGTCGAAACCATGCCCGAGTACTATGCCGACACGCAGGCTCGCGTGACGTCCGAGAATTTCTATTGGGCAAATCGCCTGATCGGCGCCTTGGCCGATGTTCGCTTCCATGAGTGCGGTCGCGCGGTTGAGGATTATCAGGAGAAGGTCGGCGGCATGGGCCACAAGCAGATTCACGACGTTGACGCTGTCGTGACCGCGCTGCCCGAGGCCGAGGTGCCCGCCGAGC
>OHEC01000921.1_pt1 | contig 13285 bp, 11 predicted proteins | sample 1567141 | NCBI WGS metagenome assembly OHEC01 (sample SAMEA3879567, study PRJEB24766) | human gut metagenome | biome: human-associated habitat; feature: feces | place: USA | collected 1985/1987 | reverse complement strand
CACCGGAGCTATCGAATATGAGCAGAACCTGATCACAGCGGAGTATACGAGAGACAGTGCTATCCTCACCGGACAGCAGGCGAAGGAAATCTATGATGAGACGGTAGCAAGTCTGCAGAGTGCTGTGACCAGGGCGGAAGAGGAATTGCAGGATGCGGAGGATGATATAGCAGAGTATGAATCCTATGTGAATGACGGTTCCTATAAGAGTTATTTCAAGGTGGATGAGTATCAGGCAATCTATGATGAGAACCTGAAAGCACTGACGGATAAACTGGATGAGTGGGGAATCAGTTGGTCCCAGATCACTGGTGGGTCAGCCGGATCTGTGCAAGCGGGTGGAACCGCAGGCAATGTGCTGGGCAGCAGTGGACAGGACAGCAATTCCTCAAATGTGAAAACTCTGGCATCCCTCTACAGCATTTTGGAACAGAACCTGAAGGATCTGGAAGAAGCGCAGGAAAAATATGAGGATGCAGTCACCAATGCTTCTTTTAACTTACAGACATTGCAGTTGAAGCTTCCCAGCCTTCAGCAGGCAGTCACGGAGGCGAAGGAAAATTATGAGATCCAGCTGGCGCAGGCAAAGCTGACCTATGAGACTTCCCAGTCCGGCGCAGAACGGGCAGAGAGTGATTATAATACTACGGTGGAAAAAGCTAAGTCCGATCTGGCAGCTCTGAAAAGTACTTATGAAGATGCCAAGGAGAATCTGGAATTGTTTGAAAGCAGTGTGGGGGACGGATATTTCTATGCATCTGAGGATGGAACGATCCTGCGGATCATGGTGCGGGCGGAGCAGGCTCTGACTTCCGATGCAGTCGTATTCGTTTACAGCAATCCGAAGGAGCTGACGGTCACCGTATCGGTAGATCAGTCGGATATTGCAAAACTGACTGTAGGCGACAGTGCTTATGTGCAGTCCTCCGCAGGCAGCGGATATACCGGTGTGATCACAGCCATTGATCCGGTATCCTCGTCTGACAGCCGTACCAGTGTCACATACAGCGTGACGGTACAGATCAACGTGGAAGATGAGGAGGACAGCTTAAGTGCCAACGAATCCGTCACCGTAGTCTTCGGCATGACGGAGGAAGAGATCGAACAATTACAGCAGAGCATGCAGGGCAGACCCGGAGATGTGTCCGATGGTGATGCGATGCCGCAGGGCGGTCCGGGCGGAGAAAAGCCGGAAAATGGTGAGATGCCGGAAGGAGCCCCGGGTAACGGAGAAGTGCCGGAAAACGGTGGCATGCCGGAAGGAGTCCCGGGCAGCGGAGAAGTGCCAGAAAACGGTGGCATGCCGAAAGGCGGCTCCGACAATGGGGAATCTACGGAAAATGCAAATGAACAACAGGGAGGACAGACACAGTCATGAGATTAAAAAGACCACATTTTGAAAAACTGAAATCCCTCACAAAAAAGCAGAAGAAACTGATTCTGGCGGGGATCGCATTGCTTCTGCTGATCCTGGCAGCCTGCTATACGGTGTTCATTGCGCCGTTACTTCAAAAGGAACAGTGGATCTACAAAGAAGAGACGGTGGAGCGTGGTACTTTAAAGGTAGGTGTGACGGAGAGCGGTTCTCTGGAATACAACACAAAATCCATAGATTACGATCTGGATCTGGACGTCAGCGACGATGACGAGGATGACAGCGATGATGACGATGATACCGTACAGAAATATCTGAAGATCGAAGAAATCTATGCGGCCAGCGGCCAGCGTGTCACCGAAGGCGAGAAACTTCTGAAGTTTACAGATGACAGCGTGGAGGCAGTTCAGGCTCTGTTACAGAATGCGGTAGTGGAGGCACAGTCCGACTACGCGGAGGCAGAAAGTACTTATGAACTGTCCCTGCTGGAAGCCCAGACCGACTACGATACCCAGAAGATCAGTGCTTCCTATGCGGCATCCATCCGCAATACTTCCGGGACCAGCGTGACGAACAATGTGGCGTCTCTGCAGGTACAGCTGGAGCAGAAGCAGGCTAATACAGCTTCTCTGCAGGAGAAGCTGACAGAAGCCCAGGAAGATTATCAGGATGCGTTGGAGACCTACGAAGCGGCAAAGGAAGGCTATGAAGGTGCCGGAACCGATAATACAGTGAATTTTATGACGATCCAGAATGGTTATCTCAGCGCAAGAACGAAATATCAGCAAGCAAAATCAGCGTTGACGCAGGCAGAGGATGCTTTATCGGAGAATGAAAGTGCTATTACCGATCTGCAGAACCAGCTGGCAGCGGCACAGGCAAAGCAAAAAATCGATAAGCTGGATACAGAAGAGACCTATCAGGAAGCGGTGATCACCGGGCAGAATGCCCAGACCACTTACAACGCTGCTGTGGAAGATCTGAAGGAGACCTTACAGGAAGCGGAAGAGACGAAAGAAAAACGGGAAGAACAGTTACAGGCCTTTGAAGATTTTGTCGGAAGTGATGGTATTCTCTATGCCACAGAGGATGGTGTGATCACAGAGGTCAGCTACGAAGCGGGAGATCGCCTGACGACGACAGGAGCTCTGTTTTCCTATGCAACGTCGGATGACATGAGAATCTCCGTGGATGTGACCCAGGAGGATATTGTGGACCTGCAGGTTGGAGATGCGGTAGATATCACCTTTACGGCATACCCGGAGGATTCCTATACCGGAAGCATCCTCTCCATCAATACCACGGCTACTTCCGATTACAGCAACACGGTAAGCTACACTGTGGAGATCAGCGCGGAAGGCGCGTTGGAGAAGCTGTATGGGGGAATGACCGCAGATGTCATTTTCGTAACGGAAGAAAAAGAGGATGTTATCTATGTGTCCCGTAAGGCCATTGTCGAAGAAAACGGCAAAACCTATGTATATCGCAAGACAGCACTGGGAGGTAAGGAACTGGCGGAGGTAGAGACCGGTATCACCAACGGTGTGGACATTGAGATCCTGTCAGGACTGGAAGAAGGGGACACCATCTATCTGGCAAGCAAAGTCAGCTCCGAGGCAGAGGTAAAGAGTACGGAGGAGACTGCCGATTCCGGCAGCAGTTCTGATACCGCAGTTGGCAGTGATATGGAGTTCGAGATGTCGGAGGATATGCAGATGCCGGGAGGCGGTGACATGCCCCAGGGTGGTCCCGGAGGCAGCGGTTCCGGCAGCTTCGGCGGCGGAATGCCGGGAGGTCCCGGAGGACAATAAATCAAGCGGATGGAGCAAATGTTGAGAAATAGACAGGAATGATTGGGAACAGTTATGAAGCAGAATGAAAATGGGAAAAAGATCAAGGAAACTATAAAAAATCGGATGAGCTGGATCGGATCATGGAAAAGCTGGTCGAAAAGGCGCAAGCTAACCACAGGTATCTGTGGTGTCTGCGTAATTGCCGTAGTGGCATGTGCTACCAGATTTTCCGGTGGTTCCGATATGGAAGTCATCTATAAAGAGACCACCGTAAAATATGGGACACTGGTCAAAGGTGTGACGGAGACCGGCTCCGTGGACATCGGTACGGTGGATCAGACCTTTGATCTGGATATGAGTGCCCTACAGAGAACGGATACCTCCGGCAGCAGTTCCTCTGGCGGCTCCTCCGGTAGTACTGCCGGCAGCAGCTCTGGTTCCGGTGGATTTGGCGGCATGAGTGCTTCCGGCGGCGGAGCTCAGGGAGGCTTAGACATGTTTGGTCAGATCTTCAATATGGGCGGCAGCAGCTCCGGCAGCAATGGTGACGATTCTACCCTGACCGTGGCAGAGGTAGTGGTCTCCGTGGGGCAGCAGGTGTCCGAGGGAGATCCCCTGTACCTGCTGGAAGAAGACAGTGTCTCCGATCTGGAAGAGGAACTACAGTCCAACGTAGAGAAAGCAAAAGCAGATCTGGAGGCCGTAGAGGCTGACCAGACCCTGTCCAGACAGCAGGCAAAATATACTTATGACAGCAGCACTGCCTATGGCAGTTATATTGATACCGAGTACAGTACTACATTGCAGGAACTTCAAAATACGGTAGATTCTGCGGAGAGCACGCTGGAGCAGGCGAAGAGCAGCCTAGAAGATTACCGGGCACAGCTGGAAGAAGTAACGGCAGCCTATGAGGATGCGGCACAGGTATTGTCGAACTGTAAATACAGCCTGAACAGTACCGATGCAGCAGATGATACTTACGGATATGTCTATTATGCGCAGCTGACGGAGCAGGCACAGTCCACGGCAGATTCCCTGGAGCAACAGAAGGAAGAGCTGGAACAGAGAGTAGAGCAGGCGGAGGAAAATGTAACTACTGCCGAAACCGCCTACAATAAGGCAAAACGGGAATTGGAGCAGGGGAAACTGACCGTAGCTGAGACAAAAAAACTGCGGACACTGGCTTACAATACCGCACAGGAGACCTATGACATTGCACTGGGGTATCTTGCGCAGGAATTGTCCGATCAGCAGGAAACCTATAATGAGACACTGGAAAAATGGAATGAGTTCAGCACTTATATCGATGGTAATGCAGTATGTGCAAGATACAACGGTGTCATCACCGGCGTGGAGCTGGAGGCCGGAGACAAGATCAGTACCGGAACCTCTCTGGTTACCTTATACGATATGGACGAAGTGACCATAACGGTAACGGTGGATGAAGATGACATGACGGATATCTCTCTGGGATCTGCAGCGAATATTGCATTGACGGCATATCCGGAAGATATCTTTACGGCAAAGGTGACGGCTATCGGAGATGCGACATCGGATTCCAGTGGAAATATAACTTATGACGTAACTGTCACATTAGAAGGGGATGTCTCCGGACTGTTCCAGGGCATGACAGGAGATGTAACTTTCGTTACGGAACAAACGGAAGAAGTGCTGTATGTCTCACGCAGAGCCATTATCACAGAGGATGACAAGACTTATGTAAAAGTGAAGACAGCAGATGGCAGCATTGTGAAAAAGGAAATAACGACAGGACTGTCAGATGGTTCTAACGTGGAGATCTCCGGAGATATTGCAGAAGGAGATACCGTATTGATCGAAAGCAGCATTACGAAGTAGAGCGGAGACCTGTGGGAAAGTAAGGTCAATGGAAGGGAAGAAGTAAAATATGAGATTATCCGAAATATTGCATCTGGTGTGGCTGAACCTGTCACAGAATAAATTCAAAGTGATCCTGACTTCCATCGGTATCGTTGTAGGATCTGCCACTATTATGCTGGTATTGGCAATCGGTACCGGCGGAAAAGAAGAAGTGGCGGAGCAGTTCAAGAACCTGAATGCCGGAGCCATTGATATTTCCTGCGACAGCAGTGACAGCGGTGGTTTTAGCTTTGAAATGCCGGGCGGTGGAGGAAGCGTTACCGTCACAAATATGGGCGGAGGTCCCGGAGGAGGTTCCGGCGGCGGTATGTCCGGTGGTCCCGGCGGGGGAATGGATTTCGGCGGATTTTTCGGATTCGGACAGGAGGAAGAGAGCGAAGCCGTGACATTGACCAGTGAAGACGGTGATGATCTGGCGACTTTTGTATCGGGAATCTCTGCAACTACGATCTCTTATTCCACTACAGCATCGGTGGAGGGAGGCGATATGACCTCTGCTTCCTATTACACCATTGCCGGTGTGGAGGACAATTATGCCACCATCAGTAATCTGGAAATGGCCATCGGGGATTTCCTTACAGAAGAAAACAACGAGAGCAAGGAAAAGGTGTGCGTACTGGGTGCCACCGTGGCAAAGGAAATTTTTGGAAGCGCCTACGATGCCTATGACGGTACAGTTTATATTGATGGGCGCCCCTATATAGTGTCAGGGGTACTATCCGAGATGGGAACTGTGGCATCCGGCATCAGCCCGGATACGGCGATCTATGTACCTTACGAAACCGGCATCAAATACATTACCGGTACGAGCATTAGTCCAACCATTACCGTGGTCGCAGAAGATGCGAATCAGGTGGACACTGTAATGACAGGGGTGGAGAGTGCTTTAAAAGAAAGTTATCCCAACACCACATTTACCATCAGCGATGCCGGAAGCAAGATGGAGGCAGCCTCTGCTTCCAACGAGACACTGACATTACTGTTAATCTCCATGGCGGTGATCGTATTTATTGTCGGCGGTATCGGCATTATGAATGTATTGTTTGTATCCATCAAGGAGCGTACCAACGAGATCGGTATTCTGAAAGCACTGGGCTGCTCCCGAAAGGATATCCTGTTGGAGTTTTTATTGGAGGCAAGTTTTACCAGTCTGGTAGGAGCGGTACTGGGGGTGCTGGTGGCTCTTGGAATTACGCCATTCGTGCAGCTGTTCAACGTGAGAGTGTCCCTGTCGGTACAGGGTGCAGTATTGTCGCTGTTGTTTGGTGGCCTCACCGGAAGCATCTTCGGCTTCTATCCGGCATATAAGGCATCAAGACTGATCCCCGTAGAAGCTTTAAATCAGGAGTAGTGCGAAAGGTGTAAGGATTATGATGGAAAACGCAATGATCACCATGAAAAATATAAATAAAGGCTATATGCTGGGAGAGGAGCGTCTGCCGATTTTGAAGGACATCAATTTTCAGGTAAATAAGGGAGAATATGTGGCAATCTTAGGACCTTCCGGTTCCGGTAAGACTACGTTAATGAATATGATCGGCTGTATGGATGTGATGGACAGTGGGGAATATTATCTGGATGGCATGGCAATCCACAAGACCAAGGAGGACGATCTGACCATGGTACGCAACCAGAAGATCGGGTTCATTTTCCAGAACTATCAGCTGATCCCGACCTATAATGTCATGCAGAATATTATCATGCCCCTGCTGATGCGTGGCATGACCCATGAAGAAGCAGAAGAAAAGTGTAAAAATACTATCAAACTGCTGGGGTTGGATCATCGTATCGGACATAAGCCCAACGAATTGTCCGGCGGACAGAAGCAGAGAGTATCCATTGCCAGAGCACTGGTGGGACAGCCGGCGATCCTTCTGGCGGATGAGCCTACCGGTGCTCTGGATCAGACCAGCGGTAAGGAAGTACTGAAGCTGTTCCGGGAACTGAACGATATGGGCAACACCATCGTCATGATCACCCACGACCTGGGTGTTGCACAGTCAGCGAAACGTATCGTGCGCATTGTGGATGGGCAGTTACAGGAATAAGGGATAGTCACTCAGCCAACGGGAAAGAGGCTGGGACTGTTCCAGACCGGATTTCAGGGTACGGTCGGCATCCGATTTATTTTCTGCCGGTATTATCAGCAGAAATTCTTTCCCATCCATAAGTACACCGCAGAATACGGTTTTCAGATCCCGGGAGATAAGAAACATATTTCCCGGGATATTTGTTACAGATTCGGTCAGGCAGGAGTAATAGGGTTCTTCATCGATAAAAGGTGCATAGAATCCCATGTCATCCGCACCTTCCACGAAAAGCCTCTCTCCGTTCATCCAGACATTTCCCGCTATGGCGTCTTCCTGATTCCCCCAAAGATAATGTAAGGCTTTCCCGTGGATCTCCACCGATACCTGTTCGAAGGTATCCGGTTCCGTCAGACTGACCAGCATTCCGGTTCCGGTATAGTCATAATCCTTTTTGATGGGAGTATGATAATAGCGGATCCCGTAGTCTCCAAGGCAAAATAAGGCAAATACGAGCAGAAAAATCAGAATGCCGCAGAAAACGGTTCTTAATTTTTTATTTCGCATCATGGTTCTTGCCTCCTTTTTATCTTATTATACAATCAGATATCCATACTGGCAATGAGCTGAAACATTTCCTCGGCGGTCATGTGATCTGCGGTGATCACGTATACATAATTGTCAGCTTCATAATAAGCCATGGCGTAACCATCCACATAAGTATATACCGTGGCAATGTGACCGCCGATGACATGTTCCTCTTCGGCATCGTATTCATTGTCTAATACGAGTGTCAGGGCATTATTTGCGGAAATTAGCATTTGCTCCCAGATGAGCTGCTCTCCGGCATTGTTTTCATAGAAAATTTCACAAAAAAGAGGACTGTCTCTTCGGTCTGTCTCTGTATAGCCCTCCGGGATGCAGGTCGGTATCGTGGGAGTGAGTACCGCATCTTTTTCCTCGGAAGAGTAGTTATACTGCGTAGCATCCTCGCGCAGGGTCTTTAGTGTCATGAAAAACTTATCCCGATAGGCATCCACACTTAACGTCAGAACCAGTCCGGCACATACGATACCGGTGAAAAAGATTGCCATGCGTTTTAGGAGCTGTTGTGCACCGGTCAGCACCGGATGGGCTTCCCGGCGGATCACTTTTTGCATTTTTTGTTCAAAACGTTTTGAAAATACATATTCCAGATCAACCTGATTTTCTAATGCTGTTATCATGGCATTGTCCACCACAGGCATATGCTGATAGAGCCATTCATCCGTTACTTCCATGGATCTCATTATTTTCCTCCCGTTTATTCAAAGCTTCCTGTATCATAATCTTTCCCCGGGATAATCGCTGCCGGATCGTTCCTTCGGTGATGTTTAATACTTTTGCAATTTCATCGTTGTCCATATTGCCGGAGTATTTGAGGAGAAATACATCCCGGTATTTTACGGGCAGGCACCTAAGGATGTCCAGTATTCCGTCATCCACATCCGTCTCCGCATAAGTCACCGGGACATTACATTCTTCCAGCTCATCCACATAGATTTCCCGTTGAAATTGATGGTTTCGCTTCCGGTAAATATCTATAGTCGCATTTTTCGCTATGGTAAGCAGGTAGCGTTTCGTCGCCGTGGCATCGATTTCCCCTATTTTTTCCATGTTTTTTGCAATTTTTATAAACGACTCATGTACGGCATCTTCCGCAAGAAAAGTATCCTTCAGCACATTCAGAGCTACTTTCATCATAAGGTGCCGATAGGTTTCATAGAGAATCGCAAACTTTGGTTTGTCTTCTTCGGCGTCGATCATCATCAGATATATCATTTGTTGTTCCCAGGCCTTTCTATGAGTCATAACGAAGGTTCCTGTTCCTATTGTTACAAAAACGTAAAAATATTTCAATCGCAGGTTTATATGTTTGTCCCAATAGTAACTTTTGGGTAACCGGGGCACTTTATTGTGCCTGCTTTACGGATCCCGGCGATGGGGGATATAATGATTTCATTACAGGAGAGCGTAAAAAGAGCAGAAACGAGCATAGGAGAAGCAAAATGGGAGAACAGGAAAAACGAAGACAATACCTCATCCAGGCACTTTTGCGGGAGCGGCCGGAATATGAAGCGATGGAAATTCCGATGCAGGAGGATGAACAGAGACAGCTTCTGCGGGGACTGATGAACATCCGGGCGCCCAGGCGATGCAGTGAGGAATTTCTGAGGATACAGGATGCCTATTTACAGGAAGCTGTGAAGGAAAAAGGGATAGTGGAATGACCGGATGTTATGTGCCGAATCATAAGTGCATCGACAACTGCATCCACAGCTTTGCGGGGGTGCAGCTGCGACTGGACTGCGCCCGGATGATGGAAGAACAGGGGCATGAGGAACCCACCGGACAGGCGAAGATCACGAAAGCCTACAATCTGCCCTGCCGTTATGTCCTGCATACCGTAGGTCCTATTGTGCAGGGAAAGCTGACGGAGAAACATTGCGCATTGCTTCGGTCCTGTTACTTGTCCTGTCTGGAACTGGCATCGGCATACGGGCTGGAAAGTGTGGCGTTCTGCGGTATATCCACTGGGGTATTCTGCTTTCCGAACGACAAGGCGGCGCAGATTGCCGTACAGACGGTACAGGAGTATTTGGAGGAGACTCCTGACAGCAGTGTCAAAAATGTGATCTTTAATGTGTTTAAGAATGAGGATTTGCAGATCTATGAGAGAATTCTTCGGTCGTAGATTTTCGATTACTCTAAATGCAGAGAAAAACTTGCACCCGGCAGATTGCTGTGATACATTGGCTGTAAAAGAAATACAAGAGAGGAAAAGAAAATGGCAGGATATCTGATTAAGGATACCACAAAAGAAGAGCGGGAGCAGATCGTTGCGGAGTCTCTGGGATATATGGAAGCCAACTGTGATGGCTGTACTTCGGGACTGGCGGAAATGTATCAGGCATACATCGACGGGAAGAAGGAGCTTCGGGACATCAACATGGAATTTCATGCAGGTTATGTATCCGGAGAGGAAGTGCCCGGCCGCAGGTCTTGTCCCATGTAATAATAGTGTGCGGGAAAGATGGATTTCCGGCATAAATAAAATGTTATCTGCAAAAACTCTTAGTAACAGAATGCGAAAGGCAGGAAAGAGAAATGCAGATGAGAGACGATCTTGGAATTACAACAAAACTGGAAAATGGCAAGGCTTATCTGGAATTTGCCCTGCCGGAAAAGATAGGGCGTTTGCTGTCCGCTTTACAGATTGAGATCTGGGAAGGTGCGGAGGGCGAACGCCTTGTTTTTCATGGGGAATACTCATTAGAAGAAGCGGATTCCATGACGGCGTTGCTGTTGCGGCCGCATCTCTGGGACGGCATGCGGGATCCCTATGTCTATCTGGTGAAGGCGCAGGGAAGGTTCGGAACCGTGGAGTATGGAGAAAATATGGGGGGTACAAAGAACGAGGAAGAATCAGATCATGCTGAGGATATAACCGAGGCAGTGGAAGTGTACTGGCAGCAGGAACTGGCAATTTATGACGTGCATGTCATCGATAAAAAGGGAATCTTTCTCAATGAAAAAGAGTTTCTGCCACATGAAGTAGTCTACCGGCTTCCCCCGCAGATCAGTGATGCCGGGACGAGGGTGGAGCAGGTACGAAGAGATCTGGAACGGCTGGTCCGGATGGGGGTAAATGTGATCCGGCTGGAAGGAACCGGGACCGGGGCAGAGGGGGTGAACTGCTCCGAAGTGAGAACGTTTTACAGCCTGTGCAGAAAGCGTGGATTCCTCACTGGGGACCTGTGGATAAGACCGGAAAATCTTCCGGTATATCGTGGATTATCCGGAGAAACGGCAGAAGATGCACTTCTTTCGGCGAATGGCAGAACGCTGACGGAGCGGTATTACTATTATCAGGCGAAGTGGAGCAGCGAACCGGTGCTCTATCCGGTACTTTCCACCCTGCATCGTCAGGAGAACGGATTACTTTCTCTGACAATTTACAGCAATCAGAAAAAAGTGGTGCTCTATGTGGACGGATTACTTTTTTTATTCCAGACGGCCGCATCCGGTGATCCGGAATTCATTTTTGAAGATATTCCTGTGGCGAAGCTGCCGTTGCATCTGGCGGCGGAGGCAGGAAATTTAAGCATTTCGCTGACCGTGACGAAGCTTTAAGGGTTGGGGCTTCACAGATTTTTCACAAATGTTTCACCTTTTCATGACATTTGAGACATATACTGATACCAAAATCGAAAAGTCCGAGACCACATGAGCTTGCTCAGATGTGATTGAGAGACTTTGAGATTTGCCCCAATATGAGTACAAAAGTGGGATGATAATCCCACGATGTACGAATAGCGGGCAGGATTGTGAGAGTGCGCAGCACGGAACAATCCGTAGGTATCAGTTCTGGGGACTCGTGGGTATCAGTTACGGGTACCCGTAGATATCAGGTGGGGGTATCACACCATATCCGGGAGGCAAATATGATAGAAGTAAGCAATCTTACAAAAAAATATGGTGACCATATTGCCGTAGATCATCTCTCTTTCCGTGTGGAAAAGGGACAGATTTACGGCTTTCTTGGTCCAAACGGCGCAGGTAAATCCACGACCATGAACATCATCACGGGTTATCTGGCAGCCACGGAGGGTACTGTGACGATCGATGGCAAAGATGTCCAAAAAGATCCGGAGGAGGCAAAGCGTGCCATCGGTTATCTGCCGGAGCTTCCGCCGCTGTATGTTGACATGACTGTCAGAGAATATCTGGAATTCGTGGCAGAACTGAAAAAAGTGCCGAAAAAAGAGCGGAAGCAGCAGATTGACGAGGTCATGGAAATGACACAGATCACCGATATGCAGCAGCGTCTGATCAGGAATCTGTCAAAAGGTTACAGGCAGAGAGTCGGACTGGCGCAGGCAATCCTCGGCTATCCGGAGGTCATTATTCTGGATGAGCCCACGGTAGGTCTGGATCCGAAACAGATCATCGAGATCCGTGATCTGATCCGCAAGCTGGGGGAGAATCATACCGTGATCCTCAGCTCCCATATTCTGTCGGAGGTCAGTGCGGTCTGCGACTATATTATGATCATAGCCCACGGTAAGCTGGTAGCCAGTGATTCTCCGGAGAATCTGCAGAAGCTTATGAGCGGTTCCATGGAACTGGATCTGGAAGTAAAGGGAAGCATCGCTGCGGTGAAGAGTTCATTGCAGGAGATCTCACAGATCGACCGGATCGAAGAAAATACCGAGGCTCCCAAAGATATTGCAAAACTGAAAGTGATCTCCAAAGAGAATGCCGACATCAGAGAGCAGGTATTCTATGCACTGGCAGATGCAAAGCTGCCTATTTTAGAGATGACCCATGCGGAGAAGTCTCTGGAAGACATCTTCCTGGAACTGACTGAGGATGTGACACCCACACAGCCGGAGAAGCACAAACTATTCTCAAAAAGAAAAAAACCGGAAATGTCAGATGCTGCCGCACAACAGACAGAAGCTTCGGAAGAGGAAGCACAGCCCGGAGAAGAAAAAAAAGAAACTGTAACTACAAAGGAGGCGGAATAATATGTCAGCCATTTATAAGAGAGAATTGAGATCCTATTTCCGTTCCTTTATCGGATTTTTATTTATTGCAGTCACCCTGTTTTTCCTGGGACTGTATTTCAGCGTTTATAACCTGATGAACGGATATCCTTATTTTGCGTATGTGGTATCCAGCGTTACCTTTTTATTCATGCTGACCGTGCCGATCCTGACCATGCGTATTCTGGCGGAGGAAAAGCGGAGCAAGACGGATCAGCTGATCCTGACAGCACCGGTGTCCGTAGGCGGCATCGTTATGGGAAAATTCCTGGCGTTGTTAACTATATTTGCCATTCCCGTAGCGATCATCTGCTTTTACCCGCTGATCATGGCGCAGTACGGCAGTGTTCCCATGGGAGAGGCCTATCTGTCGATCCTGGCATATTTCCTTTTCGGAATGACCGCCATTGCCATCGGTCTGTTCCTGTCCTCCCTGACGGAGAGCCAGGTCATTGCAGCAGTACTTACTTTTTTAGTATTGTTCCTGGGATATATGATGGATTCCATCTGCTCCATTATTTCCAGCACCGGCAATCTGTTGACAAAGCTGCTACGTTGCTTTGACCTTTACACACCGTTTTCCAACCTGTTAAACGGCACACT
>OHEC01000918.1_pt1 | contig 13309 bp, 12 predicted proteins | sample 1567141 | NCBI WGS metagenome assembly OHEC01 (sample SAMEA3879567, study PRJEB24766) | human gut metagenome | biome: human-associated habitat; feature: feces | place: USA | collected 1985/1987 | reverse complement strand
CGATCTGACCGGCGCTGATCTTATAATGGTTGATCAGCCGGTACTGGCTGATTCCCTTCTTCTCCATTGTTTTCCATAAACGCTCGTAACTTACCATGTTCATCCCCTCCTTTGTTTCTATTAAACCAGGATTACCCGAATTTGTATATTATCTATAATTTGATAATACGGCCGTCTGGATGATGGACAGAACGCCAGACCCACGCCCCGGTATTTCCTCCTCCGGACAGCTCATGGTCTGCGGCCCCATATATAAAAGTATCTCTGATCCTTCCCATTTGATACAGAATGTCTTCAAAAACGATCCCGTCCCATAAAACAAAAAGAAGCCGTTTGCGCGCCTCATAACAGAGCTGCACAACCGGCTTCCTTCCAATCACTTATTCAAATACAACGCATCCGATCACGCTCTTCTGCAGATCGGTCACTCTTTCGATCTCCATAGCAACAGTGCTGTATTTCGCATCCATGCACTGCTCCACCAGAACCACTCCGTCACACTCCGGCAGCTTCTTTAAGGTTTCCGCATCCTGGAGCATATTTCCTCCGGCCATCACATGGATCCCGGCAAGTCCTGCCGCCAGTCTGTCTGTCACCTCGGACAGGACTGCCTCATCGGCGGTTCCTGTCACCAGGATGGTCTTCATGTTTTCCGCATAGTTCCGGATATTTGCGGTGATCAGCCCGTATCCTGTATCCGCATTTCCTTCCACCGCACGGCCTTCCATCCGGTTTAACCATGCGTCGATCTTACCTATGGGCTTTTTCCGGCGGATGGGCATGGTGCCCAGGATCTTAATGCGGTAACGGTTCTTTAACTCCTTGGCAGAATAAAGCTTATCGCTCATAAGGAAGGCCACGCAGATAAAGAACACCACCATAAAGCCGCCCAGAACGCCGCCCAGGACCGCATACTTGATCCCGCTCTTTAAGGCTGCCATCGCAGAGCTGGCTGCTTCCTTGGGCTCCTCCAGCTCGTCCAGAGTCTTCTGCTTCTCCTCCAGGCTGTTGTTCAGGCTGGTCAGCCGCTCGGTCTCCGCCCGCTGGGTATCCGCCAGAGTAAGATCCACCATGGCGCTGACGCTGCTGTTGACCGTGTTCACCGTATGCTCGCCGATGCTGGCAACTACCTGGCCGTGGAGCTCGTTCATATGGTCCAGCATCTCGTCCATGACCTTCTTGGCATCGCTCTTGGTCTTATGCTTCACATTGATGGTCAGAAGGTGGTTTAACTGACCGCCGTTGGTCCCGATGGTCACATTGACCAGTTCCTTTAAGTATCTGGGCTCCGTCCCCACACTCTTTGCCACATCCTCCATCACGGCGCTGCTGGTCAGAAGACCCTGGTACGCCTGGAGGATCGTATCCGTATAATCCTGGTTCTGGTAGACCATTCCCGGCATGATCTCATATCCGGTGGTCACATACATATCGATCCTGGATTCACATACATCATAGGGGCTCATATTGATCCAGATGGATTTATCCAGGTATTCCTGCTGGTTCGCGATGTCTGTCTTCAGATTCTCGATCTCCCGCTCCGCTGTCTCCTTATTCTTCTCGTAGAGATCCAGCTCCTCCTGGTATTTTTCCCTGGTCTCCTTGCTGACCTCAGGATCATTCTGCTGCCTGTATGTCATCGCACCCTTGGCCCCGCCAAGGACCACCGCCAGGACCACTGCCACAAGGATCACCGGCCTCCATTTATGGAGCACCGCAAACATCAGATCCTTCAGATCGATTTCCTGTTCATACTGCTCGTATGTAGAATTATTGTCCATTTTCCTTTCTCCTACGCTCTTACTCCCAGAGATTTCCCTAAAAACCGCCAGTGTATTTATCATAACTTTTTTCCCTTTGTCTGTCAAGGATATGGGGGTATTTCCTATGGAATTTTATGGGGAATTCCAGGCAGATCATGCCGAAAAACAACGGGATTCCGATGCCCTGGGAAATTGGAGATATTATCCCGTTTCTTCATAATATACGCACAATGTATACGGTATTCATAAAAAAGCGGTACTTCCGACAAGGACGATTATGGGAAGTAAAACGGGCTCTGGAGATCAGTTTCGGAGGGACAGCCCCTGGCTCCGGCCCATGAAAACAACGAATCCGAGGAAGATCTGATGTACGAATTTCTGGAAAAATACCTGCCCAGGGACAAGCGCGTCCGCATGGGCATCTTAATGGCCGCAGACGTCCTTGCGCTCTGCCTGGCCTCTTTTTTAGGCCTTTTTGTCCGGTTTGACTTAAATATTTCCAGGATCCCGCCGGAATACGCCCGGGCGGCCCTGGAGTTCCTTCCCTATTATATCCTGGCCTCCCTGGTGATCTTCTTCCTGGCCCGGATGTATTCCACCATGTGGAGCGTGGCCGGGGTCCGGGAAGCCCTCCATGTGGTGGCGGCCTGCGGCCTGGCCTCCCTGGTACAGATCGCCGGGATGATGCTCTTACAGCTTTCCGTGCCCAGGAGCTTCTTTTTAGTGTCCTTTGCGGCCCTCTGTGCCGAGGAGCTGGGGATCCGCCTCTCCTACCGGGTGGTGATCTCCTTATTCGGGAACCATAGTAAAAAAGCGGCAAAGCGGATCATGATCGTGGGCGCCGGGACCTCCGGCTCCGTGATCCTGAAGGAGATGACCACCAGCTCCCTGGTCAACGGCTGCGTGGTCTGCTTTGTGGACGATGACAAGAACAAGGCCGGGAAGTTCCTAAACGGCGTTCCCGTGGCCGGGAACCGGAACGATATCCCGCGGCTTGCGGAAGAATATAAGATCGACGAGATCTACATCGCCATCCCGTCGGCCTCAGCCAAGGAGCGTAAGGCCATCATCGAGATCTGCCGGGAGACGGGCTGCCAGGTGAAGATCCTGCCGGGCATCTACCAGCTGATCAACGGCGAGGTGAGCATCGCAAAGCTCCGGAATGTGGAGATCGAGGACCTTTTAGGCCGGGATCCCATCCGGGTGAACTTAGACGAGATCATGGGCTACGTCAGCGGCAAGGTGGTCTTAGTGACCGGGGGAGGCGGCTCCATCGGAAGCGAGCTGTGCCGCCAGGTGGCAAGCCATAACCCGAAGCAGTTAATTATCTTTGATATTTACGAAAACAACGCCTACGACATCCAGCTGGAGCTGAAGGAAAAGTATCCGGACCTGGACCTGGTGGTGCTCATCGGCTCCGTCCGGAACACCCACCGGATCGAGACGGTGTTTGAGAAATACCGTCCCGACATCGTATACCATGCGGCGGCCCACAAGCATGTGCCCCTCATGGAGGACAGCCCCAACGAGGCCATCAAGAACAACGTGTTCGGTACATATAAGACGGCAAAGGCGGCGGATAAATATGGAACCAGCCGTTTTGTGCTGATCTCCACGGACAAGGCCGTGAACCCCACCAACATCATGGGGGCGTCCAAGCGGATGTGCGAGATGGTGGTGCAGATGATGAACGCCAGGTCAAAAACAGACTTTGTGGCCGTGCGGTTCGGAAATGTACTGGGAAGCAACGGGTCCGTGATCCCGCTCTTTAAAAAGCAGATCGAGCAGGGCGGTCCGGTGACGGTGACCCACCCGGATATCATCCGGTACTTTATGACGATACCGGAGGCGGTGTCTCTGGTATTACAGGCCGGGGCCTATGCCAGGGGCGGGGAGATCTTTGTCCTGGACATGGGGGAGCCCATGAAGATCCTGGACCTGGCGAAGAACCTGATCCGGCTTTCCGGGTACACGCCGGATGTGGATATCCCCATCGTGTTCACGGGCCTGCGGCCCGGGGAGAAGTTATATGAGGAGCTTCTCATGAACGAGGAAGGGATGCAGGATACGCCCAATAAGTTAATTCATATCGGGAAACCCATCGAGTTCGATATGGAGCGGTTTGAGGGGCAGCTGGAAGAGCTGTATGTGACCGCCAATGAGGATGGGGACGGGATCCGGGAGGATGTGATGCGGATCGTGACCACATATCATCCGGTGGGAGTCAAGGCCTGACCGTGGCAAAGTGGGAACTAGGGATATCCGGAAGAACCGAAAAACGTCAAAGGATAAAGGAGTGGCTGTAAAGCCACCCACAGGATAAGACCGGTCGCTGCCAGCAGATACAGCTGGCAGCGATTTTTCTAAAAAAACTGTATTTGCAGAATTTCAAGGGGGAAGAAGCTATGATGAAGATCCCATTTTCACCGCCCGATATCACAGAGGAAGAGATCCAGGAGGTGGCAGAGGCTCTGCGTTCTGGATGGATCACCACGGGACCAAAGACCAAGGAGTTTGAACGGCAGATCGCAGATTACTGCGGAGTGAAACGTGCGGTATGCCTGAACTCGCAGACTGCCTGTGCAGAAATGGCCCTGCGTATTCTGGGGATCGGACCGGGAGACGAAGTGATCACCTCGGCATATACCTATACGGCTTCCGCCTCTGTGATCTGCCATGTAGGAGCCCGTCCGGTCCTGGTGGATACCCAGCCAGATTCTCTGGAAATGGATTATGATGCACTGGAGAAAGCAGTCACAAAGCATACAAAGGCCGTGATCCCGGTGGATATCGGTGGGATCCCCTGCGACTATGACCGTATCTTCTCGGTCGCGGAAAGAAAAAAAGCTCTGTTCCGTCCCGCAAACCAGCTGCAGGAGGCCATGGGGAGGATCGCGGTATGTGCAGATGCTGCCCACTCCTTTGGGGCAGAATGGCATGGAAAAAAGACAGGAAGCATTGCGGATTTCTCATCCTTCAGTTTCCATGCAGTCAAGAACCTGACCACAGCCGAGGGGGGAGCCCTTACGTGGAACCCGATCCCAGGAATCGGGAATGAGGATATCTACCATCAACTCCAGCTGTATTCCCTTCATGGGCAGTCCAAAGATGCTCTTGCAAAAACCCAGCTGGGAGCCTGGGAATATGACATTGCCGGGCCATGGTACAAATGCAACATGACAGACATCATGGCTGCAATCGGCCTGGCCCAGCTGCGCAGATATGAGGGGCTGCTGATGAGGCGGAAGGAGATCATCCGGCAGTACGACCAGGTCTTAAGGCCTGTGGGAGTGGGCACTCTGGAGCATTACACCAGCGGCTGTACATCGTCCGGTCATCTGTATCTGACATGGATCCCGGGGATCAGCCTGGAGCAGAGGCAGGAGATCATTGTAAAGATGGCGGAGGCAGGTGTCGCCTGCAATGTCCATTACAAACCGCTTCCGATGATGACTGCATATAAAAATATGGGGTTTGATATGAAAGATTACCCCAATGCATATGGACACTTTGTAAATGAGATCACGCTGCCGCTCCACACAAAACTGTTGGATGCGGAGGTTACATATGTGGCAGAAACCTACGCCAGCGTTGTGAAGCCGTATATCCAGAAAAGGGAGAAGGGGACATGTTAAGGCGCTGGGAAGAGCTTCCGGAATTCATGAGGACCGATGCGGTGCGTCCTTACTACAAGGCACTGGAAAAAAAACGGTACAGCCTGTATCTAAAGCGGCTGTTTGACTTTTCCATATCCAGTGTCATGCTCATCCTCCTCTCCCCAGTCCTGCTGGGACTCGGGATCTGGACTCGGAAGGTCCTGTATTCTACCGCCAGAAACGGATCACCCAGTATGGAAGGCCCTTTGAGATCTATAAGTTCCGGACCATGGTCGTCAACGCAGACCGGATCGGAAGCCAGGTGACGGTCGGGAAGGACCCCAGGATCACACGGGCCGGTTCCTTTCTCAGGGGATGCCGCCTGGACGAACTTCCGCAGCTGATCAATATCTGGAAGGGTGAAATGACTTTTGTGGGGACCCGGCCGGAGGTACCAAAATTTATTAAGGAATATACGGATGAGATGTACGCCACACTGCTGCTGCCGGCAGGAGTGACCTCTATGGCCAGTATCTGCTATAAAGACGAGGAACGGCTGCTGCAGGGGGTCTGTGGAGAGGAGGCCGACCGGGTTTATGTGGAGAAGATACTGCCGGAGAAGATGAAGTGGAATTTTATAGAGCTAAAGAAAACGTCTATCCTAAGAGACGTACAGGTGCTTTTTAAAACAGTAGCGGCGGTAATTTAAGAGGCTCTCTGCGCGATGGACGGAAAGGACTTATATTTAGATGAAAATCTTATTGATAAATCATTATGCTGGCAGTCCGGAAATGGGAATGGAATTCCGGCCTTATTATATGGCCCGGGAGTGGATCCGACAAGGCCATGAGGTTGATATCATTGCAGCCGATTATTCCCATCTGCGTAGAAAAAATCCAAAAGTACAGAGGGACTGGCAGATAGAAGAAATAGATGGGATCCGTTATCACTGGCTTCGGACCGGAGACTATGACGGAAATGGAGTGCGGCGTGCCCTAACGATGTTCCGTTTTGTTGGAAAAATATGGCTGAAGGCAAAAGTGATTGCGAGGGAATGGAAACCGGATGTGGTCATCACCTCCTCTACCTATCCATTGGATACCTATGCTGGACAAAGGATACGGAAATATTGCTTAAAGGATATTAAGCTTATACATGAGGTTCATGATATGTGGCCAATTACCCTAATTGAATTAGGTCACATGAAAAAGACAAATCCATTTGTTATATTAATGCAGATTGCGGAAAATTCCTTCTGTAAAAAGTCAGACCGCATAGTCTCCCTATTGCCCAATGCGGACAGATATTTTATGCAGCATGGAATGCCCAAGGATCATTTTTCGGTCGTATCGAATGGTATTGTAAAATCGGAGTGGGATCATCCAACTCCCCTTCCAAAAGAACATACGGAAGTCTTTGAATCCTTAAAAAAGGATGGGAAATTTATTATCTGTTTTTTTGGAAGCCATACGGAAGCGTATGCATTAACACATCTGATACAGGCTGTCCAGTCTATTAATAACAAAAAAATTGCGGTTGTGTTTGTAGGAAATGGCCCTCAGAAAAAAGAATTAGAATATCTGGCCCTAAATAAACCAGGATGCAATGTTTCTTTTTTGCCACCAGTTCCTAAGACATCCATCCCCAACTTAGTAGCAAATACAGATGTGTTATATGTTGGAGCTTTGAAAAATGATATGTTCCGTTTTGGAATCTGTATGAATAAGCTGTTTGATTCCATGATGTCCGAACGTCCGATTTTATATGCGGTAGCTGCACCCAATAACTATATTGCTGAATATAATTGCGGAGTATCTGTAGAAGCAGAGAACATAAACGCATTGCGAAATGGAATTTTATGTCTATACCATATGAATCCAGAACAACGTGAACGGTTGGGTAAAAATGGACGAAAAGCAGTTTTAGAGCATTTTACCTATGAAAAATTAGCTGCAGATTTTGCAGCTTTATTTTAAGGAGAAAATATGAAGTTTAACGGAATTTATAATGATTTAATCTCTGGAAAAGAGAAACTGGCACTGGTGGGTTTAGGTTATGTAGGCATGCCCATTGCTGTTGAATTTGCAAAGCATGTCCCGGTCATTGGATTTGACATCAATGAAACGCGGGTCAATGAATATAAAAATGGCATTGATGCCACCAATGAGATCGGGGATGCAATTCAGAATACGACGGTAGATTTTACAGCAGATCCTAAGCGTCTCCAAGAGGCAAAATTCATTATTGTGGCTGTTCCTACACCGGTCAAAGATGATAACAGCCCAGATCTGAAACCAGTGAAAGGTGCTTCTGCCCTGGTGGGACAAAATATGCAGCCGGGAACGATTGTTGTGTTTGAATCTACGGTTTACCCCGGTGTGACAGAGGATATCTGTATTCCGATCATTGAAAAAGAATCTGGATTAAAATGTGGCGTGGACTGGAAAATCGGCTATTCCCCGGAACGGATCAATCCTGGAGACCGTGTTCACACGCTGACCAAAATCCAGAAGATCGTCTCCGGTATGGATGAAGAATCATCAACGGAGATCAAGAAAGTGTACGATATCGTCATTAAAGCCGGTACCTTCCCGGTATCTACCATTAAAACCGCTGAGGCAGTAAAGGTGATTGAGAACAGTCAGAGGGATATCAATATCGCATTTATGAATGAGATTGCCATGATCTGCGATAAGATGCAGATCGATACAGATGAGGTCCTGGCAGGTATGAATACGAAGTGGAATGCGCTGGGATTCCGTCCGGGCCTTGTGGGCGGCCACTGCATTGGCGTGGATCCCTATTATCTGACCAATGCAGCAGAGAAACTGGGGTATCACAGCCAGATCATTCTCAATGGACGCAAAGTTAACGACAGTATGGGAGCTTTTGTGGCGGATGCCGCTATCAAGCAGATGATCGAGGCCGGTATGGCCCCGAAAAAAGCAACTGTGGTGATTTTGGGTATCACCTTTAAGGAGAATTGCCCGGATACGAGGAACAGCAAGGTAGTTGACATCATAAACCATTTGAAAGAATTTGATATCAATCCTATCGTGTCGGATTGCTGGGCGGATCCGGATGTGGCAAAGAGGGAGTATGGGGTGGAGCTTACGGAATTTAAGGAGCTTCCGAAGGCAGACTGCGTGATCATAGCTGTGGGACATAATGAATACCGCTCTATGTCTATGATGGAGATCAAAACACTGTTTAAAGATGGACTGGCCGATGAAGAGAAGGTTCTGATCGATGTAAAGAGCCTTTACCGTATGGATGAGCTTCGTGCCAGTGGTATGAGTTTCTGGAGACTGTAAAGAAGATTGAGGTATTGAAATGAAAATCGTCACAATTATTGGAGCAAGGCCGCAGTTTATCAAAGCTGCGGCTTTTTCCAGGGCAATCACAGGAAAACATGAAGAAATCCTTGTCCATACAGGGCAGCATTTTGACGCGAATATGTCGGATGTGTTTTTTGAGGAATTAAAGATTCCAAAGCCCAAATATAATTTGGGGATTTCTGGTGGAACACACGGAAAGATGACAGGCGCTATGCTTGCAGGTATCGAAGAAGTACTCCTTGAGGAGAAGCCGGACTGGGTACTGGTATATGGCGACACAAATTCTACGATGGCTGGGGCACTGGCGGCTGTGAAGCTGGGAATTCAGATCGCACATGTGGAATCCGGGGTCCGTATGGGCACATTATCTAACCCGGAGGAAGTCAACCGTGTTGTAACGGATCACATTTCCCAGCTCCTCTTCACGCCGACAGAAATCGAGGTGGAAAATCTAAAAAAAGAGGGAATCAAAGAACACGTTTACGCTGTGGGAAATATTATGTATGATTCCTTCCTTTATGGAAGCAGAGTTCCGTGGAAGAGGGAGAAAGCAGAAATTTTTGATCTGTGCGGAAATCCAATCGTGATTCCGGATCAGTATTACTATCTTACCTGCCACCGGCAGGAAAATACGTTTGATGACCAGCCTCTTTTAGAAATCCTGCGGGCTATGAATAGCCTGGAGCTGCCAACAATTTATCCGGTCCATCCAAGGAACCGGGAACGGGCAGAAAGGCTTTGCAGAGAATATCAGTTTGAACATGTGGTCCTGACCCAGCCGGTGGGATATCTGGAATCGATTCAGCTTTTAAAACATTGTGAAAAGGTGGTCACGGATTCTGGCGGTCTTCAGTGTGAGGCTTTTTTTGCCGGAAAGCAGTGTGTGACAGTATTTGACCGGGTCATCTGGCCTCAGACTATGGTGGAGAATAGGAATCAGTTAGCCAGGCCTCTGGCTTCAGATATTCTGAAAAAATTAGGGAATACACAGAAAATAGATCTGGGATATCAGCCCTTTGGGGATGGTCGTAGTGCAGAAAGGATCATTGAAATCATGGAGGGAGAAAGCAGATGAGATACGCATTGATTGGATGTGGACGGATCGCCACAAATCATATGAAGGCAGCGGTAAATAACCAGTTAGAGATTTCGGCTGTTTGTGATGTGGTACCAGAGCATATGGAAGTACTTCTTGCAAAGCACGAGTTACAGAACGACATGTCTATCCTGCGCTATACAGACTATAGGAGCATGATACAGGAAGTAAAGCCGGACCTGGTCAGTATTGCGACAGAAAGCGGGATCCATGCGGAGATCGCTCTTTTCTGTATCGACCATGGAGTTCATGTGATCATTGAAAAGCCTATGGCTATGAGTATTTCTGATGCCAATGAAATCATCCGGCATTCCGAAGAAAAGCATGTGAAGGTAAGCGCGTGCCATCAGAACCGGTTCAACATCGCTGTACAGGAAATGCGACATGCGTTAGAAGCAGGACGTTTTGGACGTTTATCTCATGGATCTATCCATGTACGCTGGAACAGGAATCAGGGATATTATGATCAGGCTCCCTGGCGCGGAACATGGGCGCAGGATGGCGGTGCACTGATGAACCAGTGTATCCATGGGATCGACCTTCTCCGCTGGACCTTCGGCGGTGAGATTGAGGAGGTATATGGCCAGACACGCCAGCAGTTCCATGATTATCTGGAAGCTGAGGATGTGGGAATGGCAGTCGTAAAATTTAAAAATGGGGCAATTGCCACAATTGAGGGAACCACCAATGTATATCCAAAGAATCTGGAAGAAACTCTGTATATCTTCGGGGAAAAGGGCACTGTGAAAATTGGTGGGACCTCTACAAATAATATTGATGTCTGGGATTTTGCGGACGAATCTGAGGCAGATACAAAAAATAAAGGACTTCAGGAGGAAACCAGCAACGTATATGGAAACGGTCATACCAGCCTGTTTGCAGACATGATCGACGCGATCCAGAATGACCGGAAGCCATATGTAGATGCATATGCCGGTCGGGATGCATTGGAGCTGGTACTGGCGATATATAAGAGTCAGAAGGAAGGCCATGCTGTAAGGCTGCCATTAGAAAACTTTGCAAGTACAGATATGGAAGGTGAGTTTTAATGGGAAAGAATTATTTTGTTCACGAGAGCAGCTATATTGATGATGATGTAGAAATCGGAGAAGGAACAAAGATCTGGCACTTCTGTCATATCCAAAAAGGAGCCCGGATCGGAAAGAACTGTTCTCTGGGACAAAATGTGAATGTTTCTAATCATGTAATCATTGGAAATAACGTTAAAATTCAAAACAATGTTTCTGTTTATGAAGGTGTAGAGTTAGAGGATGGGGTCTTTTGCGGCCCCTCCTGTGTTTTTACGAATGATCTGACACCTCGGGCAGAGTTTCCGAAGGGAAGTACAGGCTATAAGAAAACGCTTGTAAAGCATGGTGCCAGTATTGGTGCGAACGCAACAATCGTGTGTGGGAACACAATTGGGGAATATGCCATGGTAGCTGCGGGGGCTGTTGTGACAAAAAATATAGAGCCTTATACGTTAGTGGCGGGAGTGCCGGCAAAGGCGGTTGGGAGGGTAGATAAAAAAGGGAATTTGATATAGGGGGTATAGCATATGAAAAATTTTTTTATATCTGTTGTGAATAGTATTCATACGGTATGATCGGTAAATACTTTGTGGAACAGTAGGATATTATTATTTGTATTACTGCCGAGTCATACAGCAGAATCTAATGTGACCGATAATAAAAGTTTATGTGAGATAAAAATATACTTATAAACGAGGAGATTAACCAAATGACAGGCATTGTAGTATTAAATTATAATACCTATGACGCAACCATAGAATGCATCAGTGCAATTGAAAAACGAATTAAGTGTGAATACAAAATATATTTAGTAGATAACGCATCAGAGGAGTCCTGTAAAGATAAACTAAAAAATAAATATTCATCTAATTGCAATGTAAATACCATTTTTCTTGATAAAAATCTAGGCTATTCTGGAGGAAACAATGTTGGGATTAGCACTGCAATCAACGAAGGAGCATCTGAAATACTAATTCTAAATAGTGATGTTATCATTTTAAATGATATTGTGAGTATCATGAAAAAGGAATTAAGTTCAATGGTGGCAATAGTTGGACCTAAAATATATACACCAATGCGAGAAAATGGACAATTTCTTAGGAAAAACTATACATTTGCATCTGCTCTTACAGATAAAAAACCATTTTATTATGTAAGGAAGATATTCCCCAAATTAGATAGTTGTTATTCAGTCAAAAATTGGGATGCATCGATTACGTTTGAAGGTATGGTTTCAGGTTGCTGTTTTTTGATTTCATCGGATGTGTTTAAACAAATAGGACTTTTTGACGATAATGTCTTTTTATATGCAGAGGAATATATTTTAGGTAAGAAACTACAAAATGTAAATTTAATGGCATGTTATTGCCCCGAGGCTATAATTGTACATAATCATGGCGCCTCAACCCGTAAAATCGGTAATGGTTTCTCTGACTATCATAGATACGCAAGTCTTTATTACTGTTTTAAAAGATATTGCAATCCCTCCAAATACCAAGTTAATACTATTAGATTCTTGACGTTAACTAATTTTTTCTTGAAGTCATTTTTCCATCCAGATTTTAAGGAAAATTATATAAGGTTAAGAACAAAAGTAAAAGAAATCGACAACGGACAATTCAAAATTGTTTTTTAATCCTCAAGTAGAAAGCAAAGAAATATGTATACTTTATTTTTTTTGATATATACGTTTGTGGCATTCTTCAACTGGTTTATCTGCATTCAAGAATATCGTTTTACATGTGCTACAAAAACAGTTTTTCTTCTGTTTAACATACTTACAATAAGTTTTTTAATGGCTCTACGACCATTAGAAGTCGCTGATACATTAGGATATGTAGAGATTTACGAACAATCAGATGCTATTAATGAATTGAGTTTCCGATTTGGACTTCGTTACAAAGGAATAGAATATTGCTTCGTCAAATTAATGTCTATTTTTAAGAAATTAGGCTTCCATTTTAGAGTTTTTTTTGGAATTATATCAAGCTTAACATGCTATTTAATGATAAGCGGAATGAGTCGGTGTGAAAAGGCTATTACACATAGAAAAAGTTCTAATTTAATAACCATCTGGACTATTTTTCTGTTTTATTGTGGTATGCATTACTGTGGAATTGCTATAAGAAGTGGACTAAGTATAGCGTTAGGTTTATGTGCAGTTGCTGATTGGCATGAAAAGAAAAAAATACGCAGTATATTGCTGTTGGTTTGTTCTATATGTATGCATTCTATGGGTACATTATTTATTTGTATTTTAATACTAGGTAGCCTAAAAATTAGGGGATATATTAAAGGTTTTATTATCGAATGGGGAATATTGTTTTTGGGTCTTCTTTTAAATGCTAGTCAATTAATTATTTCAACAGTAGCTGGAATAGCATTATCATTCTTTCGTTATATGGGAATACAAGGGTTTGATAGCTATTTATCCACATTTGACTATCAAGTAGGCTTAACTGATTGGTATATGCTTATATTAAAT
>OHEC01000898.1_pt1 | contig 13513 bp, 13 predicted proteins | sample 1567141 | NCBI WGS metagenome assembly OHEC01 (sample SAMEA3879567, study PRJEB24766) | human gut metagenome | biome: human-associated habitat; feature: feces | place: USA | collected 1985/1987 | reverse complement strand
GGTATGGAATTCATTTACCTTCTTTTTATCTTGGAGGAACTTTTATGCCACATATCCGTCTCCTTGACCCGGAACATGGAAGCACCAGTCTTGCCAATCTGTTCGGACTTCCCTATGTTATTGAAGCAAAAAGCAGACCGTTTGACAGAACAACATTACATAACAACTGGCAAAGAAATGGAACAGAAGCATTTTCTTTATACACAGGAATGACAGGGAAAATTGATGATGAGCTTGCAACACAGGCAGTTTCTTCTATTCTGCGTTTTCTTACAAGAATGGGTATTATCCGTTATTATTCTCATAGTGGATATATCGCAAGTGTTTTAAAAGAAAGTGATCTGGAGCCAATTATGACAGAGGCGGCAGGTATCTTTATAAGAAAAGCAGAGTGTGGTCAGGAAGTAAGCCGGGGGGATGTTTTGGCGCAGATCATGAAGGCAGATAGCGGAGAAATTATTTCGGAAGTTACAGCACCAACAGACGGTATCATTTTTTACGCAGAGACAAGGCCTGTTGTCTATTCAAATCTTTTGGTATTTCAGATAATCAAGAGAATTCATCTGTAAAAAATCTAAAAATTTTTTGAAATTTTGTCGTCGATTTTTGTCAGAATTCATGGTTTTATAGAAACTGATATAAAACCATAGGAAATAGAATAAAAAAGTGATATGATAATTTAAACAGAAAATATGGGGCTGATTAATAAATTGTCCCCACAATTTAATTAAACATACTTGGAGGATGTAATGAGTCAGGTAAAGAGATTATATGTGGAAAAGAAATCGTCATATGCGGTAAAGGCAAAAGAACTTGCAGAAGAATTAAAGGCATATCTTTCCATAGAGGATGTCAGTGATGTTAGAGAGTTAATTCGCTATGATGTGCAGAATGTCTCAGCAGAAACTATGAAAAAAGCGGCAGTTACCGTATTCTCAGAACCGCCTGTAGATGATTTATATGAGGAAGATTTCCCTAAGAAAGATGGAGATAAAGTGTTTAGCGTAGAATTTCTTCCTGGACAGTTTGATCAGAGAGCAGATTCAGCAGTACAGTGTCTTCAGCTTCTTGATGAGAAGGAAGAACCAATCATTCGTTCTGCAACAACCTACGTTTTCTCTGGTAATATCAGTGACGAAGAATTGGAGAAGATTAAAGAATACTGTATCAATCCAGTAGATTCCAGAGAAGCAGACGAGAAGAAACCGGAAACATTAGTTATGGATTATGAAGATCCGGCTGATGTTGCGATTTTTGATGGATTTAAAGATATGCCGGAAGAAGAATTGAAGAAGCTTTATGATTCTTTAGGTCTTGCAATGACATTTGAAGATTTCCGTTATATCCAGAATTATTATCAGGGAGAAGAAAGCAGAAATCCTTCTATGACAGAGATTCGTGTATTAGACACTTACTGGTCTGATCACTGTCGTCATACAACATTTTCAACAGAATTAAAAGATGTTGCTTTTGGTGATGGATATTACAAGCCTCTCTTTGAAAAAACATATAATGAATATCTTGCTGACCGTACGGAAGTATATGGAGACAGAAAAGATAAGTTTATCTGTCTGATGGATCTCGCACTTATGGGAATGAAGAAGTTAAAACAGGACGGACTTCTTGATAACATGGAAGAAAGTGAAGAGATCAATGCCTGTAGCATTGTTGTTCCTGTAGAATTTGAAGATAAGACAGAAGAATGGCTTATCAGTTTTAAGAATGAGACCCATAACCATCCAACAGAAATTGAACCATTTGGTGGTGCTGCTACCTGTCTTGGAGGAGCAATCCGCGATCCATTATCAGGACGTTCCTATGTATATCAGGCAATGCGTGTCACAGGTTGTGCAGACCCTACTGTTCCGATGGCAGATACCATGAAGGGCAAGCTGCCACAGAGAAAGCTGACTACAGGTGCAGCGAAAGGATATAGTTCCTATGGTAACCAGATCGGACTTGCCACAGGATTAGTAGACGAAGTATATCATCCAGGTTATGTTGCAAAGCGTATGGAGATTGGCGCAGTTATCGGTGCAGCTCCAAGAAAGAATGTTATCAGAGAAACTTCTGATCCGGGAGATATCATTGTACTTTTAGGTGGACGTACCGGTCGTGATGGTTGTGGTGGAGCAACAGGTTCTTCTAAGGCACATACAACAAAGTCTATTGATACCTGCGGTGCAGAAGTACAGAAAGGTAATGCCCCTACAGAACGTAAGATTCAGAGATTATTCCGTCGTGGAGAGGTAAGTTCTCTTATTAAGAAGTGTAATGACTTTGGTGCTGGTGGTGTATCTGTAGCAATCGGTGAGCTTGCAGACGGACTTCGCATTGATCTTGATAAAGTGCCGAAAAAGTATGCAGGTCTTGATGGAACAGAGCTTGCGATTTCAGAATCTCAGGAACGTATGGCAGTTGTTGTTGCGGCAGAAGATGTGGAACGCTTCAAAGAACTGGCTTACGCAGAAAACCTGGAAGCTACCGTTGTCGCAGAAGTAAAAGCAAATCCTTATCTGGTAATGTATTGGAACGATAAGAAAATCGTTAACATCTCCCGTGAATTCCTGAACTCCAACGGTGCAGAAAAACATATCGACATCACACCTGCTGCTCCCGAAAGCTATGACAAGGAAATCAAAGACGATTTCAAAGAAGCTTACATGGATCTGGCTGGCGACCTGAACGTTTGCTCCAAACGTGGTCTGTCTGAACGCTTCGACTCCACCATCGGCGCAGGCACCGTCCTGATGCCTTTTGGCGGCAAAAATCAGAGAACACCCATTCAGGCCATGGTAAACAAAGTTTCCATGGAAAAAGCAGACGCGAAAACATGTTCTTTGATGGCTTGGGGCTACAATCCTTTCATTGCGGAAAAGAGCCCTTACCACAGCGCATATCTGGCAGTTGTGGAATCCGTTGCGAAACTCATCGCAACAGGCGCGAAATTTGAAGATGTATACCTGTCCTTCCAGGAATACTTCGAAAAACCCATGAAAGACCCTAAACGCTGGGGCAAACCTATGGCAGCCCTGCTGGGTGCATTTATGGCACAGAAAGGTCTGGAAATTGCTGCCATCGGCGGTAAAGACTCCATGAGCGGTACTTTTGAACATATCGACGTACCTCCTACACTGGTTTCTTTCGCTGTAACAACAGAAAATGTAGCAAATATCATTTCTCCCGAATTCAAAGGAGAAAATCATAAAGTGGTACTGCTGAAACCCGTGAACGACCTGATGCGTGCAGGTAAGGTTTGCGCAGCTTACACACCCACTTATGGCGGCGTAGCAGAAGCAGTACTGAAAATGGCAATGGGTAACGACATCGGCTTCACATATGCAGATGGACTGACCAAAGAAGATATCTTCGGTTATGCTTACGGCGCATTTGTGCTGGAACTGAGCGGCGAAGACGAAGTTGGCACACTGCTGGGCAGAACCGGCGGCAATGCTATCGCAAAAGACGGCGTTTCCATCGCACTGGCTGACCTGTACGATGTTTACGAAGGTAAACTGGAACCCATTTACTCCTGCAACATCGAAACAGAAGCAAAAGAACTGCCTACATTTACATATCGTGCAGAAAGCTTCGCAAAACCTCGTTTGCAGTTCGCGAAACCTAAGGTTCTGATTCCTGTATTCCCCGGCACAAACTGCGAATATGATTCCGCAAAAGCTATGGAACGCGCAGGGGCAGAAGCGGAAATCTTCGTTATCAACAACCTTTCCGCAGCTGGTATTGCAAACTCCGTAGAAACATTTGCGAAGAAACTGAACGACAGCCAGATGATCTTCATCCCCGGTGGTTTCTCCGGCGGTGACGAACCTGACGGCTCCGGTAAATTCATCACAGCATTCTTCAGAAACCCTGAAGTCAAAGAAGCTGTGACAAAACTGCTGGAAGACAGAGATGGTCTGATTTGCGGTATCTGTAACGGTTTCCAGGCGCTGATCAAACTGGGTCTGGTACCTTATGGCAAGATCATCGACACCGATGAAAACTGCCCGACACTGACATATAACACCATCCACAGACACCAGTCCAAACTGGTTCGCACTCGTGTGGCTTCCAATAAATCTCCTTGGCTGTCCAATGTACAGCCCGGCGATATCTTCACCGTGCCTATTTCTCACGGCGAAGGTCGTCTGCTGGCAGATGAAGCACTGCTGCGTCAGCTGGCAGAAAACGGTCAGATTCTCACACAGTATGTAGATCAGAACGGCAACCCTACAAACGATATTCAGTACAACCCCAACGGCTCTGCCTTCGCCATCGAAGGTCTGCTTTCTCCCGATGGTCGTGTACTGGGTAAGATGGGTCACTCCGAACGTATTGCTGACCGTCTGTACCAGAACGTACCTGGCGAATTTGATATGAAACTGTTTAAATCCGCAGTGGAATATTGGAAATAAGCTTTTTCAATGACAATTATAAAAAGGCAAATCGGGCATTTCCGATTTGCCTTTTTCTCTTTTGCAAATTCTCGAAAAAAATTTGAAAAACAGCAAACCTTTCTCTCACCAATTCGCTCTATATAGTAGACGCGTCAAACGAAAGAAAAAAGGAGGCTTTGGCTTTGACCATAGAAGAAACGGCAGCACTGGTTCGTCAGATGCAGGCGGGAAACACAGACGCCTTTGACGAAATCTTCGCTGCTTATGAGCAAAAAGCGGTGCGCACTGCTGCCCTGATATGTGGGGAGGTTCCCCTGGCAGAGGATATTGCCCAAGAGGCTTTTGTGACTTGTCTGGTGCAGATCGAAAAGCTGCAAAATCCATATTGCTTTTCATCTTGGTTTTTTAAGATACTGATCAGATGTGCATGGAAACAGACAAAGAAGAAACAAAAGCTGATGCCTGCGGAAGAAATACTGGCGGAAGGGGCACAAAGTCTGCCGCCGGTATTTGACAGTTATCCCAGTGAACAGCGGGCAATGTACGAAAAGCTGTATGCCGCCATTGACAGTCTGGGGCAGAAGCAGCGAACCACATTGATTCTATATTATTTCAATGATTTTTCCATCAAGGAGATTGCACAGATCACATCTTCTTTGGAAGCAACGGTAAAATCCAGATTGTTTGCGGCAAAAAGCCGATTGCGGAAGGCTTTGGCAGAGGAACACACACTGCGGAAGGGGGAACTGGTTTATGAAAAGAGATGAATTGGACGCAATGATTCAGCATGCTATGGAAAAACGGACAGAGCATCTGCATGCGAATCCCATGATGCTGGAACACATCAAGAGAGAAGCGGCGTCAAGAGAGCGGAAGGAGAGAATTTCCATGAAATTATTTACAGCAAAAAGAATTGCAGCTGTTGCAGTGGTATGTTTTGCATCTGTTACCTGTTATGCGGCAGTGCATTTCAGCGGCGTAGAGGCACAGACTACTGTTGATATCACAAGCTATGCGCAGCTTGAAAAGGCGGAAGAAAAAGTGGGATTTGATATGAAAACCGTAGAATCCTTCTCCAATGGCTTTACATTTGTCAATGGCGGCACTGGTGAAATATACGGGCAGGATGAAAACGGCAATAACATAGGTGACCCTTATGCGCTGATGACACTGTCTTACGAAAAAGAAGGTAAAACGTTGGTAGTCACTGCGCAAGACGGCGATCCTTATGCGGATGCAGGGCAAGAAGTGTCGGAAGGCTACAGCAGTCATCTGTACAAATTTGTGCCGGAAGGCTATGAGTTGACAGCAGAGGACAAAGAAAAAGAAGAAAGCGGTGAACTGATCATTTCTTATGGCACAGACGAAGTCATGGAAAGTGTGATGGAAGTCTATTCCTGGAAAGACGGCGATCTGTTTTACAGTATGACAGCCGATAACTGTGATCTGGGAGAAGAAGCTATGGCGCAGATGGCACAAGAAATGCAGAATGCCTGAGAATATGGTAAGAGAGCGTAACATATAAGTAGTAAAGATAGAAAAAGTGAAGGAACATCTTTTTGTAGAGGTGTTTTCTTCACTTTTTTTATGAAGTGACAGAAGAAAATTGGAGATGTATTTTTATTCATGAATTTCCACTTATATGCAAAAGTATTGAGAAATTTGGAAAAACGATGTGGATTCATAAATTTTTTGCATCAACAAAACGTTAAAATTTTCAAAGTACCGACATTTGTGCATTTGCAAAAAGGATGAAATTTTCGGTCAAAATCGAAGGTGATTTAAAAATATGTGAAATTTTAATAATAATCGCGAATCTATAGAAAAAAGTTTTGGAAATTGATAAATTTTTCTGTATTGTTGTGTGTTTCATTTTGTGTTATAATGGCTAAGTATGTATAACAGATGAAAAGAGGATGTATATATGCAAAAGGATTTCATTCTTTCACATGTAGACCATACCATGCTGAAACAAGGTGCCACATGGGCAGATATCCAGCGAATCTGTGATGAGGGTTTATCTCATAAAACAGCTTCTGTTTGTATCCCACCTTCTTATGTTGCAGATGCAGCGGCATATCTGAAAGGACAGTTGGCAGTGTGTACGGTCATCGGCTTTCCCAATGGATATCAGACCACAGCGGTGAAAGTGGCAGAAACAAAAGATGCCATCGCTCATGGCGCAGATGAGATTGATATGGTCATCAATATCGGCTGGGTCAAAGACGGAAAAGATCAGAAGGTTTTGGAAGAGATCAATGCCGTGAAAGAAGCCTGTCAGGGCAGAATATTGAAAGTCATTGTAGAAACCTGTCTGCTGACAGAAGAAGAAAAAATCCGTATGTGTGATGTGGTCAGCCGTTCTGAGGCAGAATACATCAAGACAAGCACAGGATTTGCTGGCGGCGGTGCTACATTTGCAGATGTGGAGCTGTTTGCGAAGCATGTACAGCCTGGTACCAAGATCAAAGCGGCAGGCGGCATCAAAAGTGTTGCAGACGCAGAAAAATTTCTGGAACTTGGCGCAGAGCGTCTAGGGACCAGTTCTCTGGTAGCCATGCTGGATCAAAAAGACTGATATGCGCCGGTACGCTTCTGGCGTGCGGCATACCATAAATATGTTTTTAAAAAGGTAAAAAAGGGAGGAATTACAATGAGTTTATTCAAGAAATTTGCAGCAACAACATTGGCACTGACAATGGTATTTAGCTTGGCAGCTTGCGGTGGCTCCAGCGATACTGCAACAACAGAAGAAGGCGGCGACGCTGCTACAACTGGCAAAGTTTACAAAATCGGTACAGATACAACATTTGCACCCTTTGAATTCCAGAACGACGCTGGTGAATTCGTAGGTATCGACATCGACCTGCTGAACGCAATCGCAGAAGATCAGGGCTTTGAAGTAGAACTGCAGTCTCTGGGCTTCAATGCAGCTGTTCAGGCTCTGGAAGCTGGTCAGGTTGACGGCGTTATCGCTGGTATGAGCATCACACCTGAAAGACAGGAAAAATTTGACTTCTCCGATCCTTACTTCGACAGCGGTGTTGTTATGGGCGTAAAAGAAGACAACGAAGACATCAAGAGCTATGAAGATCTGGCAGGCAAAAAAGTAGCTGTTAAGATCGGTACAGAAGGTCAGACATTTGCTGAATCCATCAAAGATGAATATGGTTTCACAACAGTTGTATTTGACGATTCCAACTCCATGTATCTGGATGTTAAATCCGGCAACTCCGTTGCTTGCTTCGAAGACTACCCTGTAATGGGCTATGCAATCTCTCAGGGTTCTGGTCTGAAAATGGTAACAGAAAAAGAACAGGGCAGCTCCTATGGTTTTGCTGTAAACAAAGGTGAAAACGCAGAACTGCTGGAAATGTTCAATGCTGGTCTTGCAAACCTGAAAGAAAGCGGTAAATATGACGAAATCCTGAACACATACATTCAGGAATAATCCTTTGCCGAAGGATTTTTGATCCGAAAGGAAATTTTTTGTATTTTAGTTGGGAGTAGTGCCTTATGGGTGAGATTTTTGTAACAGCAATGACGAACATGTTCCCACAGACAGGTCATTTTGCACTGGCTGTGGGCGGTTCTTCAAACTTTTTTGAATATGCAGTGAGCATTTCCCCTCGTCTGTTCGAAGGGCTGAAAATGACCATTGCTATGACAGTTTGTTCTTTGATTCTGGGGATTTTGGTAGGTTTGCTGTCCTGCTTCTGTTCCATCTCCAAATCTTTCATTTTGAATAAGCTCTCTGGAGCTTACCTGAGCATCATTCGTGGTACACCACTGATGGTACAGGCGACATTCATTTACTTCGGTTTGAGTGCGGCGCTGAATATGCCAATCACTTCATTTACAGCGTCCATCATCGTACTGATGCTGAACTCCGGTGCATACCTGTCTGAAATCTTCAGAAGCGGTATCAATAAAGGTCAGATGGAAGCGGCACGCAGCTTGGGTCTGCCCCATGGCGTAGCAATGCGGAAGATCATTCTGCCTCAGGCATTCCGTATCGTTATCCCTTCCGTAACCAACCAGTTCATCATCACACTGAAAGATACGTCTATCCTGTCTGTTATCGGTGTGGCGGAAATGATGCGTCAGAGCCAGCAGCTCATCGCAAACAACTTCCGTGCATTTGAAACATACGCAATCGTTGCAGTATGGTACTATGTACTGGTTATCATTTTGACAAAACTGTTCAAACTGCTTGAGAGGAGGCTGGCAAATTGATTAAGGTAAAAGTTGAAAACCTGAAGAAAAACTTTGGCAGTCTGGAGGTTCTCAAGGACATTAACATGGAAGTCAAAGAAGGCGAAGTAGTTTGCCTGATTGGACCTTCCGGCTCCGGGAAAAGTACATTCCTGCGCTGTCTGAATAAACTGGAAGAACCCACCGCCGGTGTGATTATCGTAGACGATTATGATCTGATGGCAAAAACATCTGATATCAATAAGATTCGTGAAAACATCGGTATGGTGTTCCAGCAGTTCAATCTGTTCCCCCATCTGTCTGTGCTGCAGAATATCATGCTGGCACCTGTAGACAGAAAACGCATGACAAAGGAACAGGCTGAAGAAAAAGCCAAAAAATTGCTGGATCGGGTAGGTCTGCTGGAAAAAGCAGATGTATATCCCGCAAGCCTTTCCGGTGGTCAGCAGCAGCGTGTAGCCATTGCCCGTGCATTGGCAATGGAACCGGACATCATGCTTTTTGACGAACCTACTTCCGCTCTGGACCCTGAAATGGTAGGGGAAGTATTGGAAGTTATGAAACAACTGGCTGCAGAAGGTATGACCATGGTGGTCGTAACCCATGAAATGGGCTTTGCTCGTGAAGTGGCAGACCGTGTGGTATTTATGGACGGCGGTTACATCGTAGAAGAAGGAACACCGGAAGAAGTTTTCGGCAATCCACAAAACAAGAGAACACAGGATTTCTTGAACAAGGTACTGTAAGAGCGATTCGTAAGGCTAACCACATAAATACAAAAAAGCAGTATAAAGCAATTATGCAGAGAGGATTTTATTGGATTCTCTCTGCTTTTTGTTTTTGTTCAGATTAGAAAATAAAAAAGAGAGAGCTGTTTGGTAGAAGAAAATATGCTTGATAAAATCTTATATATAAAATAAAAAAAGCTGAAATTCTTTATATTACAAGATTTCAGCTTTTTTGTTTTTTTGATGAAATAGTCTTTAACGATGCTGCCGCTTAAGAAAAATAAATATAGCCGACATCCTTTTCATTTCAAGGATGTCGGCTATATGAGAATGGTCAGATTTGTTTTTATCTGGAATGCCTTTTACTGTAATCAGATGTCTATTTCATGTTCCAGCCAAAGCTGATCCGGCGGTGTTTGAGAGCCAAAGAGCAAAGGGGAAAGGGTATAACCGTAACTGCCGGCGTTTGTAAACAGCAGGCGGTCGCCTACCTCTGCTCGAGGAAGTGTCACATTAGATGCCAGCAGGTCATAACGGCTGCACAGACCACCTACAATGTCTACGGTTTCTGTACCTTCCCGGTCAGCCAGCAGTGTCACCTGAGAAATGTTCGGACAGGTGTAGAAAGGCTCTGCCGGTGCTGGTGTATGCTGGTCTTTTGTCATTAATTCCTTCATGACTGGACGGAAAAAGCCGTTGGTACCATTTTTTACAATATAATATGTTTTGCCACGGGAGATTTTGATGTCCATGATTTCTGTTACATAAACGCCGCTTTCGCCCACCAGAAAACGTCCGCTTTCCAGCAGGAATTTTGCCTGCAGACGAGGACGGAACGCATCAAAGACGGTGGATACCTTTTTTTGCAGGACATCTAAATCCAGCGGTTTTTGGGTATCAGGATCATAAACAATGCCTAAGCCACTGCCGAAATTGATGTAAGAAAATTTGGTGTCCCAAAGGTGTTCCAGCCGCAGAGCCAATGTCAGTACATGAGCATAGTAGGCTGTCAGCTGGTCTGCATCCAGAATCTGTGACTGGATATGTACGTGAATGCCTGTAGGACGCAGGGCAGGAAAATCGTCAAAAGCGTGGGAAGAAAGAAGCTGTTCCTCATCAATGCCAAACTGGGAAGGTCCCCCCTCAGTTCCTTCCATAGAAAATGCTGGATTGATGCGGATACCGATAGGCAGAACAGCGTGTTTTTCCTGTGCCAGACGATTGCATAAATCAAGTTCGTGGAAGCTGTCCGCAATGATGTGGCAGCGTCCAATAACATCTTCCGATTCATCCCGTGTTTTGCCGGGAGCGGAAAAATAAATCCGCTCAGAAGGAATCCCTGCTCGGCGGCTTTCTGATACCTCTTTGGCAGAAGCGGCATCAGCCCCCAGACCAAATTCGGAAATGGTCTGCAAAATGGGGAAGAATGGATTGGTTTTGATGGAATATAATATTTCAAAATCAGGAAAAACCTGTTTCAGTTTTTGTGCCTGACGCAGAATTACCTGTTTGCGATAAGCGTAAAAAGGTGCTGCGTGTATGGTGAAAATATCATGTCTCTTCAAGAATGAACCCTCCTTTTTGCCCTTCTATCATATCACAGGGAGTAGTCCAGAAACAATAGAGAATGTTTTTTTCTGCCATAGCCAAATTCCTTGATTTTTCGGGAAATAAAGGAAAAATGCTTGCATAAGGTATGAAAAAATGGTATACTAACAACAGTAACAAGCGGAAATGGCAGAGAAAAGAGTGGGTGAAAGCCCACTCTTTGTTGTTGCTTAGGCAAAAATATATACGAGGTGAAAAAATGGCAAAGAGCAATACAGAAAAGAAAGTACTGCCTCTTCTGGAACCCATTGTGGAAGAAAGAGGTCTGGAACTAGTGGATTTGGAATTTGTAAAGGAAGGCGCGAACTGGTATCTGCGTGTGTATATCGACAAAGAAGGCGGCGTTTCCATTGATGACTGCGAAGCTGTCAGCCGTGCGCTGGAAGCAAAGCTGGATGAAAAAGACCCCATCGAACAGGCTTATGTGCTGGAAGTAAGCTCTCCCGGTATCGACCGTCCCCTGAAGAAGGATGCGGATTTCATCAGATTCCAGGGAGAAATCATTGATGTAAAGCTCTATAAGGCTGTAGACGGACAGAAACAGTTCCAGGGCAAACTGCTGGGACTGAACGACGGCGTTATTTCTTTGGAAGAAGAAGACGGTACTGTTCGCGAATTTGTACAAAAAGATACCGCTGATGTGCGGTTGGCTGTTATTTTCTGAGGATAAGGGAGGAATAGGAAAAATGGATAGAGCACTGCATTTGATTGAAAAAGAAAAAGGCATCGACAAGGAAATCATTTTTGAAGCCATTGAAGCATCTCTGGTTTCTGCTTGCAAAAAGAACTTTGGTTCCAACCAGAACATCAAAGTTGTTATCGACAGAGAAACAGGTAACGTTGCTTGCTATGCACAGCGTGAAGTTGTGGAAGAAGTCATGGACGAACAGAACGAAATCGACCTGATGGCTGCAAGAATTCTGAACCCCAGCTATCAGATTGGCGATACTGTAGATCTGGAAGTAACACCCAGAGACTTCGGCCGTGTGGCTGCCCAGACAGCAAAACAGGTAGTTGTACAGAAATTCAGAGAAGCGGAAAGAGAAATCCTCTACAATCAGTACATCACAAAAGAACGTGAAGTAGTGACCGCTATCGTACAGAGAAAAGAAAGAAGAAACATCATCGTACAGATGGGCAAAATTGATGCGGTGCTGGCTGCTAATGAACAGATTCCCGGCGAACAGTATAATTTCATGGACCGCATCAAAGTATATGTGCTGGAAGTAAAACAGACACCAAAGGGTCCTCAGATTTATGTTTCCAGAACACATCCCGAACTGGTAAAACGTCTCTTTGAACAGGAAGTGCCTGAAGTACATGACGGTACTGTAGAAATCAAGAGCATTGCCAGAGAAGCAGGCAGCAGAACAAAAATCGCTGTTTACTCCAAAGACGAAAATGTGGACGCTCTGGGCGCATGTGTTGGTCAGAACGGCTACCGCGTAAATGTGATCGTAAACGAACTGGGCGGCGAAAAGATTGACGTCATCAACTGGAGCGAAGATCCTAAGGAATTCATCGCTGCTGCTCTGAGCCCTTCCAAAGTTCTGGCAGTTGCCATCAATGAAGCAGAACAGAGCGCAAAAATCGTTGTGCCTGACCATCAGCTGTCTCTGGCCATCGGTAAAGAAGGTCAGAACGCAAGACTGTCTGCAAAACTGACAGGCTGGAGAATCGACATCAAGAGCGAAACACAGGCAAGAGAAACAAACTTCCTGGCTGAAGATTCTGTAGAAGAAACAGAAGATGCAGCAGAAGAAATGACAGAAATCATGGAAGAATCCGCAGAAGCTGTGGAAACAGCAGCAGAAGAAACTGTTGTAGAAGAAACACAGGAAGAAGCGTAAGCATAGAGGAGGCGGCATCATGATGAAACAACGGAAAGTCCCCCTCAGAAAATGTACCGGCTGTCAGGAAATGAAGGACAAACGGGAATTGATCCGCATCGTGCGCAACGATGCAGGCGAATTTTCTCTGGACCGTACAGGCAAGAAACCGGGACGGGGCGCATATATTTGCCCCAATACGGAATGTCTGGCAAAGGCGCAGAAGTCCAAAGGTCTGGAACGCTCCTTCAAAGCACCTGTGCCCAAGGATGTATATGAAGCCCTGCTGGCACAGCTGGAAGGAGAAGAAAATCATGCGTAAGTTTTATTCCCTGCTGGGGCTTTGTAAGCGGGCCAATAAAGTCATACGCGGCAAAAAGGCATGTCTTGTCATTGTGGCAGGAGATGCGTCGGCAAATACAAAGAAAAAATTTCATAACTCTGCATCGTTTTATGAAGTTCCGATTTTGGAACTGGGAACAAAGGCAGATTTAGGCAGAGCTGTCGGCGAGGAGATCCGCGCGGTACTGGTTGTGACAGAAGCGGGATTTGCGGCAAAACTGCAGCAGCTTGCACAGACGGCAGAAAACGCAGAGTAAAGGATTTGGAATAGATGTAAGAGAAAGAAGAGGTGCGGCGAATGTCAAAAATGCGAATTTATGAACTGGCAAAGCAGTTGGGCGTAGCCAATAAAGAACTGATGGAAAAAATGAAGAGTGTAGGTATGGAAGCAAAC
>OHEC01000892.1_pt1 | contig 13556 bp, 12 predicted proteins | sample 1567141 | NCBI WGS metagenome assembly OHEC01 (sample SAMEA3879567, study PRJEB24766) | human gut metagenome | biome: human-associated habitat; feature: feces | place: USA | collected 1985/1987 | reverse complement strand
GCCGTGGTTCATCAGGTGCGCTTTCCAACCTGCGGCGCTCTCCTTCGTGACAGCGCGCCCCTCCAGCCAGCGGACAAAGGCGGTCAGGTCGCGGCGGTATTTCGCCACCGTCCCCGCCGCCCGCTCGTCCGCCAAAAGGGACAGGCAGTAGGCGTCGATGTGTTCTGTTGTGATGATGTTGTCCATGTTGATACCTCCTGAATGTGGTATCAACAGTTTACTCCGGTGGAGTGAATTTACCCGGAATTCGTGGAGAAAATGAAAAAACGCCCTATGGACGTGGGGTCGTCCATAGGGCGTAGCGTTTGCTGTGAAGTTTAGCGGTTCAGGGTCTCAGCTTCCCATTCGGTGACATTGCCGGAAGCGGCATCGATGGTGAATTCGTACTCGGTGCCGCCGTAGATGATCTTGCCCTCATACTCCGGGCGGCCATCGTCGTAGTCCAGCTTCCATTCGTAGATGTCCTTGTCCGTCGCGCCGGATACGCGGGCAAGGGCGGTCTGCTTTGCCGTCGCCTCGCTGACGGTGGCGCTGCTGCCGGTGCCGACCACGGTCTTTGCCTCATAGCCGGAGTTGACGATCTCGCCGGTAGCCACAGCGATCTCATAGTCGTACTTCGCGCCGTTCGCGTACCATTCGATTTCGTAAATTTGGCGGCCATCGTCATAGTCCAGCTTGGACTTGGTGATGGTGGCGTCTGCCGCCTTGATCCCGGCGTGGGCAAGGGCGATCTCCTGCGCCTTGGCCTCAGTCACCGCGCCGGTGGAGGTGTTGGTGCTGGGTGTGGTCTGCGCCGGAGTGGTGGTCGCGCCGGATGCAGTAGTGGTATCCGTCTGAGTGCTGTCCGCGGGCGCGGCGTTCTTATCCCGGTAACTCGCCTCCAGCACCTCGCCGTTCTCGGCGTTGATGGAGTACGCATAGGTATGATCGCCCGAAGTGAACTCCACCTTGTAGCAGGTCACGCCTGCGACCTCATCGAGCGTCGCGGAAGAAACCTCTGCATCTGCTGCGTCGATGTCGGCAGCGTCCAGTGCGGCAGTCTGTGCCTGCTCCATGCTGATGAGAGACGCTGGCTGACTGCTCTGCGGCTGATCCGCCGCAGGCGTATTGCCGCATCCCGCCAGCGCCGCCGCCAGAGCAAGCGCCGTGCCAGCCGTTAAAAGCCATTTTTGTTTCATGGGGGAACCTCCAATCTTGAGTATTGCGAGAAGTGTAACAGATACAAACATACTGTGTCAATAGGCGAAAACGAAATCCGCGGCAATTAAAGCTCAGAGGGTATTCCTGTTTGACATACTTACGATTATCGTGTATCATCGTCTAAGTAGAGCACATAGTATGTGGTGTAGCTTTAACTCCACAAACGAAATCAGCGGTTTTAAGGTCAAATTTACCGTTGACAGAAAGCGTAGATTCCCGTATAATATGAAGTGTAAGAGGGATACTCTTTTTAGACCGGCAAGGTCAATTATCCCATTTGATTTAGGTCGGCAAGACCACCCAAGTTTTACTTGGTGAAAGACCATAGATTTTCTATGGTCTTTTTTCCTATATAGGAGCGGTAACATGGAGAGATATATAAAATCAATTACTGCTTTAAATGAACTGACCCTGCGTTTGCGAAATGCAAATCAAAACGAAATTGATCGGTACGCGGAATCTGATATTTTCTGGTCTGCGAATAAAAGCAAGCAGTCCTCGCGGCGCGTGTCAAAGGGCAACATTTATCAGTTTGAGTTTGGGAAAAACTATGTTCCTGAGATGTCGTATGAGCACAGGGGGCTTGTAATCGGCGTGTCGGGTAAATTGCTGTATGTGCTTCCAATTTGTTCATTTAACGCGAAGTACCCTGACTATGTAAACGCATATCACCCTATTGATAATCCCACCAGCAAGAGCAATTTCTTTTTACTCAAAAGCAGCGAATTTGCCTTTTTGACCCATGATTCTGTTCTTAAACTCAACGACATTCGTACAGTTAGTTTTTCCAGGATCAAGTATAGGCAGGACAACGGTTATATCGACCCCAAATCCGATACATATAAAGCAATCGAAAAAATTGTTTTTTCCAAATACTTCTTTGATTATTCGTTCCAATATGATAAACTTGCGGCAGATAATCAGCATTTGAATGAGCAGCTTGATAAACTTCAAAGAGAAAAGCAAGATGCCGACGAAAAACTCTGGGCAATCAAAGAGTTCATTGAACTTCATGGAACTGATGATGGAAGTATCGAACACCTCAAACAGATGCTTGACATCAAATAAACACTCCGTTATCCTTATATGCGATCTTACTCCGGTGTCCTACGGGCCCGGAGTTTTATTTTGCCAAGTAACGATAAAAATGGGGCAGTCATCCAAAGATGACTGCCCCTTCTATGATCCCCCCCTTACGCATGGGTCAACGGTGGTTCACCTACTATGTCGCTGTTGTGCTGCGGCCAAAGGCCGCCAATCACTTTAGGAAATCTCCAGAGCAGTGTTATTCTTCATAATATTCTGGTCTGCCGACGCTTGCGAAGCCGGATGCGTCTGTAATTACCACATTATTAGAACCGCTGGCACAGTGGATGATGAGCAGTTCTCCATTTGCATCCCTGCCGCCTACGATTCCGACATGGGAATCGCTTGGATAAAACACAAGGTCTCCGGGCTGGGCCTCACTCCAGTCTATGGGAGTACAGTAGCTGTGCTGGGCAGAGGCTCCGCCGCCGTGGCCGATGACATAGCTGCCGCCAGATACATTATAAAATACCCAATCGACGAATCCTGAGCAGTCGAGCCCGTAGGGACGATAGGTTCCAGTTGTAGAGCTGCCAGCTGCGACGACCTTCTTCGTCTCGCCCCACCGGGAATCCCAGCCGAGCACAAGGCTCTTTCCGCCCCAAAAATAACCGACTTTTCCGACAAGAGAACTTGCGGTGCGGACCACCGCTTTGCGCTCTGGTGACAGATTTTCCGGCAAAGCGCGGATGAGCGCCGCCGTGTCCCCGCTGACGGAGTTCACATCCTCAATCAGTTCCAGCAAAAGCTCTCGCTGCTCCAGCAGCTCGTCCAGCGCCGCGATCTGATTCCGGTTGAAGCGATACTCGGCTTTCATTTCCTCCGCCGTTTTCGCAGAGATCGTGATATAGAGGTTCTTTTCCGTCCAGCCGTCATCGTCTTCGCCGCTGCCGGGATGGTCGATGACCTCAACGCGGTGCGAAATAGAGGTCATGTCCCAAAAGACCGCCTCTAAGCGGGCGATGCGGTCTGCATCCATGGTGGCCACATCTACGGCGTCTACATCGGCTCCTGCGACCTTGACTGCAAATACCGCCAGAACCTCCACCCAATCGGCAGGCTGGCCGGTTACGGAGATGGAGTCATAGCTGTCCGCCGTTTGTAGTTCCTCCAACCGCTCGTTGTACTCATAATTGACCTGCGCCACTGCAGCGGAGATGGGCACAATGCCCGTTCCCTGGTTCTCATTAGAAAAGAGGATGCCAAAGGGCGAGGCCACCACAGCCGCCACAAGAATGACGATTAGAAGCAGCACAAGCAGTACCGCGCCGCCGCCCGCCGCCATAATGGAGCTGGCGGCAGACGCGACACCTCGCCCAATTGCCTGCGCGGCCTGTACCATTGCGCCGCCCAGCTTTTTTGCTCCCTTGCCGCCGCTTTTCACGGAATCCTGAAGCATCGCCCGCTGCGCCTTTCGCTGCACTGCGGCCTTTGCACGGCGGGCGGCTGTCTGCGTAGGCGAAGCTGTGCGGGGAACTCTCTGCCTAATGTACCCAATAGCTTGTCTGGGGGCGGACTTCACCGATCTGCGTGTCCTCTTTGGTGTCAGCGTCCCTTTCGGGTTCGCCGCGCTCTGCACGACAGGCTTTCGCCCCGGAGCGGTAACTGTCCCTCCGGGGGCAGGCTGCGGAGCGGTCATGCGCCGCTCCGCTGTTCTTTTCTCGGCAAGATTCCGCCCATAGGCGGCTCTCGCGTCCTGCATGGCCTTTTGCCGCCCGCGCTCCTGCGGGGCGGCATTGATGCTCTTTGAATCTCTGCGGTCCTGCATAGAAATAGGCTGTTGTCCGACTTCACTTCGTGCAGCACCTGACAGCGGCACATCGGAATATTCTGACGGCGTATAGGGCAGGCCGCTTTCTGTCGCTGCCACGCCTCCCGTGACTTCGGGCGTTTCTGCCGCCGCGCGATTTCCCGATACGCTTTTCTTTCCTTGCCGTTTCTGCGTCTGGTAACGCTTCATCATGCGCCGGGAACCGTCTGCGGCCAGCGCCGCGCCCCGGCGCATATTTTTCTCTACGCGGTCTGTGGCATAGCGCACGGGGTCACGGCTATCCGGTTCTTTTTCCTGCTGCCGCTTGTCCATGTGCTTTTTCAGAATGGACTCCGCATCCTTGGGTGCAGGATTCTTCAGCTTCGCTTTTGGGTTGTCCATGCCGGGTCTGATCTTCAAATCCCGCATGGCGTCAGTCCTCACCGGGTTTGTTATGCAAAGCTTTGCATAACACGCCTAATGAAAAGTTCTGAATAATGGAAAGAAATGCGAAGAACGGCTGAGTTTCAGCCGTTCTTGCCCAAATGTCTTTCGATAAATTTTTTTGTTTCGTTGTCATAGCGATTGTAGCCAGGATAACAGACTTTGGTCTTTCTGCCAACTTGTCTGGAATTCGGCTGGAAGATCGAGATTTGCTGTTTCCAATGCTTTGCGCTTCATTTCCGCATCCGCACGGGCGTAAACCTCGGTCGTTTCAATTTGCACATGTCCAAGAAAATCTCGAATGTAATGAAGATCAACATCCGCGCGGAGCAGGTGCATTGCTTTGGAATGGCGGAGAACATGTGGAGTAATCCCTTTTTTGCCCTCCAGCCAAGAAACTTGCGCCATGTATTTATTTAGAATATAAGTGACTCCGGGACGGGTAAGTCGCTTTCCTTGGTGGTTGACAAACACTGGATCATCTGGTTTCCGCGCAGCGTCCAAATGCCACATATTCAGATACTTTTGCAATATGGTTGCCGTCTGTGACATAAGCGGAACGACGCGCACTTTTCTTCCTTTGCCATAGAGCCGGATCGTTGCTGGCGTTTCCAGACGAATATCTAACAAGCAAAGATCAATCAGTTCTTGCACTCTTGCACCAGAGTCATAGAGCAAACACAACAGCGCCGTATCTCGTATTCCATATTTTTTCGTCTGGTCCGGAAGGGAAAGCAGTTCTTTCAGCACCTGTTCCGGCAGGTATTCCACAAATCTCTTTTCTGTTTCTTTCATCGGAATGGCAAGGATACGCTGGCAATGCAGCAGCATTTCTGGATTTTGGAACTGCACATATCGAAAGAACGCATGGATTGCAGCTAACCGCACATTCCTCGTCGAAGCGCTGTTCCCTCGGTTCACTTCCAGCCAATCCAAAAAGCAAATAACCAAGTCGGCATCAATATCAACCAAGCAAATCCTGTCTATCTTCTTGTTCATCTCCTTCATAAATAATAAGAGCAGGCAAAAGGTGTCCCGGTATGACTTTATAGTATTGGGGCTAAGATTTCTTGCGCCTGCCAAGTGTTTGGTAAGGTAATTTGAAATGCAGATAGCAAAATCAGATGGATGTTTCATTTGAGTTGTCCTCCAACGGTATTAAGTTGCCAAACAAAGATTCGGATTGCTTTAGGATAGCCGGAAAACTTTCGGCGGAGAGATGAATGTACTGGCTGGTTGCCTGCACACTTCTGTGTCCCATATATGTCATCAACAGCGGAAGCACTGCATAGGGGTCTTCACCATGCGCTGTCAGCTTTTGGAGACTGTGTACGCAAAATGTGTGTCTTAAGTCATGCAGCCGTGGACCTTTTCCCTTGCCACGGTATGGAATGCCGGCCCTGAAAAGAATATCCCTAAACGTTGTGTCCATTGTAGCAAGACTGTATCTGGAACCATCCGGTGAGGGAAAAAAGTATTCATCTTTCCTAAGAAAACCCATCTGTTCACTGTACACCATAAAGCGCACCCTTAAATTGTCATCCAGCGGAATGAGACGATCCAGACTTGTTTTTGTGTTTCTCAGAAGAAAGAATCCATCCTCGAAATGAACATCACCCACAGTTAGATTCAACGCCTCAGAAATGCGGAGTCCGCAAAAGCATAGGACACGGAACAACAAAGGATAGACGATATGGCGCTTCGGGCTGCACTTGTTGAACCGAAACCCATCAACGACTGCTAAGATTCGCGCAATCTCATCATAGGTAAAAATATAAGGAACAAAGTCATGCACTTTTCTTGGAATCAGTTCAGATGGAATTCGATACGCAGAAAAACCGTTGCGGTTCAAAAAATCTGCAAGGCGTTGCATGATATAGATGCGGTGTTCAATCGTTGCGGATTTTTGGTGCGCTTTCGGCGCTATCCATTCGAGCATAAGTTCTTTACTCAAGGAATTTTGGCAGTCTCTCCCCAGAAGAAAGGTATCGAAGCTCTTCAAATATGCTTCAATGCTGTTGTATTTGAATCCGAATCGCTGTTTTTCTGCAACGAATGCAGACAGCAGCGGAGCAAGATCACTTTCGAAAACTGCTGTTTTAGGTGGTGACTGCATAATTTTCACCCTCCACTAAGGTGCAGCACCGCAGCTGCTCCGTATCCGCGCGTAAATATTGCATAGTGGTCTCCAGACTTTTGTGACCGAGAATTTCCGAAATAACCGGAAGCGGAATCTCTTTCCTTAGAAGTTCGTTGGCCAGACTGTGCCGAAGTGTGTGCATCCCGTGATTTTTCTCCGGTGTTACCTCAATGCCCGCCTTATACAGATACTTGTTAAACATACCGTAGAGGTGATTGTTGTCACTGAATTTTTGAAATGGCGGTTTATGTGTAATAAACACCAGCTTCAAATCAGATGCGGGACGCCCATTTTTCACATAGTCAATAATTGCCTGTCCGACATCTTCAAACAAAGGAAGAACCAATGGCTCATTTGTCTTGTACTGCGAGATCTGAATACAATTCTTTTCCCACTTTATATTGTCAAATTCCAATCGAATCACATCGCTGACCCTAATTCCAAGCCGGGCAACCAGCAGAATGATTGCGTAATCCCGTTTACCGACGGGACTGGCTAAATCAATGCAAGCCAGGATTTTATCAATATCTTCTCTGGTCCAAGTAGACGGAATGTGTTTCCGCTTCAGCAGTACGTTGGACTTTGGAATAAAAAGAGACAAGTCATCCTTTGTAAATTCATTTAGGTAGAGATACCGAAAGAAGACACGCAGATGGCAAAGCGTGGCGCGAAGATTTCTGACAAGATCCGGAATAGATGTAGATAAAAAAGATGAGATATGCTCTGGCGTCATATCTCTGAAAGAATCCACTCCTACGCTATGCAGATGGTTGGTGATACGTTTTAGTGTACGTTCGTAATTGACAATAGTTTCTGGCTTGCTGTTCTGACTCCGCAGATGCGAGATGAAATCTTCTGTTATAGCTCGGAAAGACTCAACCCACGGCAAATCCTTGAACCACGGCGTATGATAGTTTCTGATTTTTCCATAACGGCGATATTCCAGCAAGTTGCGAAGCGCGGCTCTTACCTCATACTGCCGTTTGGAAACATTGATATTCCCACTCTGAATATCGTAGTTTTTCAGCAGAAACTCATCCATTGACGCTTCATCAATGTCGAGACTTCCGTGGAAAAAGCAATACTCTTTCCAATAGCGTTGACGCAGCCCGATGGTACTGTCAGTGTACCCCAAATCACGTAATGCATCTGAAATACTCCGAAGCTCTTTGTTGAAATTGTTTGTAATCATAGACACACTCTCCTTTCAAGGTGGTGTGTCTATTGTCGTTGAAAGGAGACATCCATGCAATTATTATCGCAAGTTTTTTCCATAAAAATGCTTTATAGACAGCTAATTACAATCACTCTTTCCATTTATAAAAACTTTTCATTAGGCTTGGTGGACATCAGGCGGTACAGCTCCGTATTTTTAGGCAGCTCGTTGGAGAAAGGCACGATGGCACCGCCTACCTTAATCAGGCCATGACCAGCAGGAGCATTGTCCACATAGTTCATCTGCGTGTCGGATGCACCTAACAGTCTGGCAAGCTGCTCCCGGTCCGTGGTGGCCTGATTGAGCATCAGCAGGAACTCAGAGTTTGCAAACATCATTCGTGCCGTGTTGGACAGCAGACATTCCTCTACATTCTGCGTGATGCCGGTCAGCGTCGCGCCGTATTTTCTAAATCTTTTCCAGCATTTATACAGAAATTCACTGCTGTAATTGTTGATACCGCGCCCGCTGTTATTTCCGTTTGCAAAGAACAGATAAATCTCGTCGATATAGACATGGGTGTACTTGCCCTCTCTGCGGTTCTGAATGACGCGGTTGTAGATGGCGTCCAGCATCACCAGCAGGCCCACCGATTTCAGGTTTTCGCCCAGGTCCTGAATGTCGAAGCAGAGGATGCGGCTTTTCGTGTTGATGTTCGTCTGATGGGAGAATACATTCAGGCTGCCCACCGTGAACAGCTCCAGGGCCAGAGCGATCCGATGGGCCTCCGGGTTGACCTGCTTCATCAGGTCGTCATAGAGATTTTTCAGCGTGGGCGGCTCACCTTGATAGTTCTTCAGATACTCCCGGTAGATGTTGCCCACGCTGCGGTCAATGATGGACTTTTCCTGCGGCTCGATCTTATCCGAGCCCATGAGCTGTTCATAAAGCGACATGATGAACTCAGACTTCATGACCAAGGGCTCTTTGCCATCGCCGTAGCCCTCAGACAAGTCCAGTGCGTTGATGTGACAGCCGTGAGGATCGGACGCAGAAATAGTGATGACTTCGCCGCCCAGCGCCCGTACCAGTTCGCCGTATTCGCGCTCCGGGTCCACGATGATGATGTCGTGGTCAGTGGAAAGGGCCAGCGCGGTTATTTCCTGCTTCGCGGCCATAGACTTGCCGGAGCCGGACACACCGGTAATAAAGCCGTTGCCATTCAAAAGGTTCCCACGATTGCAGATGATGAGGTTGTGCGACACGGCGTTGACGCCATAGTACACACCACCCCGGTCCTGTATCTCCTGCGACTTGAATGGCATGAGAACAGCGGTACATTCCGTAGTCAGCGTCCGTGTTGCTTCAATGCGCTTCAAGCCGAGGGGCAGCACCGTGTTCAGCGCGTCCTCCTGCTGGTAGCGCAGAATATTGAATTGACAGCCCCGCGCTCGTCCGATGGCTTGCAGGGCTTCGGTGTCCTGATCGAGCTGTTCAACATCGTCCGCCAAGTGCGTCAGCGTGACGAGCGCCAGCATCATGCGCTGATCTCGGCTCATGAGGTCATCCATAAACTCTTTTGTTTCGTTCCGCATCTGCTCCAGGTCGTAGGGAATGTTGGAGGCAAAATTGTTGTTCTGATTCTGTCTCTGCTGCCAACGGGTGATGTCGGATTCCACGGACATGATGCGCTTGCGGATGTCGCTCACCGCTTCGTCCATTGCCACAGGGATAATGTCAATAGAAAGCATCATATTTCGGGGATAGTCCGTCAGCTCCGTAATCATGCTGTCGGAGATAAAGCTGGCGTACTCCCGCAGAAACAGGGTGCGCCCCACATGACTGCCTAACTCATAATGATCCTTCTGGAAAGAGATGCAGTCCGGGGCGATGCTGTCCTTGAAGTCATGTCCCTTTCGCATGGTGTCCTCCAGGTCGAAACGGAAAAACTGTTCTTCACCGGGTCGGTAAAAATCATGCAGGAGCCGCAGGCGGTCATTGACCGTGATCTCGCGGACGCTGGAGGACATACGGGAAAGGCCGGTGGTGAGGTCGGTGCTGACGCGGGCAAAAAACGCACGGGCTTCCTCGATGTTTTTCTTCTCCACAGAGATCGTAATGTACTTTTCCTGAATCAGATTATTGCTCTCCGCCGCCTTTTCCAGCAGCAGGTCGTTGTATTCCCCGCGGTACTGGTCCTGCCCGTCACCCTTCATGGGCATGAGCAGCGTCCGCCCGAAGTCCTTTTGGTTGAGTTGCCGGTTGAACAGCGTGATCTTTGCCGTGGCTCCGATGGGGAGCGAGTTCAAAAAAGAGCAGTAGGTCATAAAGAGTTCCCGCTGCTTCTCCGGGGATGCGACGGCGTAATTGACATCAAAAAAGCGCCAAGTCTTAGAGAACTTGCCGCTCACTTGAAATACGCCGTCTTTGTAAATCCGCTTGATGGGGATAGATTTCTGAACACTGCGGGGAACGGAAAAAGCATCCCGCTCTGCGCTGCGCCGATGTTTGAAAATGTTCAATGCTTTTTCACCTCACATTTCTCAGCTTCTTCGTAGTAATTTTCTGCTTTCCATACGCGCTTGCCGGCCATGATGACCTCCGATTTTAGAAAGGCCCACAAGAACTTCTCCAGGGGCAAATTGTTGTATTGAAAAAATCCCGCAGCGGCCACGGGGGCCGCGCCGACGATGCACACCCAGCTTACCGTTTCCCGGTCCAGCACATGGCGAAGGCCGAAGTACAGCCCCACGGCGACGCCCACCGCCAGGACGGAACAGATGAACTGCCGCGCAGACAGACCGAAAAAGAGCGTTTCGCGGTAGGCCCTGATTTCTTTGTTGATTTTGATTTCCATTGAATTCCTCCGTATTGTTTTACTATATGTGATATGGTACGATAGCGTAAAAAGAATCGTGAAAGGTGGATTCTTCCTCATGGCATACAGTGAACAGCTATGGCAAGATGCAAAAGAGAAATGCCGTCTGTCCGGTGATGATATTGCCCGCGCCAAGAGGCTGGGGCTAAATCCCCGTAGCCTGATTAAAAACATACCCAGCAAGAGCGAACCGTGGAAAGCACCGGTCAGTGAATGGCTGCGGGAAATGGAAGAAAAGCGGGATCGGAAGTCCGCCCAGCGGCAGGCCCGGAAGGCGAGGAACCGATCATAGTCCCATTGATTTTTCCATGCCTCCTATCATTTTTTCTCTTTCCTCTCAGCGGCATTGCTCGTTTGTCCTCTTATTCCTGTCTAATTTGGAAATCGCAGCCTTATCGTAGAACTTCATCGCGTCGATTCCATCGTAGCCCTCTTTCTTCGCCAGAACACTCTTTGTAATGCCGCGCTTTTTGCAATCGTTCAGGTATTTTTGCAGCCCTTTCCAACATGCTCCATCTCGATCCTGCTCATCCTCCAGATGTTCCGCTGCGCGCCATGCCTCACAGTGCAAAATATCCGACACGGACAAAATCGAGTATCCCTTTGCCAGCTTTTCAAAAAAGCACTCTTTTACATCAAACAAAGTTAGATCATACCACATGGCCTGTTTCTGCCTGATTCGCGGCTCGTCTCTCCAAATCTGAAACCGCAGCTCCAGTCCTTCGTCCGCAACGAACGCATGAGCGATCACTTCTTTGGAAAAGGCATCGCCTTTAACCATGACGCAGCCCAAAATGTACGCCTCATTGCCGTACTCATTGCGCCTTTGCTGATACTCTTTTGTTCGTTTCAGTTCTCGCTCCACAATGCGGACGGTTTTCTCACGATCATAATTCATAGCTGTCTCCTTTATAAGCCAAGCATTTCCTTTGCAATATGGTCTGCGGACTTCACAAGCCCCACCAGCACCAATAAGTTAAACACGACTTCGCCCAAATAGCTCCAGACCTGCGTCACAACGGACACACTGCTGTCCACGACGGGCGTACCGCTGGAGGAAAAGGCCGAAAAAATAATGCAGGCCAGCACGATGACGACGCCCTCCATGCACACGCCTATGTAGCTTCTGAGGAACGCCTTTCCAAAATGAGATGTTCCTTCTCCCGCAAACGACGCCAGGGCCACCGGTGAAAGCGCAGCGTACATATAGATTTTGAAAAATCGCCCATAAACAGTCAGTATCATAATGAAGGCCAGCACGGTAATAAACAGGCTGCCTAAGATCGTCACCAGCCACAGGGGGATACTTGCAAAGAATCCCACATCGCTGATCGCGTCCGCGATCTCCTGGGGCAGCGTCACAGACGCGCCGGTCAAGCCGCCCACGCTGCCTGCTGCTGTTGCAACAATGCCGTTGCACACATCAAAGACATCTGCCAGCAGATCCATTCCGTAGGTGATGCCTAACTTCGCCAAAATGAAGTAAATGAAGTGCCGAAGCAAATGCTCCGGCCTCTGAAAGTCCCGAAAGCTGGACGCACTGCGGAAAATGCCAATGGCGAAGAACAGCACCAACAGCCCGTAGCCGATGGCCTGCATCCCGCCGTTGATATTTACGATGGTCTGCCATATTGTTCCTCCCTTGAAGGTCTGCGGCGATTCCGTAAGGAGCGACCACATCTCCGTCATTTTGGTATTCCATGTCATAAATGCGTTGGTCAGGTTTTCCGTGATCCAGTTATTGTCCATGTGTCCACCTCCTATTGAATCAGGCTGCTTTGCCTGATATAATGAAGAAAATACATTTCGTTTGGTGATGAGAAATGAAAAAGGTCTATATCTGTGAACGCTGCCGCTTCCTGTTTTCCCAGGATGCTGTGCCGGACCGCTGCCCCGATTGCGGGAAAGAAACAGTCCGCCCCGCTGAGCCTGCGGAAGTGCAGGAATATGAGCGGCAGCGGCAGGACGCGAAAAACGATCCATTATAAAGACGGGATGACTTCCCACAAGAGAAGTCACCCCGTTTTTTCTTGATCAGATTGCGCCGATGGTGGAGAGAATTTCCTTGCTGAAGGCGATCATCAGACCGCCAAACAGACAGAGAAAGCCCTGGGTCCTCTGGCTCGCGTCGTGGGACTGGATCGACATACCCACCTGCACGATGCCCCAGCCCAGGATAATGACGCCCAGCGCCTTGATGATGCTGAAGATAAAATCCGAAAGGTTGTTCACGATGCCCAGCGGATCGGTGCCCGCCGCCATCGCGGGCGTGACGCAGGATAAACAAAGGACGGCAGCACCTGCTGCCGTCCAATAGCACCGCTTCACCTTATTCATCTTCATTCCCTTCAAGGGGTTCTTCTTGTTCAGATTCTTCATGTTCTGTCTCCTCCATATCAATAAAATCAAAATCGTCCAACGATTTGAACGCATAGGGCAGGTCCGGCAGCGCGTAATTCGGCGCGCCCTGCGGCTTGTGGATGTAGGGCTTTGCCTTTCCGTCCGCCGTCAGCCGGATATTGGGGTGGCGCTTGAGGTCGTATTTCTGGTCCAACACAGGGTCCTCACCGCGAATGAACAGGATCGCATCCTTGGTGTCCAGTTTCCGCACCTCGTCCATCGTCAGCAGTTCCCGCCCCGTCTGTTGGAAATTGGTGGAGCTGGAGCCGCTGCGCCCCTTTGTCTGCCCCCGTGTGCGGGTGTCGATGGTCTCTTTGCCCAGCAGCTTTGTGACGAACTCCAGCGAAGTCGGCTCGTTGCCGCCGCCGAGAAAGAGCAGCGTATCGCAGTTGCCGATGATGCTTTCCCATTCCTTTTCATATAGGGCCTTGATGTTTTGGATATTCTGCACGATGATGTTAAGCCCGATATTATAACTGCGGCAGGTGGCCAGAATTTTGGG
>OHEC01000884.1_pt1 | contig 13614 bp, 7 predicted proteins | sample 1567141 | NCBI WGS metagenome assembly OHEC01 (sample SAMEA3879567, study PRJEB24766) | human gut metagenome | biome: human-associated habitat; feature: feces | place: USA | collected 1985/1987 | reverse complement strand
TAGGCGGGCCCGCCCTCTGCCTGAAATACCCTCGCACATTCCATGCTGCGGCGATGATCTGCTCTCCACTCTATGACCTCGTCACAGGAACAGGCTTCCTTCCACGATTTTCCCAACATAGGCTGCGCCGGGTCACGGTATTTTTTCTCCGCGCGCTCACTCAAAGTATCGTTCGTAAGAGATACGATGCTGTCCCGCAGATGGTCCATTTCGTCTGTGTCCCTGTTGAGCCAATCTTCGTAAAGTGCGGTCAGCGGGTGTTCAAACTCCATCAGCACTTCAAGCTGCCGCTGATTCAGGGTCGTCTCTTCTTCAAAGAGCATCAGAAAATCGTCGCGGCGGGCGATCTCGTAGGCATGAGAAATGATCTCGTCCACCGGCTTCGTTTTCAGGTCTGCCAGAAATGCCTCGTTCTCTGCGGACATACGCTTATAGATCTTATCTTCCAACTGGTCTTTCGTCACAAAAAAATCCCTCCTTACCTCGCCAATCCCGCCCGCATCCGGTGGGCGTAATTGGCGACGCTATATCGTTTCATGTATCTGTTCTCGGAGGGGGCCGGACTGTCAAAGTCCAGTCCCTCCATGCGCGGATCGTCCGCACCGTTCAGCACTTCCTCCACCGGAATGACGCGGAGCCTGCCGGAGCATTTCAGCTCGCCGCCAAATACCCCTGCGGCACAATGGAAACCTCGGTCTCCGCACACCCACAGCAGCTTCTTCCCGGCGGGAATATCGCCAAAGGGTTGCTTCAAAACAATAACGGAACGGGGTTCCGCACCGGCTACATCATAATAGCCGGACTGCTCCGCTTTTTCATAAGCGCGGATCAGCTTTTCAAATTTCCACTGCGGTTCGATATAGAACCAACTTTCCTGGTATCCCATAAAAACCTCCTCATAAAAATTATCGTTCCATCTGTGCCGCTGGGCGCTCCCTGGGGCGCGGAGCCTCGTCCGGCTCGGCGTCCGCGATCTCCGATTCCTTGTGGTCCAAATTCAGCAGACTATTCAATTCCTCCAGCCGCGCCGTCTTGGTTTTCAGCTCCTCTTCACGGGGAAAGGGCTTCTGCACCTCCACCTTTGCAGTCTCTAACTGCGTTTGCAGATTGGAAAGCTGCTCCCGGCAGGTCTGCTGCTTGAGGGGCAGGGCCTCCAGGGCATTGTCCATGCGCTGCAAATTGCCGAACACATCAGTTCCCAGCGTGACCGTGTGACGAAGCTGCCCAATCATGGTCAGGCGGTATTCCCGTGCGAAGGTATCAAACGCCAGCTCCAGCGTCAGGCCGCGATAGCTGCCGATCTGCGCTGCCTCCGGGGAGAGCATATTCTGGCACATCGTCAGCAGCGCCGCGCCCGCTTCTTTTTTATCGGTATGGGGAACGCCCATCAGCGTAAGCGGAGAGAAACCGTCCGCATTGGGGGCTGTGTTTTCCTTGACTGCCGCTATGTCGGCCTCATAACCGGAAATGCGCTCCTTTGCTGCGGCGATCTCCACGGGAAAACTCTTGCTGATGGCGTCCTCCAGTGAATACCGCTGGCTCAGGTGGTTGGATTTCAGCAGCTTCAGCTTGGATACCTCAATGTCCAGGTCCATCTTTTCCTTGATGAGCGGATTGCCGCTGGCCAGAGCCTTGATCTCCGCATAAGAAAGCGCCTGCTCATCCACATCTTCGGCGGAACGGACAGGCGATTTTGAGGTCATGATTTGGCTGATAAATTTCTGCTTGGATTCCACCAACTGGTACAAGTAGGCATCAAATGTTCGCTCTGTGACATAGCTGTAAATGTCCACTTCCGGGTTTTCGTTGCCCTGCCGGATAATGCGCCCCTCCCGCTGCTGAAGGTCGGACGGACGCCACGGGCAGTCGAGGTGGTGCAGGGCGATGAGCTTTTGCTGGCAGTTGGTGCCGGCACCCATGCGCTGGGTGCTGCCCAACAGGATACGCACCTGACCGCTCCGCACTTTGCCAAACAGGTCTTTCTTCTGTACCTCGCTCTTGGCGTTGTGGATGAAGGCGATCTCGTTTTCGGGAATACCCAATTCCAGCAATTTTGCGTGAATATCATCATAAACGCTGAAGGTTCCGTCATCCTTTGGGGTGGAGAGATCGCAAAAAATCATTTGGGTGGAACGCTTGTCCGCGGTGCGCTGCCAGATCTCAAACACATTCTCGGCACACTTGGCGGCTTTGCTGTTGGGATCGCTGGGGAGCATGGGATTGATGAGCCGCTGATCCAGCGCCAGCTTGCGCCCATCGTTGGTGATGAGCAGCATATTGTCCACGCTGCTGTCCACCTCGCGGTTACGGACTTTTTCTGCTCGTTCGCTCAGGGATTCCACCATCTGCTGCTGGTATTCGGACGGCTTGAGGGCGATATTGTGATAATGCGCCTTTGGTACGGGCAGGTTGAGCATATCCGCAGTCTGAATGTCCGCGACATTCTTGAAAAGACTCATCAGCTCCGGCAGGTTATAAAATCTGGCGAATCTTGTTTTTGCTCGGTATCCCGTTCCTTCCGGAGAGAGTTCGATGGCCGTGACAGTCTCGCCGTAGTTTGCCGCCCACGAATCAAAGTGCTGCAAGCCCTGTTCCTGCAAGGCGTTCATTTGCAAATACCGTTGGATGGTGTAAAGCTCCACCATGCTGTTGGAAATGGGGGTGCCGGTGGCAAAGACAATGCCGCGACCTCCGGTGATCTCATCGAGATAGCGGCACTTCATATAGAGGTCTGAACTTTTCTGTGCTTCTGTCTGGGCAATACCGCCCACATTCCGCATTTTTGTGTATAAAAAGAGGTTCTTAAAATAGTGCGCCTCGTCGATGAAAATTCGGTCAACGCCCAGCTCCTCAAAGGTAACGACATCGTCCTTGCGGCTCTGGTCGTTCAGCTTGTCGATCTTTGCTTGCAGACCCTTCTTCGTTTTCTCCATCTGTTTGATGGTGAAGTTTTCCGCTTTTTCCCGTTTGGCCTCGCGGATTCCCATCATGATCTCGTCGATCTGCTGCTCCAGAATGGCGCGCTGACGCTCGGCGCTCATGGGGATTTTTTCAAACTGCGAGTGGCCGATGATAATGGCGTCATAGTCACCGGTGGCGATGCGCCCGCAGAACTTCTTGCGGTTCTTGGTTTCAAAGTCCTTGCGGGTGGCGACGAGGATATTGGCGGCAGGATAGAGCTGCAAAAAGTCGCTGGCCCACTGCTCCGTCAGGTGGTTGGGGACTACGATCAGGGATTTCTGGCACAGGCCAAGCCGTTTCGATTCCATAGCGGCGGCCACCATCTCGAAGGTCTTGCCCGCACCCACCACATGGGCCAGCAGGGTATTTCCGCCGTAGAGGATATGGGCGATGGCGTTGACCTGGTGCTTGCGGAGCGTGATCTCCGGGTTCATGCCCGGAAAAGTAATGTGGCTGCCGTCATACTCACGAGGCCGGTTGGAGTTAAACAGGATATTGTAGGTCTTGCAGATGGCTTCACGCCGGTCAGGGTCTTTCCAAATCCATTCAGAAAAAGCGTCCTTGATGAGCTCCTGCTTGCTCTGCGCGATAGCAGTCTCTTTCTTATTCAGGACAGCGATCCTTCGCCCTGCCTCATCCTCCTTATAATCAAAAATGCGGACATCTTTCAGGTTAAGTGTCGTTTCGATGATCTCATAGGCATTGACGCGCTTGGTGCCGTAGGTGCTGATGGCCTTGACATTGCCGCGATCCTTGCTTTTTCCGTCAATGCGCCACTCGCCGGTAATGTTGGAATAATGCACCTTGATCTGTCCGCGGGTTCCATACGCGGTCCCAAGGGTCTCAAAGATGAACTGACGAACATATTCGGTATCCAGCCATGTTGCGCCTAATCGGACGGAGATCTCACTGGCGGTGAGATCGGTCGGCTGCACCTGCGCGAGTGCGTCGGCGTTGACCTGATACTGCGGGTCCTGTTCCGCCTTGCCTTGGGCAACCGCCAATTTCTGACGCACATTGCCGGAAAGATATTCGTCCGCAGGCAGGTATTTCTCACGCCCATCGTTTTCGCCGGTGTAAGCAGGGTTCAGGAACACCACGCCGGTCAACTCAGAAAACAGCGTTTCCTCATCTTTGCCGGTGAGCCTGCCCATATAGTCCATATCCACATGAGCCTTTTCGCCAATGGACAGTGCCAGCGCCTCCACCGCTGTGTCTACCTTTTCAGCGGGTTTGTGGCTGCGGATGGTGCGCTTGGTGAACAGGTCGGCCTTCCGTTTCAGGTTCCGGTCCTCGTCCAGAATTTCCAGTGAACACAGCAGGAAGTAGGAGCTGTCCTGATCGAAGGCGATGGCGTTGCCGCGAGAATTGATGAGACCGTATTTGCGGGTGAAGGCATCGTAGAGGGTGTTCAGCTTGGCTTGCTGCTCCTTGATTTCTTCATCGGGATAGTCCTCGGTCTGGTATTCCAGCAGCGTCCGCACACAATCCCGCAGCTCGATCATGCCGCGGATTCTGCTCTCGCCGGTCTTGGAGGTCTCCACCGGGTTCATGCGGCTGTTTTCGCGGTAGTAGATCTGCCCATCCACCAGCGTATAGGAAAAATTGCGGACGGCGGGATCGGCTTCGATGGAATGATCCTCACCCTCCAATTCCTCCTCGCGGTCATAGGCGGTGATCTCGCCGTGGATGTTCTGGATGGCCTCTGCCAGAAGGTCATTCAGCGATTGCTCCGGGAAGGGTTCGCAGGTGGGGGTTGGACCGAATGGCCCAGACACCATCTTCATCTCACCCAGCACCATGTCGGGGTGGTCCAGGAAGTACCGGTTCATCTGGATACCGTCTGCGTTGGCAGGAATGTGTACCCATTCCGGTTCGATGTCCACCATGCGCTCCCGTTTCTGCAAGAACAGAATGTCCGATACGATTTCTGTGCCTGCGGCTGCTTTGAAGGCATTGTTCGGCAAACGAATCGCACCCAGCAGCTCCGCCCGCTGCGCGATGTACTTGCGGGCAGAAGCTGTCTGCTTGTCCATCGTGAAGCTGGAGGTCACAACGGCGATGACGCCGCCCGGTCTGACCTCATCCAGAGCCTTTGCAATAAAGTATTCGTGGATAGGAAAATTCAGGCGGTCATATCGCTTGTCCGGCACATGAAACTGACCGAAGGGCACATTTCCGATGGCAGCATCGAAGAAATTGTCCGGGAAAGTGGTTTTCTCAAAGCCCTGCACCGCAATACTGCTGCGCGGGTAGAGCTGACGGGCAATGCGCCCGGAGAGATCGTCCAGCTCCACACCGTACAGCTTGCTTTCCGACATTCCATCCGGCAGCATACCGAGGAAATTGCCGATGCCGCAGGAGGGCTCCAGGATATTTCCCTGTTTGAAGCCCATCTGCCCCAGGGCGGCGTAGATGCTGCGGATGACCACAGGTGGCGTATAAAACGCTGTGAGCGTGGATTCACGGGCTGCGGCATACTCAGCGTCAGTAAGCAGGTCTTTCAGTTCAGCGTAACGAGAATTTTTCTCGTCAAAGAAGTCCGCCAGTCCGCCCCAGCCCACATACTGTGCCAGCACCGCCTGTTCCTCCGCTGTGGCGCTGCGGTTCTCCGTCTCCACGGTTTTTAGGGTACGGATCGCGTCCAGATTGCGTTGAAAACGCTCCAGCGGCGCGCCCTCTCCGATATGGTCATCGGTGATGCGGTAGTTCCGGCCATCCGCGTCCAGCGGATAGGCAAGCGCGTTTTGCTTTTTCTTTTTCGGCGGGGTGAGTACCGCAGGCGGCTCGTCCGTCTGCGGTGCCGCGGTTTCCCGCGCTATGTCCGGCTGCTCCATGTGTGCGCGGACATAGTCGATGGATTCCTTTCGGAAGATGGGAAATCCCGTCCCGCCTTCAAAGGTCACATCCCGCAGCGATACATTTTGTGTATGATCGTCTACGCTGTCCACTTCAAACTGCCGCCCATCTATGGTCAGGCGTGTGCCAACGATAACGGGATCGGCAGTTGAAACAGGTTCGGACTGAGGCTGCTCCGGCTTCGCTGCGGTGTTCCTGGACTGCTCCACATAGAGCCATTCCGCCGCTTCCTTTTCGCTGACCGCCTTTCTGACCTGCTCCAGATAATCCTCGGCCTGCCACTCGCTGGGGAAGGTCTCACGGACGCTCTCGCTGTCAACATAAATTTCGTCCCGAATATCGTCCCAGACGGCGTAGCCGTCGTCCGTTTCGATCACATGGAATCGCTCCGGGGCTTCCGATTCGCTGTCGGCAATCTCCTCCACATCGGATATGACCTGACTCACGAAACTACTTTCCTGCTGCGGTGCGTCGTGCCGGTGGTTGAACAGGCTGAAAGTGCCGTCCACATACTCCGAAAGCCGATCCTTTGCGCGGCGGACGGAATCATAGGAACGGTCACTCTCGCCCGTCCCATCCAGCCGGGAGGTCAACGCCGCCAGCATTTCCGCAGTCTTGCCCTTATCTTGCAGCTGCTCCTCGATCATGGGAAGCGCATCGTAATAATCCGCACCCTTGGGATAGGGACGCGGAACATCGTCCGGCGCATTGTAAAAACCGTTATAGACGGTCCGAGCCAACTGCCCACGCTCATACTCCGGGATCTTTGCGATGGCGTCCTCGCCGGGGAATCGTTTCTGCGCGATCAGGCGCTCATACTCCTTGACCACATTGGGGATGGTCAGATGGACGGTATCATATTTTTTGAATCCGTAGTCCCGCACATATTCCAATCCCTTATGGGTCTTGCTGTGATTGTAACCCGCACATCCGCCACCGCTGTACTCACCAAACTGGCTCTTAATGAATTTCTGGTGTTCCTCCGGCGTGTGGGGATAACAGAAATGGGAGTACACCGCCAGTCGTCTATCAACACTGTCTCTTAGGAAGAACTGGTCAATTTCATCCTGTGTGATGAACATTTTGCACTGCCGCAGGAAGCTCGGTTGGGCGGTGAAACTGCGTTCCGGGTAGGAGAGGCCATCCAGCACAACGCCGATCCGGTGGGTGTTGTAAGCGGATAATCTCCAATGCATAATGTCGTTACCTTGGGCATAAGCGTCCAGAAAAGCATGATATTCCTGTGCCAGAGTTTGCAGTCCACCCTCAGTCTTTGCGAATGCGACCATATCCTTATCCAGCTCTGGGTAGCCCTTGTGCTGGTCGTGAATCGCCAATGTCTGTGGGAAAAGGCCCTGCGCGCGGCCTTCTTTATTCAGGTCGCGGGCGGTCATCAAAAGTGCGTCCATCGCTTCGTGCAGCACCTTGTCCGGGGCCTGCGCCAGCTCGGATGCAGAGAGATAAGTCCCTGTCTCCAGCAGCTCCAGAATCCGTGCCGACGCCTGCTCCCATGTAACCACGGTTTTGCTATATCCGGTGCGGATGCTGTCGCCTTGGGCGAGGTGGATGCCGTCCTCCAGAAACCAAACGGCATATTTGCGGCCTTCGTACTCGATGCCGCGCCCATTTTCTGTGCCAATGCGTTCGGCGCTGCCGGGTTCGTTTCCGGCTGTGTAAAGCGCCTGGTCGATGACCTCCTGCGGCACCGTGCGGGCCGGGGCCAGAATGCCAGAGGGCGCGTCTGCCGGAGCCTCGTACACCGGGGCGTCGCCGCCCATGTCGAATAGGGCAAGCTGCTCCGCGACGATTGGGGCATTTTGCAGGCCCAGCTTAATTTTGTACTCGCCGCGCTCGATCAGGCCCTCGGTCATTTCGGTGATGACCGGCCATGAAAAAACGGACTCTGAGGTGCGGGAGAGGTAGCTGCCCTCCCACATCAAAAGTCCGTCTTTCTCGGCATGGTAGCCTGTCCGAACACCGTCGGTCAGGACTTCTACCCATATATCGTTGTAGCAGTTTTTTAAGAACTCCGTGCGTTCCGCAAGGCTCTTGCGCGCCTGAAAATATTCAAAGATCTCCTGCCGCTTGTGCTTGCGACCGTCGTCGTCCAGCAGATTCGCTTCAATGAGATGCATATCCAGGAAAGCAGGAAGCTCCGTACCGTTGGGGGTTACGGCGTCATGCTCCAGCGCAAAGGCTGCTGCCTGTTCCTGCGCTTTTTCGTCCGGGTAATCACCGTAGACGCGGAGGCACTGGCGTGTTTCGGCGTCATAGACGGCAGCGCCGTCATAGGCAAAACCGTCTTCCTCCATCGTACCGGCAACATAGCCCTGCGCTGCTGCTTCTGCTTCTTCCAGCGTCTGATAGTCCAGCTTATCGTCAAAGCCGTTTTCAAAATGGTGATAGGCAGCGACCTGATAGGGTGCGGCCATCTGCGCGGCATAACGGTCAATGGCTTCTGCGGTCAGCCATTCCGGTTTTTCCGGGAGGGCGTCATACAGCTCCCGCATTTTCTTGATTTGCCCGTAAACATTGCCTGCCCATAGGTGCTTTTCACTTCGCCCGCCAGCACCGAGGAAATAGTCGCAGTCAGCGCGCAGACGGTCCAGCAGCACATAATCCCCGCTGTGATCGACAAAGGCAGGAAGCTCGCCACTTCCTGCCTCTGTGGGTTCTTCGGTTATCAGGCGCACCGCAGGCACCCCTTCCGCCAGCCAATCGCCGTTCGCCTTTGGCTCCGGCTCTTGGGGCGTCAGTTGTAGATCAGATCGTTCAGCACCAGCTCCTCCGCGCTGTGCCGGAGATTGTTCATCAGTCCCGTCCAGCGCAGCGGATCGGTCGCTTTCATCTCCTCCGTCACGCCCTCGGTCTGCGCCATCTGCGTCACGGCCAGCTCCACCATCCTCTGTGCGCTCTGCTCGATCTCCGCCAGATGCTCCGTCAGCTTGCCGCTGGTCTTGAGGTTGGTGTAAAGCACTCTGCGGCGCTTCATCAGATACTGCCGACGCAGCTCCGCGTACTTGCCCAGATGGACCTCCAGTGTCTGCGGCACCAGCAGGTTCGGCACCTGATAGCCGTCCTGCATCCTGTAAGTGACCTCCATACTGTTCGCTCCTTTCACGCTCTGTTTGATGTTGTACTGTGCGGTCATCATAACCGATTTTTCTGCGATTTGCAAAAAATTGATCTCGCTGGGCCTGCATGACCGTTCGGCTGATCTCCCGCAGGCCCATCTCCGCGATGTCACTGGTGGCGATGCCGAGGGCGTTGATGGTGGCCGGTGTGTTGAACTCGTAGACATGGGCGAACTCATCCGGGGAAAAATAATCGTCCGCGTTCAGGCCCAACCGGGTCATCAGCATATACGCCATGCTGACCTCCAGCGCATCCCGGTAGAACATTTCCAGATTGAGGTCGTCCAGCTCCTCCAGCAGACTGTCCTCGCGGCAGCCCCGGAGGTCCTGCAAATAGTCCGTGATATTGTCCGCCGCCGCATTGTAGCAGGCGGAGCGCACCGCTTCCGCAAGGCTCCCTTTTTCGGCCAGGTTCCCGAAGGTAGCTTCCAGCGTCTCAATGACAGCCGGTTCAAAGGACGGCTGCATGGCCCAAATCGGAAGCGGACGGGAAAAGCGGGAGGTATGGGTGTCCGAAACATCAAAATAGAGCTTCAGGCAATTTTGCCCGTCATCTCCGAAAACAGCGATACTCTTGGCCCCGCGATTCACCCAGCGGCCAAACTGATTGTTCCACCGCTTCATTTCGAGGACTGCGGTGGCGTCCGGGCGCTGGGCGTAGATCAAAATTTGCTCGTCAAAGGGGCACTTGTAGTTATAGCAGCCGGTGACGCTCCGCACGGTCTCATCGTACAGTTCTGTTATGAGTTGAAACTTGGTAGGCAAGCATATAACCTCCTATCGCTCCGGCTCCGTTCGCTTTTTCGCTTGAAGCCGGTCATTTTTTTGCATCTCCTTACGGACTTTTTCAAAGGGCTCCCGTTGATAGCAGTAAATGTAAAACTGATAATCGCCCTTCGTGGGCGTACAGCGGAGCATATACACATACTGCTTCGTCTTTACCATAAAGCCGCAGGATGGAAGCATTGCCTGCTTGATGGCGCATCTTCCCGCATAAAAGTCACAGCAGCGTTTCATGGTGTCAAAATCCCGCAGAGGGGAGTCCGGCTGTTCCCGCAGCCAGTTCACGGTGCGGTCAATATCGGCTTTGAACTCCGGTGTATTCAGCACATCGTTCTGGTGCGGCCACCAAGTCGTATAGAACAGCTCGCCGCTGCCGAAATCACCCCGCAGGTGTCCGACGCAGCCAACAGCCTTGTCATGCTCCTCGCCGCGGGAGAAGTAGAGGTCATGCAGCGACGGATCGTTGACGCTGTAAAAATCAATGACATCTTTCTCGCTTGCAGGATATTTCTGTTGAAACTCTGCAAGGGTGCGGCAGCCGTCATCCCGGAAGGAAAGGCTGTCGTTCTCCAGTGGAATCCAGCCCTCAATGGGGAGCTGAAACGGCTCGCGGGTAAGAACGGTACCATAGTAATTGACCAAAATATTGCGGGACAGTTCTACCGGTTCCCCCCAATCTTCATCCCCGTGGCGCAGTTCGTAACGGTACACGCCATCCGGTACGGTGGGTCTGTCTAAGCGGCACTCGGTAAACAGGGCAGGCTTGCCTAAAATCGTGACTTCCTGATAAGTCACCTTCTTCGCGTCATAGCTCATCTTGCTTCACCTCTTTCTTTTTTCGGCGTGGTGCGCTTCTTTTCGTGCTCTGCAAGTCTTTCCTTTGCCCATTCGGGCAGCTTGTTATGGTCGGCAACGCCGAGGACATCGGTAATGTCCCACCGACACCGTTCGCCGGAATATAATTCCTCAAAATAAACTGCTCGCCCGCGTGCGCCGGGTGTGCAGCCAAAGCCCCCAAGCGCGAAGCCGAGTTGACAGTCTGCCGTGCGGTATTCCGGTGCGAGGCTGGTGGGGCGAATCACGATTAGTTTGCCTTGCAGGGATTCCTCCGATGGAGGAAGGCAATCGTCCGCGCCTAAAACGGCATAGGGGACATTTCGGGCCGCACGGAATGCTTTGACTTTTTCGACCTGTGCCTGCAAGCGATTCAAAAAGGTTTCTGCAATTTCCAGATAACTCTTACAGGCAAGTGCTTCGGGATACAATTTTTCTCCGAGAAAATTGTACTGCTGATAGCAGGTCATATAGGTTTCGTCCTTCGGACTGAACCCCATGAGCAGGACGCGCCCGCCCATGCGAATGGACTGCATGATCTCGTAGTCACCGGCTTTTTCGGGTTCTGCACCTTTCTGTTCCCTGTACCCAAGCTGCTCCGCTTTATCCCGCAAGATAAGGTCTTTGAGGTATGCACCCTTTTCGGGCTGCTGTTCAAACCATTCCCGTACCTCGCTATCACCGAGGGAAAGCTGGAAGGTAAACCGCATGATTTTGCTGCGGTACTCGTCATTCTTTTCTTTTCGTTTCTGATAGTTCGTCATCGTGCTTCACCCCGATCCTTATGTTTCTTTTTTTGCCGCTTCTGCTCCTTTTCCAATTCTTCCAGCGTTTTCGGTGGTTTGCCATCAAAGGAGATCAGAACATTTTGCTTCGGTGTGCCTTGCAACATGGTTTCCACCTCGCTGCACTCCTGCTTCTGCTTTTCTGTCATGGTGCTGTCCTTTCCAGAAGATAGAAAAACAGAGATCTGAGCATCTTCAGCTGCAAATCTCTGTTCCAATCGTTCTACTGTCCAATTTTGTTTGAATTGTCCCAAAGGGTTATGCCCAAATTGGGCGATGGCCCGCTGATCCATATCGCGGAGCCTTTTCCATAATTCCGGGTGGTGATGCCGCAGCTTTCGCAGTTCGTCGATTCGCTGGAGAGGGCAGCACCAGCAAGAACAGCGGTGGTAAATCTCATATAATCCGCCCCAATCATAGCCACGGTCATAGCATATTTTCAAAGCCTCTGCTTCGGTGATACCCCAATCCACAAGCGGGTACTGCTCATTCTTGATCCGCTTCGGCTCATCTGCTGCGATACCTACATAGTGGAGGGCCTGATATTCGCCCTTGAGCCGGTTGACTTCCTTTGTGATGAGGTGCGTTTTGAGCTGACCGGTACACCATCTGACCTTGACGCCGGGCCAGCCGTTGCCGTAGAGCGGCACCCCCAGCCTTTGACGATTTTCGATGGAAGATGGCTTTTGCTTTTTTTCCTCAAACATCAGGTATTCAAAGCCTTTAGGGTGTCGCAGCGTGGTGATATGGATGCCGCGCTCCCGAAAAAGATGCTCGTCCAACTTGGCAATGTGAGCATACATCTCAGGAAACTCCATACCGGTGTCCGCTGTCAAAACCATGTCGATTGGCATATCACGCTCGATCATTAAAAGCAGCATGGCGGTACTGTCCTTGCCGCCTGAGAGAGATACGGCGTGAAAAATCTGCTTGCTAAATAGAAACACCTCCCATTTGATTATGAAAAAAGCCGCCTGGTACGGCGGCTTAATGAAAAACAGCACGGTTTCCCGTGCCGTTTTCGTTGAAATCTTCTGTTCCGACAGGCAGCGCAGATTCGCGGTCATTCTATGACTTCGCGCTCCATTCGCAAATACTTTCCGCGCAGATACCACGCCTGTTCAGGTGTGATGATTCGGTTTACCTCTGCGCTATTGATGTCGCTTTGCAGAGAGCAGTAATCGCAATCCCAGAGATAATATTCTTCACCGCGATCCAGCTTCTCCCATGCGCTGACCATAGCCTGGATTGACTCCTGCAAAAACTCCGGCAAATTCTGCTCCCAGTCACTGCGACCATCTGTATTGTTTTTCCTATCGTCTTGCAAAGCCACTTGCGGCACCTCACTTTTCGTTGATGCTCGTATCATAGCAACACGCCGGTCCGATGTCAACAAATGCCCCGACAGAAGCGTTATCGACTCATTTCCTGCTGCCGCTTACGGTGCCAGCCTTCCAGCAGCTTGATGATGACATCCTCCATCTGCTTCGGCGTATAGTTCGCCGGGAAATACTTTTGCAGTCGGTCATTGCGGATCGTAACCTTGCGCTCCAGTGGCCGTTCCTCCCGCATAATGAGGTCGATGATGTTGTTCTCCAGCTTGCCCTCGGCGCTGAGCTGCTTGAGCCGTTGTGCCTGTCCCAGCGATGGGGATACCTCATCGCGCTCCATGACCAGCACCAAGTAGGTCTGTTCTTTTTCGGACAGGTGGGAGATAAAATCTGCCGCAGGGACGAATTTGAGCGTTCCCGCATCTACTGCGTCCATGAGCGGCGGAACCAGCTTATTCAGGCGTACATAGCGTTGTACCTGCTTACGGCTTTCTTCCACTTGATCCGCCAAAATATCAACAGAAAAGCGCCCCTGAAAATTCTGGCCAAGTTGGCCAGAATTTTTTGAAGGCCGTCCCGCCTGCCGTTTCATGGCGTCCAGTTTCAGCTTGTAGGCTTTGGCTTTCTCTGGGCAACAGATCCTCACGGTTGATGTTATAGTCCACCACGAGGATGTCCGCCTCCTCGTCGCTGTAATTTCGGACAATGACGGGGCGGGTATCCAACCCCACAGCCTTCGCGCAGTAATCGCGCTGGTGGCCGGAGATAATCTCATACCCACCGGCGTCGCGGGGGCGGACGATCAGCGGCTCGGCAATGCCGATATGCTCAATGCTGTCCATAAGACGAACCAGGTCAGGCGTAGGGCGGTCCACGGTGTAGGGCTGTCTGGAATACGGAAAGACTTCTGCGGCGGGGACGATCTGG
>OHEC01000882.1_pt1 | contig 13625 bp, 14 predicted proteins | sample 1567141 | NCBI WGS metagenome assembly OHEC01 (sample SAMEA3879567, study PRJEB24766) | human gut metagenome | biome: human-associated habitat; feature: feces | place: USA | collected 1985/1987 | reverse complement strand
ACCAACTTCAAGACCATCCAGAGCCGTATTGACAGACTGAAAGAAATCGAGACCATGTCTCAGGACGGAACATTCGATGTTCTTCCTAAGAAGGAAGTAATCGCCCTGAAGAAGGAGTGGGACAAGTTAGAGAGAAACCTTGGCGGAATCAAGGATATGAAGAGACTGCCAGATGCAATCTTCATCGTTGACCCGAAGAAGGAGCACATCTGCGTACAGGAAGCTCACACACTTGGTATACCGTTAATCGGTATTGTTGATACTAACTGTGATCCGGAAGAACTGGATTATGTAATTCCTGGCAATGATGATGCCATCAGAGCCGTTAAGCTGATTGTTTCCAAGATGGCTGATGCTGTTATCGAAGCAAAGCAGGGCGAAGTTTTAGAGGGCGCAATGGAAATCGAGATTCCTGCCCAGGCTTTCGAGACAGAGGCTGTTGAGGCTTAATTAAAACTTTAAAATTGGAGGAAGATGAAATGGCAGCAGTAACCGCAGCAATGGTAAAAGAGTTAAGAGAGATGACCGGAGCCGGAATGATGGACTGCAAGAAAGCTCTTGCAGCTACTGACGGTGATATGGAGAAGGCAGTAGAGTTCCTGAGAGAAAAGGGACTTGCCGGAGCAGCCAAGAAGGCCGGACGTATTGCAGCAGAAGGCATCGTAGCTACAGCAGTAGCTGCTGATGAGAAGAAGGCTGTAATCGTAGAGGTTAACGCTGAGACTGACTTTGTGGCGAAGAATGCGGAATTCCAGAACTTTGTGAAGATTTGCGCGGATACTGTTATGCAGGAGAATCCTGCTGATTTGGACGCCTTGCTGGCCTGCAAGGCGGCTGGCACCGATATGACAGTGGAGGCCCTGGTGCAGGATAAGGTGCTGACCATCGGCGAAAACATTAAAATCCGTCGTTTTGTCCGTTACGAAGGCGTAGTCGCCACCTATATTCACGGCGGCGGAAGAATCGGCGTGCTGGTAAAGTTTGACACCACACCCGAAATTGCCGCGAAAGAGGAATTTAAGGCGTATGCCAAGGATATCTGCATGCAGGTTGCCGCCGCGAACCCGGGTTATCTTAACGAAGCATCCGTTCCCGCCGATGTGATCGAGCATGAGAGAAAGATTCTCACCGAGCAGGTGATCAACGAGGGCAAGCCGGCTCAGATCGCTGAAAAGATCGTAAACGGCAAGATGGGCAAATACTATAAGGAAAACTGCTTGGTGGATCAGCTCTTCGTTAAGGATGGCGATTACACTGTAGCCAAGTATACCGACAAAATCGGCAAGGATTTGGGCGGCAAAATCGAGATCGTTTCCTTTGTCAGATATGAAAAGGGCGAGGGGCTGGAGAAGAAAAGCGATAATTTCGCTGATGAAGTCGCCAGCATGATTAAATAAGCTCATTATGCTTGTAATTGAGAGCGCTAAAAATTCTTTCGGATTTTTGGCGCTCTTTTTCTTTTTCGGTTAATTCAACGGTTGCTTAAATACGTGAAAATTTGTAGGATTTCATTTTCTGCTATTGACATTCTAATGGATTTGTAGTATCTCAATGATAGGGAAAAGCCCAGTTTTAAATAAACGCCGAAGATTGTCGTTAGGAGGACTGTTTTTCATGTATCTGGAAGATTTATTCGGATTAAAAGGAAAAGTAGCCGTTGTTACAGGCGGCGCTAGAGGAACCGGAAAGGTAGTGGCCCAAGGGCTGGCTAAAGCAGGAGCGAAGGTAGCTGTTTTGTGCCGTTCCGGCGCAGATGAAACCGTAAGCCTGATCGAAAAGGAGGGTGGAGAGGCTGTATCGATTGTGACGGATGTTTCCGTGGAGGATCAGGTGAAGGCTGCATACGCTCAAATTTTAGATCGTTGGGGTTCACTGGATATCGTATTTAACAACGCCGCGATCGGCGATCATAAATCCTCCTTAGAGGTCACTGTCGAGGAATTTCGAAAGGTGGTGGATGTCAACCTAACCGGCGAGTTTATTGTCGCTCGGGAAGCGGCCAGGATTATGGTGGAGCGTGGAATCAAGGGCAGCATCATCAATATGGCTTCCATGTCCGGCAGCGTGGTGAATATTCCCCAGTGGCAGTGCTCCTATAACGCCTCCAAAGCGGGAATTATCCATATGACCAAATCCCTGGCAGTGGAGTTTGCCGAATATGGAATCCGTGTCAATTGCTTAAGCCCCGGATACATCGGCACAGAGCCCAATAAAAGAACTCCTAAGGATATGATGGATGTGTGGCTGCGAATGACCCCTATGAAGCGTATGGCGGAGCCAGAGGAAATGGTTTCCGCAGTGTTGTATTTTGCCAGCGGCGCGTCCGGCTATACAACCGGCAGCGAATTGATTGTAGACGGCGGCTATAGCTGCATTTAACCATAATAAAAAAGCCTTTGACGCTTCTGTCTGATAGCGTCAAAGGCTTTTTTATTGGTTACAGCTGTTATACAGCATACAGTGATTTGCTCAATAGATTTGACAAGGAACGAAGAAGTCCTCTATTGCTGCGCGCCTGCCTGCGCGGCATGAAGATGGCTGAAATCGATTTCCTTTTCAATGTTATGCCGATGCATATAAACGCTTTCCACAATTCCGACGCCAAGGTACAGACACGCCACGGAGGAGCCTCCTGAGCTGAAAAAGGGAAGAGTAATGCCGATTACCGGGAGCAGACCCAGGCACATGCCTACGTTGATGACAGTCTGAACCGCCAGCATAGCGAAAAAGCCAAAACAAAGGAATTTACCCAGGTCATCCTTGGCGGAAAGAGCGTTCATGACGCAGCGGAGCATCAGCAGCAAAAGCAGTCCCAGCAGGACGACGCACCCGATAAAGCCCAGCTCTTCTCCGGCTACAGAGAAAATAAAATCATTTTCCTGATAGGGAACCGACCCTGCCGCCACCCGGGGGCCTTCATAGTAGCCCCGGCCATACATTTCGCCGGAGGCGATAGAAATTTTTCCTTGGAGCTGCTGGTAGCCGAACCCATTGGGATCGGATTCCAAATTAAACAGAGTCCAAAACCGCATTTTTTGATCCTCATTTAATACAGAATTCCATAAAATCGGAATACTGACTCCGGCGCAAATGATTAAAGCTAAATAGTATCTAAGCTGAACGCCGGCTACAAAGGTCATAATCAGGAACATAAAGCCAAACACCAAGGCGGTGCCGTCGTCGCCCATAAAATGGATTAATCCAATGGGAACCAGCGCGTGGAGGCACAGCGTCATAACCCCTAAAAAGGTTTTCAGCTTGTTTCGTTCCTTCAATACGGCCAAGTGCTTGGCGAAGGTGACGATAAAGAAGATTTTTACCAGCTCTGACGTTTGAAAGGTTCTGCCGGCGATGCGGATCCAAGCCTTGTCGTCGGTGCCCGCAACTTGGATTCCAAAGATGGAAGTGTAGACCAGCGCCAAAACCCCAACCGCGGCGAAAACATACCAAAACTTACACACCACATTGTAATCCATCAGGGAAATCACAACGGCGCAGATATAGCCCAGACCTACCGCTAATATTTGGGTAGCCAAAAAGCCCTTTTCCGAGTCGGCGGACCGGGAAACCGAGTTGATCAGGGCAAAGCCGTAGACAGACGCGGCGATGGTTAAAATCCAGAAAATGTAATCGGTGCGCTTGAAAAAACCGCCGACCGCGCCTAAAAATTTTTTCATAGAAAACCTCCAGTTTTAGGGGGACATTTTATTTTACCTCAAAAGAGATCAATCATGAACGAAGACAGATATTTGTTTCATTATAGTATTTCTCAGAAGCAAGTTCAAGTAAAATACTTTTAACAAATTCTAAAATCTGCCGGTTTACGCTGAAAACCGGTTGTTTTTTCAAAGAAACCAAGAAAAAACAAGAAACCGATGGTTTCCGCTTTTTTTTACGAGAAATTTATGATATAATTTTTTGAGAATGATTTCGAGTGAGGAGATTGGGACTATGTTAAGCGATATTCAAATTGCGCAGCAGGCGGTCTTGAAACCAATAACAAAGATCGCCCAGGAGCTGGGTATTGAGGAAGAGGAGCTGGAGCCCTACGGCCGTTACAAAGCCAAGGTTAACGACAAGCTTTTCCAACGGGTAAAGGATCGGAAGGACGGAAGGCTGGTTTTAGTAACCGCTATTAATCCGACGCCGGCAGGCGAGGGAAAAACCACCGTCACCACCGGTTTGGGACAGGCTATGGCGAAAATCGGAAAGAAAGCGGTTATCGCTTTAAGAGAGCCTTCGCTGGGTCCGGTGTTCGGTGTCAAGGGAGGCGCCGCGGGAGGCGGTTATTCTCAGGTGCTCCCGATGGAGGATATCAATCTTCACTTTACCGGCGATATGCACGCCATTACCGCCGCGAACAATCTTCTGTGCGCTTTGCTGGACAATCACATCCACCAGGGAAATTCCTTGAATATCGACCCCAGAAGGATCCTGATTAAGCGCTGCCTGGATATGAACGACCGTGAGCTGAGAAATATCGTAGCCGGCTTGGGCGGCAGGATCAACGGCGTTCCCAGAGAGGATGGCTTTGTCATCACCGTGGCAACGGAGATCATGGCGATTCTCTGCTTAGCAAGTGATCTCATGGATTTAAAGCGCCGTTTTGGGGAAATCCTGGTGGCTTATACCTATTCCGGAGAACCGGTTTACGCTAAGGATCTGAAAGCGGAGGGAGCTATGACGGCGCTGATGAAGGATGCTGTCATGCCCAATCTTGTGCAAACCCTGGAGGGAACCCCGGCCATTATGCACGGCGGTCCGTTCGCCAATATTGCTCATGGCTGCAATTCCGTGCGCGCGACGAGGCTTGCGCTGAAGCTGGCGGATTACTGCATTACGGAAGCGGGCTTCGGCTCCGATTTAGGAGCGGAGAAGTTTTTCGACATCAAGTGCCGGCTGTCCGGTTTAAAGCCCTCGGCGGTTGTTCTGGTCGCCACTGTTCGGGCCTTGAAATACAACGGCGGCGTGCCGAAGGCAGATCTGAGCGCTGAAAACCTGGAGGCGCTGGAAAAGGGCGTTGCTAACTTGAAGGCTCACATTGAAAATATGAGAAAATATCAGGTCCCTGTGGTAGTTGCTATCAATCGCTTTTTGTCCGACAGCGACCGGGAGCTTCAGCTCATCGAAAAGACCTGCGCTGACTGCGGTGCGGATTTCGCCATGACGGAGGTGTTCGCCAAAGGCGGAGAGGGCGGCAAGGCTTTGGCTCAAAAGGTGGTCGCGGCCTGTGAAAAGCCGTCTAACTTTACACCGATTTATAGCGGCCAGCTCACGATTGCGGAAAAGGTAGAGACCCTGGCAAAGGAAATTTATGGTGCCGATGGGGTGACTTATACGGCTGCCGCGCAAAAGGCTTTGAAGGAAATCCAGGCGCTGGGCGGCGACAGGCTTCCCGTGTGCGTTGCGAAGACCCAGTATTCTCTGTCCGATAATCCCGCCTTGCTTGGCAGGCCGAAGGGCTTCCAGATTACCGTCAGGGATATGAAGCTTTCCAACGGTGCCGGCTTTGTAGTGATTTATACTGGAGACATCATGACCATGCCCGGTCTTCCGAAGGTGCCGGCGGCGGAGAAAATTGACGTTACCGCTGACGGCGTGATCGAAGGGCTGTTCTGATGAGCGGAAAAATTTGTGTGGAAAGCCGTTCTCCGGCCCAAACCGAGCTGATAGGGGAAAAGCTGGCGGCCCAGTTGTCAGGCGGTGAAGTGATTGCCCTTTACGGCGGCCTGGGAATGGGAAAGACCAATTTTGTCCGCGGCTTGGCAAGGGGCCTTGGAGTGGAGGAAGGGGTGTCCAGTCCGACCTTTGCTTTGGTGAATGAGTATCACGGCCGTCTGACCCTGTACCATTTCGATATGTATCGGGTGACGACCTGGGAAGACCTTTACTCCACCGGCTTTTTCGATTATTTGGATACCGGCGCCGTGCTGGCCGTCGAATGGAGCGAAAACATTCAGGAGGCCTTGCCGGAGGATTCTATTCAGGTAGAGCTCCAGCGGGGCGGGACAGACACAGACCGGCTTATTACCATAGAAGGAATCAATGGCTTATGAAAATATTTGCGATAGAATCCTCCGCGAAATCGGCCTCCGCCGCTTTGATCGACGGCGGTGTGCTGTTGGGAGAGTTTTATATTCATACCCAGCTGACCCACAGTGAGACGCTGATGCCCATGGCGGAGGCGCTGCTTCAGAACACCAGGGTTCCTCTGGAACAGGTGGATGTGTTTGCTGTTTCCGCCGGCCCAGGTTCATTTACCGGGATCCGGATCGGCGTGGCGGCGGTAAAGGGAATGGCAATGGCCGCCTCAAAGCCTTGCGCGGCGGTTTCCACCCTGGAAGCGATCGGGGAGAATTACCGGGGGCAGGAGGCGCTGGTGTGCGCGGTGATGGATGCCCGGTGCAATCAGGTATACAACGCGCTGTTCGACTGCGAAAGCGGTGAGGTCACCCGCCTTTGCCAGGACAGGGCGCTTTCAATAGAAGATCTGTTTACTGAACTGGCGGAGACCCCGGCATACCGGGAAAAGAAAATTGTATTTGCCGGCGACGGCGCCAGACTGTGCTTTGACAGGCTCCAGGGGAGACTGGAGGCTAGGCTTGCGCCAGAGCTGTTACGATATCAAAAAGCGTCGAACGTAGCTTTTGCGGCCTTAAGAAAGGCGGAAAATGGACTGCTGTTAACAGCGTCGGAGCTGATGCCGGTGTATCTAAGGCTGCCGCAGGCTACCAGAGAGCTGAACAAACGGAAAGGAGCGAATCAACAATGATCGCGTTAGGAGCGGACCATGGCGGTTACCGTTTGAAAGAAGCGGTAAAGGCTTATTTAGAAGAAAAGGGAATCCCATATAAGGATTTCGGAACCGACAGCGAGGAATCGGTGAATTACGGACCTTACGCTTACCGGGTGGCCCAGTCTATTGTATCAGGGGAATGTGAAAAGGGCGTGCTTTGCTGCGGCACGGGGATCGGAATCTCCATCGCGGCCAATAAGGTGAAAGGTATTCGCGCGGCAGTGTGTACCAATGAATTCTGCGCGGAAATGACCAGGCGCCATAACGATGCAAATATTCTGGCGATGGGCGGCCGTGTGATCGACGAGAAAACCGCGGTGAAGCTTGCGGATATCTTTTTAAATACTCCCTTTGAGGGCGGCAGGCATTTAGAGCGGATTCAGCAGATCGCCGCCATTGAGAACGGAGAAAAATTGTAGGAGGCGTTGAAAAATGGAAAACCAGGTATTTGTCATGGACCATCCTCTCATTCAGCACAAGCTTACGTTCCTCAGGAGCAAGGATACCGGATCCAAGGAATTTCGGGAGCTGGTCAGCGAAATCGGTATGCTGATGTGCTATGAGGCCACCAGGGATTTACCTCTGGAGGATGCGCGGATTGAAACTCCCATTGGTCCGGCCACCACAAAGGTAATTGCCGGTCGCAAAATGGCCTTTATCCCGATTCTGCGGGCGGGCTTAGGCATGGTGGACGGCGTATTGGCTTTGGTGCCCGCGGCAAAGGTAGGTCATATCGGCCTTTACCGGGACCCGAAAACCTTGAAGCCGGTGGAGTATTACAGCAAGCTGCCCAGCGATATTACCGAACGGGATGTGATCGTCCTGGATCCGATGCTGGCTACCGGCGGCTCCGCGATCGATGCCATCGGGATTATTAAGCGCAGCCATCCCAAGAGCATCAAATTTATGTGCATTATCGCCGCTCCCGAAGGGATGAAAGCCTTTACCGAGGCCCATCCGGATGTGCCGGTTTACTGTGCCGCTATGGACGAAAAGCTCAACGACCATGGCTACATTGTTCCCGGTCTGGGCGACGCCGGAGACCGCATTTTTGGAACCCTTTGATTTCTTAATTAAAACAACCAATCAAGGAAATCCGGACAGGAAAACACAATGTCCGGCCTCTAGGACTGATTCCATTTATATCTAAGGAGAATGCTGTTTGAAAAATAACCATCATACGGAGAGTGTGCGCTGACCGGGAGGTTTGCGTGACGCGATCTAAAAACAAACCTCCCAAAAAGTATCAACTTACTTTTAGGAGGGAAATTCCGTGAATCGAGAAAACAAGAAAAAGATGTACCCAAAAGGGTATTATAAAAACCATGCCTGCAACGACAGCTTTCAGTGCAAAACCTGCGGGCGCCTGATGGTACCGGCCGGCGCGGGAACTGGGCATAGAAATCATTGCTCCAATTGCTTGTGCAGCCTGCATGTGGATGAAGAGCCGGGCGACCGTGCCTCCAGCTGCGGCGGGATTATGGAACCGGTGGCTTTATGGGTTCGCAGAGACGGCGAATGGGCGGTCATTCACCGGTGCCGCCGCTGCGGCAAGCTTAGTTCTAACCGTGTAGCGGCGGACGATAATCCCATGAAGCTGATGTCCATCGCCATGAAGCCTTTGGCCTCGCCGCCGTTCCCCTTGGAGCGTATTGAGGAAATGACGCGGCTTATGGGCGGCGATGGGAGCATGGGACCTGATAAATGACCAATCAGATTTTATCCTTTGAATGATACAGTAAAAAAACGGTGAAGAAAAAATCTTCACCGTTTTTCTTTTTTTAATTATCTTTTAAATAGGGCCGGTTTTTTTAACCCGGATTCACAGGGAGTCCCGCATCGCGTCGATACCTTCATCGGACGAAAGGTCGTAGCTTCCAGGCGCTCTGCTGAGAGACCAGTTTTCCACGTGGCGGATAATTTCCTTTGGTTCCATCCGGTATAAGGGGCTCAAGGTTTTGACCTCCAGCATTTTATCGTCCGTATAAGCTTCGAACGAAGAGTTAAAATCAGGATACCGGGCGTTTTTATTATGGACATAGTGCTTTACAAAAAGAAGCCCCTGATTTAAGTAGGCGGCCCAATTAGAATAATTGTTGGTTCCCATACGGAAGGGGCTGGGAATGGAGGAATCCTGTTTTATGGTGATATATTTCTCCCGAAAGGTGATCCGCTTGTCGTTGACCCTGGCATAAGGCCAAAAGGCGTAATTGCGGTTTGGCGCGTACTTGCTTTCGTCAATGGGGTTCTGAGGGATGATTAAAGTACCGCCGGGCCGCAGCATGGTGCAGCCGGAAAGCCCTTCCAGAAGGGAATCCCTTGCCAAATTCTGAGCGGAATGAACCACCATCATATCCTTGGCGCCGTCGGCCATCATAATTTCCATCGTGAGGGAAAGCCCGTTTTCTTCCTGGGGCGGCTGGGAAAAGGAGACGCTTTCAGGAAGAATGGCGTAAACCACCGGCCGGTTATCCGGGTAATAGGATTCCGGCATTCGCTCGGGACTTGTCCAGAGGCGATGGCCTCCATAGCAAAAGCATTGGGCGTTTTCGCCGTACCGCTCCAACATGGATGGGTCGGCGCTGCAATATTCCCGGTTCAGATCGGTGTAAAGGACGTTTTCCCCGCCGATGAAACCAAAATAAATAATGCGGGGGCCTACGTCGATGGTGACGATGGCCTCAATTGCGCCGTTACTGATGGAAAGGCAGTTTCCGTAATTTTCAAATTCCAATTCTTTGATTTCACATGCCATTGAAATCACTCCTTTTTGAGTATCGCGCTAAGAAAGGGGTTCCATCACGCCGCCGGTAAAAAATGAGCCGCAGGGCTGGATTTCGGGAGAAGATAACGCGAAAAGATCATCCGCCTGGCTTCCCAGCCGGGCGATGGCTAAAACCTCCGAGGTTTCTTTCTTAAAGTCGCCGCCGCGCATAATGATGGGCAGGGAAGCGGTTTGACGAGCGGTTTTTAAAATTTCGGTCCCCTTTTGGTTAAATCCCAGAACTCTGAGGTAGGGTGGAAGATGTGAAAAAAGATCACGGTGAATTCCAAGGAAAACCGATATTATTATACGCCGAATTCTCGCGTGTGTATACCGTTTTGTCTTAATTTCTGTAAATAATTGGTCTAACGAGGTCGTTTCTTTTACCGCCGCGGCGATTCGGTACTCCAATCCCTCTGAAACATCCGGCAGCCACGCAAAGTCCTCAGGCGCCATTTTACGAAGAGCGGAAAGAATAGGCCGCTCTAACGCCGCCAGAGAACAGGGAGCTCTTTTTGCCTGGATCTCTTCCAGAAGCGTTGGAAAGATCTCCGGGGGAAAATATTTTTCAGCCTCGTCATAATCCCGCTTTAAAAGGCAGGCGCGAAGATAGGAGGCGCTGGCCATAGCGCCAGAGGCGCCTGCGGCGTCGTGAGAGGCGCCGGTTCTGGGGATAGTCATCGGTTGGATGGGGGAGGAAAGGGAATTAAGCGCCTTGCAGTATTCAATGGCCAGGATATTGTTGGGGGACTGGAACAACCGGGATACGGAGGGGCCGAACCAAGCCTCGATAGCCTTTTCCCGGGCCGCGGGATAGGGAAGCCCCTGGGATAGCAATTCCCTGATGTTCTCCTGAATCAAAGGGGAAACCGCGGCTTCGGCGGCGCTGCGCAGAGGCTGGATTTCTCCCAGCTCGCTGCCGAAGCTGAGCAGGTCCACGCAGCCAAGGCCCTCCGCCAAGGCGACGCCGCCTTTGGCGAAGCCTTCCGCAGAAGACACACACCATGGCAGGGGTAGCTCCAGGACCAAATCCGCGCCGCCAGCGAGGGCGCACTTGGTTCTGGCCCACTTGGAAAACATGGCGGGCTCGCCCCGCTGGACAAAGCTGCCGCTCATAATGGCCACAATATGGGTGGCGCCTAGGGAACGGGTTTGGGCCAGGTGATAGGCATGCCCGGCATGAAACGGGTTATATTCGCAGATCACCGCCGCAACCTTGGAAGTATTATCATTATGAATCATAAAAATACGCCTTCACATTTTTAAAATCGTTTCCGCTTATCGCCAAAAAGTTGGAAAAGTCGCGTTTTTCCAAGGGATTGTCCTTGAAATCATTTCTGTAATGTATTATTATATTACTGTAAGTTTTCAAGGTTTGCAAGCGGCCTTTTTGTAAAACTACAACATTTAAAATCAAATAGGGTTTTAGGAGGAAATGTTTTGAAGATTCTGGTAATCAATGCTGGCAGCTCATCCCTGAAGTACCAGCTCATCGACATGGATGACGAATCCGTTCTGGCAAAGGGAAATTGTGAAAGGATTGGAATGGCGGACGGTATTTTTACCCATAAGACCAACGACGGCCGGGAAAAGCATGTCACGGTTTCTATGCCGGATCATACCGCCGCCTTTACTCAGGTGAAAAACGCTTTGATCGATCCCGAGGTGGGAGTGCTTAAGTCTTTGGACGAGGTTTCCGCGGTAGGCCACCGCATCGTACAGGGCGGCGCGCTGTTCAGCAAGTCTGTTCTGGTAGACGATAAGGTTATAGAGGGCATTGAAAGCCTGATTCCCTTGGCTCCTTTACATAATAAAGCGCACGTCCAGGGCATCCGGGCCTGCATCGAGGTGTTCGGCAAGTCTGTGCCCGAGGTTGTTGTATTCGATACGGCTTTCCATTCCACCATGCCGCCAAAAGCATACATGTATCCCATTCCTTATGAATATTATGAAAAGTACGCGGTTCGCCGTTACGGCTTCCACGGAACCTCTCACCGCTATGTCAGCCACCGCTGCGCGGAACTGATGGGCCAGGATTTGAAGGACCTGAAGATGATTACCTGCCATTTGGGCAACGGTTCCTCCATTTCGGCAATCCAGGATGGAAAGGTGATCGACACCAGTATGGGACTGACTCCCTTGGACGGTTTCATGATGGGCAGCCGCACCGGTACCCTGGATCCCTCTGTGGTAACCTTTGTCATGGAAAAGGAAAATATTACGCCTCACGATATGAGCGAGATGCTGAATAAAAAATCTGGTATGCTGGGCATTTCCGGCGTTTCCAGCGACGACCGCGATGTGACGAAAGCCGCCCGGGAGGGAAATCCCAGAGCGATTTTGGCTCACGAGATGCTGGAATACGAGATCACGAAATTTATCGGCGCCTATGCCGCGGCTCTGAACGGCTGCGACGTGATCGTATTCACCGCGGGCCTGGGAGAAAACCAGGCTCATCACCGCCAGGTGATCGGCGACGGCCTGACCTATTTGGGCGTTAAGATCGACCCGCAGCTGAATGAGGAAATGATCCGTGGGAAAGAGGGCCTGATCTCTACGCCGGATTCTAAGGTAAAGGTGTATGTCATACCAACCAACGAGGAGTTGGTGATTGCCAGAGACACCAAGGAAATCGTGGAAGCCCTTTAAGCTCTTTTCCTAATGGTACGCATCGGCGCGGTTGGCCGGTAAAAACCAAAGCATGTCTAAAGCATCAGTAAGGAGTTTGGAATTTACTGATGATTGATAAATTAAATTAGTTTGGAGGTACTTAATTATGTTCTGTCCTCAGTGTGGTAAAGAAACAGCCAGTGGAAATTCTGTTTGCGAGCATTGCGGCGCCCCCTTGTGGGCGGATACCAACGCTCCCCAGCAGCCACAGGCTACGGTAGAACAGGCCCAGCAGCCTGTGGAACAGCCTCAGGCTCCGGCAGCTCCCGCGGAGAACCCGGTTCCTCAGCAGCCGGTCGCTCCCCAGCAGCCCTATAATACGGTTCCGCCCCAGCCTCCCGTGGCGCCCCCTCAACCCCCGGTTTATCCTCAACAGCCGCCCTATAACGCGGTTCCGCCTCAGCCTCCCGTGGCGCCTCCTCCGGCTTATCCGCAGCAGCCCCAGCAGCCGGCGCCTCACATCAGCAACTATCTGGCGTGGGCGATCGTTTGTATTTTTCTGTGCTGGCCTCTGGCGATCCCCGCTATTGTATATGCCAGTAAGGTAAATAACCTGATTGCGATGGGCGACTATGAGGGCGCTATGAACGCTTCGAAAAATGCCAAAACCTTCTGCATTATCGCTACCGTTTTGGGCGCGATTGCCATTGTGCTGGGAATTATTGGCGGTATTATTGGCGGTATGGCTGCCTCCTCTTATTATTACTATTATTAATCCATGAGGTCTAAAAACCCTTTTAAAAGGTATCCAAGGACTGCGTTTGCCGTGCTGGTTTTTCTCTGCGCGGCAGGCGCCGTCTTTTTGTACTTTCATAAGCCTGGGGAAATCAGCTGGATGCCGCCTTGCTTTTTTTATGAATGGACAGGTTTTTATTGCATTGGCTGCGGTACGGGCCGGATGTGTTATTCGCTGCTTCATTTGGATATCGTAACTGCGGCGCGGTGTAATATATTGGCTCTTATTGCGGTGCCGTTAATTGGCTACACCATGCTTCGTTACGGTATTAAGATATTCACTGGCTGCGATAAGCTGCCAAACCCGTGGTACCACCCGGGCTTTAGTCGGGTATTGGTGTTTTTGCTGCCCGCTTTCTGGATTTTGAGGAATATTCCGATTGAGCCTTTTATTTGGCTCGCTCCTATTAGCATTTGACAAAATAAAAAGCTGCGGCATACCATTTGCCGCAGCTTTATTTTGTCAGGCGTGGTGGCCTTCGGCAACGGTATCGTGTTCCCGGAACAGCAGGGAAATACACCAGATAGCCGCCAGTGCCACGATCGTGTAAATGATCCGGCTGATAATAGATCCCTGGCCTCCGCAGATCCAGGCCACCAAGTCAAACTGGAAAATTCCGATCAGGCCCCAGTTGATGCCGCCGATAATGGTTAAGATCA
>OHEC01000874.1_pt1 | contig 13720 bp, 10 predicted proteins | sample 1567141 | NCBI WGS metagenome assembly OHEC01 (sample SAMEA3879567, study PRJEB24766) | human gut metagenome | biome: human-associated habitat; feature: feces | place: USA | collected 1985/1987 | reverse complement strand
ATTCAGCCGGAATATCAATGATCAGTTCCGACAGACTCATCCGGTTCGTTCCTTTCTAAAGTTATTCTTTCGGTCTCTGTTTCCTCTTCAATCTGCTGATTCAGATAGAGCGTACCTGAAGCCGTTGCCTTTTCGGCAGATATATATATCTTAACATTTTTTTCATTAATTTGAATACCCTTTTCCTCTAAATCTTTACAAAAATAGCGAAATCGACTGCTTAAAATTGTCTGCATCTCTTTTTTCGTATATTTTATTTTCTTGAAGCCGTATTTTTTTATTGTTTCATGCCCATAAAAAACAGGAAGTGAAAAATTTTCTCCCAGTTTTAACTGATGCTCTATACAAAGTTTTTCAGAAGTGTCAGATATTTTTGGTTTCCATGTTTCTAACCGGACAGATCCGATTTGAATAAATCCGGACTTTTTAGTTTCTTTTGTATATACTTTTTTATTATGATAACAGGAAATTATATCCAGATAAGAAATCTGTGTATCAGCGAAAATATCTGCATCGGCATGCGTATATTGATATCCGGTAATTTCACCACTGTCATCCAGGATGTCAATCCGTCCAGATACAAGTAAAGTTCCTTTCGTTACAGAATCCCCGATATGTACCTGGGGAATGCCGGTGCGTGTAATTAAATTTGTAATGATTCCATCAGTAGAAGCAATAAGATCAGCAGGTAAAGAATCTGTCTTGTTACTTTTATCTGTCTGAGTAGATGAGATGATAGGAAGCGCATCTTCATTTTCTTTTATCTGTATTTTTAACCGGCTGCCATCAAGAGAAGCAGATGCCCAAACGATATCATTATATTCCTTTCGAAGGGCTTTGACAATCCCCTGACAATCTACATTTTTCTTTTGCATTCCAGGATAAATCCCCTCTTCTTTCAGAAACGTTGTCAAGGTCGTGTCGGTCCATCTTTTATTTCCCTGAAAATGAATATCCCATAGAAATTGCGAGTAACAATCGATTAGAAAAATGCATAGGAAGATGCTGATAAAGAATAGTTTTCTTTTTCGGTAGCGATAAAGAAAAAAAGGAAAGCCATACCGTTTTTTTAGTATGACTTTTGTATGTGTTTTTCTGACATAAGGACGAATCTTTCGAAAATCAGATAAACTCAAGTATAATTCATAATTTGTTCCGATACGGGTCAATCCCCAGAATCGGATGCGGTGATAACAGCAGAGATTCAGAAATCGTTCTGGGGAGTATCCTTTGATCTGAATCTTCACATAACCGGACAAGTAGCGGATCAGGCAATGAATCACCCCGGATTCCTCCCCTCGGTAAATTCTAAAGATGATAATGCTCCAGTTACTTTCATCTCATCATTTGTGTAGTATTGAATCCGGAGTCGTTTTCCCTGGATCCGGATCTGTCCTGCCCGCGTCTGCACACGGATCAGTGTATCTGTGTATTCAATGATGCCCCGATAATTTTCAATGCATAATTCATTTCGTCCTAAAATGGTTATAACAGAAGCATTCTGAATCACATCTTTTGGGAGATCCATTGCGGATACCATCTTTTCTTTGATCTGCTCTCGGTTCATTGAAGTTTTTTATATAAAAATCCTTTGTCGTCAGTATATGAATATATCACGATGTCCTATACCAGTTGTTTTCTGTGACAGATCTCTATTTATGATAAGGTTCGCCGTTGATGATCCGATAACTTCTGTATATCTGCTCTAACAGAATAACCCGCATCAACTGGTGTGGAAAGGTCATCTTGGAAAAGCTTAATGCATAGTCCGATCTTGCAAGCACTTCTTTGCCCAAACCAATGGATCCGCCAATGATAAATGTGATATGGCTTGTTCCCTGAATTCCAAGTTGATTGATTTTTGCAGAAAGTTCTTCAGAACTAAGAAGCTTTCCGTTAATCTCAAGAGTGATCACATAGGTATCCTCTTTTACATATTTCATAATGCGTTCAGCTTCTTTATCGCGAATTGTATTTTCCACGACATCACTTGCATGGTCAGGTGTCTTTTCATCAGCTACTTCTATAATCTCCAGTTTGCAGTATCGGCTCAATCGCTTGCTGTATTCTGCGATTGCATCTCGCAGATATTTTTCTTTTATCTTTCCTACGGTTATTAATGTAATCTTCATTTTTCTGTTCTTTCTGAATAAATTTTAATCATGCATGCCTGTTAACTGTTATTTTGATAAGCTGTCAGCAATTTCGTAAACATAGAGTTCGTGAAGAGCTCTTGTTGCGCAAATATATTCCGCCTGATTTTTAAGCGGATTTTCTTTTGCACCGCGAAGTGCGAAAACCTGGTCAAATTCCAGCCCTTTTGCAAGATAAAATGTGGTTACTGTGAGTCCTTTCTTAAATGCGGAACTGTTACGATCTACATAAGATACGTTGATACCACGCAGTTTCAGGAGACGGCTTAAGTCAAAAGCTTCTTCTTCTGTTGTTGTGATCAGGGCAGCAGTTTCAAAGTCTCCCGGACATTTTAAATGACAGACAAGTTCATCAAGCAATTCTGTATCTGTGTTAAATGTCTTTTCTACTACTTCTTTTCCATGGCGGTCCAGTAACTCAAGATCAGATACTCCACTGACTTTTTCCGCATACCGGGCAATTTCTAATGTATTCCGGTAACTCTTTTTGATCTCAATCGTTCGGATCTCACGTCCAAGTAATTTGGGAAGAAATCTCAATACATCCTGTTGCTTTGTATCCAATGTCTGTGCACGGTCTCCAAGAATAGTCATTCTACAATGAAACAAGGATTCCAGGATGGTGTATTGCAGATAAGTGTAGTCCTGCATTTCATCAATGACAAGATGCTTAATGTTCTTATGAGTTGAATTCCCACCGGAAAGACGATATTTCAGATAGAGCATAGGAAATACATCTTCATAAGGGAGCTTTCGTTTTTCGTACGGAACTTCCGGCAACAGATCACAACCACAGTCATCGAGCATCCAATTATAAATGGTGTAAATATCTTTCGTTGTGTACATCTTGTCGAACTTCATCTGAAGCATCTCCTGATCATCCTCTGAAATATTTCTGCCTTTCAGAGTTTCCCAGGAATCAATAAAATAGTCTTTTACAGCATCCATACGTTTCAATAACGGAGTCTCTGTGAATTTATAATAGAACAATTGGATCAAGTCTTCTTCTGTCAATGTCATTCCACGGAACTCAATTTCTTTGAATTCCATCAGACGATCTTCCAGAATCGCAAGGAAACCTTCTATTTCACCAATAAAATCTTTGGATTGTTTCCAGTCAAAACGATTCTGAGCTGATTCATCCGGAAACTTCATCCGACGTTCCAACTGATCATAACGATCCTCACAGTCTGCTGCGACACCTTTTCGAAGCTCTTTGTAGGCGTAGAGATCAAAACTCATCTCACGGATATTCTCTTCTCCTAATTCTGGAAGAATATGTGAGATATAGTCTGCAAATACACTGTTCGGTGAAAGAATCAGTATGTTGGATGATTTCAGAGTGTCGCGTTCATGATATAAAAGATATGCAATTCGGTGTAAAGCAATCGAAGTTTTTCCACTTCCGGCAGCTCCCTGGATTACAAGGATTCGATCTTTCGTATTTCGGATAATTGCATTCTGTTCTTTCTGGATCGTGCGGACGATATTTTTTAATTTTACATCACTGTTTGTTCCAAGTTCTTTTTTCAGAATATCATCATCAATTTTTGTATCACTTTCAAAGGCATAGACAAGTTCTCCATTCTGAATCTTAAACTGCCATTTTGAAAGAATCTCTCCATCCAGTCTTCCGGCAGGAGCCTCATAGCTTGCAGGGCCTTTATCATAATCATAAAACAAACTGCTGACCGGAGCTCTCCAGTCGTAGATCAGAGGTTGCATGCCTGTTTTTTCGGCAAAATTTCCGATTCCAATATAAAACGGTTCCGGTTCGTCATCTCCATCATACATAAAATCGACACGTCCGAAAAAAGGTGCATCTAACATTTTCTCAAATCTATGTTTTAATTGCAGCTTCTCATTATTAGCGTTGACCTGATGCAGAAGTGCCTGCTGATTATCATAATCTTCGTAACCATACTCATCCATCTCCGTATAATTTTCCCAGTAATATTCCTGCATGTTATCAATCTCTTTCTGTCCATCAGAGAGAGACTGCCCTATTTCTTCCAGTCGTTTTTGTAACTTTATCTCAACATCTTCAAGGAAGCATCTTCCATCAAATCGATTGTCATTGCTGTTATAATTCGTCATATGTTTTATATTTCCCCCAAAATAGATTTTTGCTTCTTAGGTTTATTGAAATTTGCAAATATTTGGTTTATTATTTTACCATATCTTCGAACAGGTTGTCATCTAATTTGAGCAAAATTGCTGTACGTCACAAAAACTTTTCCGTTGTCTCCCTCAAATTATAACACGACAAATTCATTTTTAATATATTAAAAATATCCTGACAAGCACAGATTTTTCTGCATCCTGTCAGGATATTCTGTTTTCAAATTCCGATTATCTCAAAGAAGCTTACGCCCCTATGTACAATCTTCCTTCTATTATTTATTTCTCAGATATTCATCGATACCTTTGGCACCTGCTTTACCAGCTCCCATAGCAAGGATAACTGTAGCAGCTCCTGTAACAGCATCTCCTCCGGCGAATACACCTTCTTTAGATGTCTGTCCATTCTCTTCCTCTGCAACGATACATTTTCTGCGATTTACTTCCAGGCCTTTTGTGGTAGAAGAAATCAATGGGTTTGGAGAAGTTCCAAGGGACATGATCACAGTATCTACATCAATGTCATACTCAGATCCAGGAATCTCAACCGGACGTCTTCTTCCGGATGCATCTGGCTCACCAAGTTCCATCTTGATCACTGTCATGCTTGTGATATTACCGTTCTCGTCAACGTTGATCTTCTTCGGATTTGTAAGAAGATCGAAGATGATTCCTTCTTCTTTTGCATGATGAACTTCTTCAGCTCTTGCAGGAAGCTCTGCTTCACTTCTTCTGTATACTACATGAACTTCTGCGCCAAGACGAAGAGCTGTTCTTGCAGCATCCATAGCTACGTTACCACCACCAACAACAGCTACTTTCTTACCGGCAGCGATCGGTGTATCGTAATCATCACGGAAAGCTTTCATCAGGTTACTTCTTGTCAGGTATTCATTTGCGGAGAATACTTCGTTTGCATTCTCTCCCGGAATTCCCATGAACATTGGAAGTCCGGCACCGGATCCGATGAATACTGCCTCGAATCCTTCTTCTTCCATCAGCTGATCGATTGTTGTGGATTTACCGATAACAACGTTTGTCTCGAATTTAACACCGAGCTCTTTTACTTTCTCGATCTCTTTTGCAACGACTTTCTGTTTTGGAAGACGGAACTCAGGAATACCATATACAAGTACTCCACCGAGCTCATGTAATGCTTCGAATACTGTTACATCATATCCGAGTTTTGCAAGGTCTCCGGCACATGTAAGTCCGGATGGACCAGAACCGATAACGGCTACTTTATGGCCGTTCATAGTCTCAGCACCTTCTGGTTTGATATCGTTCTCAAGTGCATAATCAGCAACGAAACGCTCCAGTTTTCCGATAGAAACAGGCTCACCTTTGATTCCACGGATACATTTTCCCTCACACTGGGATTCCTGCGGGCAAACACGTCCACAGATAGCCGGAAGTGCACTGGATTTACCAATGATCTTGTAAGCTTCTTCAATGTTTCCTTCTTTTACCTGATGGATAAATGCCGGAATGTTGATGGATACAGGACAACCCTGGATACATTTTGCATTCTTACAGTTAAGGCATCTTGTAGCCTCTTCCATTGCTTCTTCTTTGTTATAACCGAGACAAACTTCTTCAAAGTTTGTTGCGCGTACTTTTGGATCCTGCTCTCTTACAGGTACTTTTTTCATCATATCAGCCATTATTCGTCACCTCCACAATGTCCGCATCCGCCGTGATGTGTATCGCCTTCCTGAAGCTTCAGCATTGCGCGTCCTTCTTCAGATTTGTACATCTGGCTTCTCTTCATCGCCTGATCAAAGTCAACAAGGTGTCCGTCGAACTCTGGTCCGTCAACGCATGCAAATTTAATCTCATCTCCAACCTGAAGACGGCAGGCACCACACATACCTGTTCCGTCTACCATGATCGGGTTCATGCTGACGATAGTTGGAATCTCAAGTTTCTTTGTTAAGAGACAGACAAATTTCATCATGATCATCGGTCCGATCGCAACGCAGACATCGTATTTATTTCCGTTGTTTACAAGTTCTTCTACCATAGTTGTAACCATTCCGGCGTGTCCGTAGGAACCGTCATCTGTACATGGGTAGTAATTACCTGCAACAGCTTCCATCTGATCTTCAAGGATCAGCATATCTTTTGTCTTAGCACCAACGATAACATCAGCATCGATTCCGTGTGCTTTCAACCATTTTACCTGTGGGTAAACCGGAGCAGCCCCAACTCCACCGGCTACAAACAGCATCTTCTTATTCTTAAGGGACTCAAGGTCTTCATGAACAAACTCAGAAGCGCATCCAAGCGGACCTGTAAAGTCACGGAAACTGTCTCCGGCTTTGAGTTCTCCCATTTTCACTGTAGAAGCTCCAACTTCCTGGAAAACGATTGTGATTGTTCCTGCTTCTCTGTCATAATCACAGATTGTCAGCGGAATACGTTCGCCTTTCTCGTCCATTTTAACGATGACAAACTGACCAGGCTGACAGTGACTTGCTACACGTGGTGCATGAACATTCATCAGATAAATCTTATCAGCCAGTTTTTCAGCTTTTAATATCTTATACATGTTTTTCCTCCTTGTAAATAAATCGACGTTATTGTCTTCAAACATTGTGTAAACAATAACAACTCGCTCTTTGTTAATAATACGACACTTCAGCTATGAATTCAAGTAAAACATACGGGCAGACACACAATTTCATGCATCTACCCGTATTGTTTAAGACAAGTTTACAGCGTTATCTTATTTTATAAGAACACTGAAACCTTTATTAATTTTTGATTTTAGAAATCAACTTCTGTTCCGTAGTATGTACATGTAAGAAGTTTAGCCATAGCAGCCGGATCGATTGCACGTGGGTTAGATCCTGTACAGGCATCTCCTACAGCCAGTTCTGCAATCTTGTCAACTTTTTCTTTGAATTCTTCTTCATTGATTCCGAAGTCTTTCAGAGTCTTAGGAATGTTCAGTCTTACATTGTACTCATCAATCTTCTCAACAAGGCTGTTGATCAGAGCCTGCTCAGATGTTCCGGCAAGTCCCATTCTGCGTGCGATTTCAGCATAACGTTTTGCAGCTACAGCGTCTTTGGCGTTGTATTTGATAACGTATGGAAGGTAAATTGCGTTAGCACATCCGTGCGGAATATGTCCTGTAGAGAATGCAGCACCTGTTTTATGAGCCATTGAATGAACGATACCAAGTAATGCATTAGAAAATGCCATTCCTGCAAGGCACTGTGCATAATGCATCTGCTCTCTTGCAACCATATCACATTTGTAAGATCCTGGCAGATAATCAAGAACCATCTCAATTGCCTGCAGTGCAAGTGGATCTGTGAAAGGTCCGTTCAGTGTGGATACATATGCTTCAATTGCATGTGTAAGAGCATCCATACCTGTATATGCAACCTGTTTAACCGGGAGTCCTGCAACAAGGTCAGGATCAACGATTGCAACATCTGGTGTGATGTTGAAGTCAGCCAGTGGATATTTCACACCAGTCTGATAGTTTGTGATAACTGAGAATGCTGTAACCTCTGTAGCTGTTCCTGAAGTTGTAGGAATTGCTGCAAATTTAGCTTTCTGTCTCAGTTCCGGGAAGCTGAATGGTGTGATCAGGTCTTCAAAGGAGATCTCCGGGTACTCATAGAATGCCCACATAGCTTTCGCTGCATCGATTGGTGATCCACCACCCATAGCAACGATCCAATCCGGCTCGAAAGCACGCATTGCTTCTGCACCTTTCATAACAGTCTCAACTGACGGATCTGGCTCAACACCTTCAAACAGCTGAACTTCCATTCCGCCTTCTTTCAGATAATTAACTGCTTTATCCAGGAATCCCTGACGTTTCATAGAACCGCCACCAACTACAAGAATGGCTTTCTTTCCTTTCAGGTTCTTCAGTTCTTCAAGACATCCTTTTCCATGATAAATGTCTCTTGGTAAGCAAAATCTACTCATAACAAATCTCTCCTTTTTTATGTAGTATTGTTATTTTTTTAACAGATATTATTATAACTCTGTATGCTAAAAAAAGCAACCCTATTTTGGAAAATTTACATAATATTTTCCAAAATCAAGGTTGCTTTCTAGTTACTTTACACAGTTTACTTAATATGTAGTAATATAGTTTCGTGTTGTTACTTCCGTCGCTTTTCCATTTTTATCGTTCACGAGAATTGCTGAAAAAGTTGTTTGTGAATTTTCTGGCATATCAATCGGGTCAGTATATTTCTCAGAGGATGTGGTTGGAGTTGAACCGTCCATCGTGTAGTATGCCGTATATCCATCCGGTACCGTAATCGTGATCTGAGTGGCTGTACTATATTGTCCGGTTGATGGAGAAACTGCCGGAGCGTCTACAAGTGGAAATTCAATGGAATATTTCGCACTGGAAACAGCACTTGGTATTCCTTTTTTATTAACAGCAATTGCACGGATTTCTGTGTCACCTTCGGACTGAAGCAAAACAGCTTCTTTGTATTCTGTACTTGACTCCGTCGGATCAGAACCATCTGTTGTATAATAAATCGTTCCGCCTGTAGCAGATGTTAATGTTACCTGCTGTACTTCATCATAGGTTCCTTCTTTCAAACTGAATTTAGGAGCAGATGAAACATAATCATTCATAGCAGATAATACATTCTTATCTTCACAATCCTGCAGGAGATCAGAAATCTTATTCGGCTGTTCTGTTTTCTCATAGAATTTTACTGCAGCTTTATAGAGATTTACATTCGACGGTTGTGTCTCCAGTGCGTTGAGATAGACGCTCTCTGCACTGTCCAGATCATCCTGGGCAACATAGATATTAGCAAGTCCGGTATAAGCCTCTGCCTTTGATTTATCCTTTATAATTGCTCTGTTAAAATAATTCTCTGCAGAAGTATAGTTACTATTCTGCAGTGCGGCATTCCCTTTTTTGATCATGCCTGTATAGGAATTCTGATATCCGATATAAATTCCGACACCAATCAGAAGAATGAGCAGGAAAAAAACCGTAAGTAATTTTTGACGTTTTTTTCTGGCAGCTTCTTGTTTTTTGATCTGCTGCAGGCGTCTGCTTTCAGTAGATGTCCGGCGCAGATTCTCTGTTGACTGACGGGCATCCTGATAACGCTTTGCATCTGTTTTCTGACGTTGTCTTTGCGCTCTCTGGCGCCGTAGCTGCTCTCTTCGCTCTTCTCTTACTTTATCCAGTTCCGCCTGGCTTAAGACGCGTGTGGAATTAGGATTCGATCGTTGATTTTGCCGATTTCTATTTTGTTGGTTTTGGCTCACATTCTGTCTTCGGACTACATCTGCCTGGATCTGACGTGTAGCTCCGGCTACTGAGCCTTTCACTTCGCGTGCGAGTACGTCTTCCAGAGGGTTATAATCTGGTACAATCTGTACTTCAGCACCGCATACGGGACAAATCAACTGATCGTCTGGTATATTTGCTCCGCAATGTGTACACCTCATTTACAAGTTCCTCCTACTTACGAACTGTTTCAACACAATTATTCATCAGCATCGCAATTGTCATTGGACCAACACCACCCGGTACCGGCGTGATTGCAGAAGAATGAGGTTCAACATCCGCAAAATCAACATCTCCGCAAAGATGGTTCGCTTCATCACGATGCATTCCTACATCGATGACAACAGCTCCCTCTTTGATATATTCAGATGTGATAAAACGCTCTTTTCCAATTGCAACAATCAGGATATCTGCTCGTTTTGCTACTTCTTTAAGATCTTTTGTTCGGGAATGTGCAACGGTTACAGTTCCATTTTCACGAAGCAAAAGGGCTGCCATTGGTTTACCGACGATATTGCTTCGTCCAATGATCACACATTCTTTTCCTTCAATCGAAATATTGGATCTTTTCAAAAGCTGAATGATTCCGGCCGGAGTACAGGATAAAAATCCTTTTTCTCCGATCCAGAGTCTTCCAACACTTACAGGATGGAATCCATCTACATCCTTATCCGGTGAAATCGTACGGATGATCTTATCTTCATCAATATGATCCGGTACCGGAAGCTGTACAAGAATTCCGTTTACGCTTTCATCTGCATTTAACTCTTCTACTAACTTGATCAGTTCTTCTTCCGAAGTTTCTTCCGGAAGTTCATATGATCTGGATTCTACCCCGATATAGGCGCATGCCTTTTTCTTGTTTCTGACATATACAGAAGAAGCCGGATCACTTCCCACCTGAATAACAGCAAGGCAAATATCAATGCCTTCTGCCTTAAACTGTGCGACTTCTTCTTTCAACTCATCTTTAATCTGCTGAGAGATTAATTTACCATCTATCAACTGTGCCATGTGTATCTCCTTAATTAATTATCTAACTCCATGAAAATAACTGGTATTGCCGGTCACAAAATACCATGACCGGCAGCCAATCATAAAAAACTTTAGAAAAGTCCAGTGATCTTTCCGTCATCTGTAACGTCGATTCCGTTTGCAGCAGGAACTTTTGGAAGTCCAGGCATTGTCATAACAGCGCCCGTCAGTGCGACAACAAAACCGGCTCCTGCACTTACATATACCTCGCGGATATGAATATCAAAGTTTTCAGGTCTTCCAAGCTTTGTAGCGTCATCTGAAAGAGAATACTGATTCTTTGCCATACAGATCGGGAAAGAACCAAATCCCATAGATTCAATCTTGGCGAGCTGTTTCTCGGCTGCAGGTTCATATACAACATCATGTGCGCCGTAAATCTCCTGTGCGATTGTACGAATCTTGTCTTTCAGAGAAAGCTCATCATTATAAAGCGTATGGAAATCACTTTCTTTTGTCTCAAGTGTCTCAAGAACCTTCTGCGCAAGATCTAAACCGCCTTCTCCGCCTTTCTCCCACACTTCTGAGAGGGCAAACTCGCATCCGCGTTCACGACAGAATTTTTCAATAAATGCATTTTCAGCATCCGTATCTGTTACAAATGAATTCAGTGTAACGATTACCGGTACACCGTATTTCTGAATATTTTCAATATGTTTCTCAAGATTTACAATACCTTTTGCAAGGGCATCCAGGTTCTCTTCTGCAAGGTCAGCCTTCGCAACGCCACCGTTATACTTTAATGCACGTACTGTTGCAACTAAAACTACTGCATCTGGTTTCAGACCTGCCATACGGCATTTGATATCAAAGAATTTCTCAGCGCCAAGATCTGCACCAAATCCGGCTTCTGTGACAGTGATGTCACTTAACTTCAGAGCCATCTTTGTTGCACGTACACTATTGCAGCCATGTGCAATGTTTGCAAATGGACCACCATGTACTAATGCCGGTGTATGCTCAAGTGTCTGGATCAGGTTTGGCTTGATCGCATCTTTCAGAAGTGCAGCCATAGCACCTGTTGCCTGAAGATCATCTGCTGTAACAGGTTCTCCCTTGAAATTGTAAGCAACAATGATTCTTCCAAGTCTGCGTTTAAGATCAGCAAGATCATCTGCAAGACAGAGGATCGCCATGATCTCAGATGCCACTGTAATGACAAAATGATCTTCACGGACCATACCGTCTGTTTTGCGTCCAAGTCCGACAACAATATTTCTGAGAACACGATCATTCATATCGACACAACGTTTCCATACAACCTGTCTTGGATCAATACCAAGTGTATTTCCCTGCTGGATATGATTATCGAGCATTGCTGCAAGAAGGTTGTTTGCTGAAGTGATCGCATGAAAGTCTCCTGTAAAATGCAGGTTCAGATCTTCCATAGGAACGACCTGGGCATATCCGCCACCGGCTGCTCCACCTTTGATTCCGAAACATGGTCCGAGAGATGGCTCGCGAAGTGCGATCATTGCCTTTTTTCCAAGTTTTGCAAATGCCTGTCCGAGACCTACAGATGTTGTAGTCTTACCCTCTCCGGCCGGAGTAGGATTGATTGCTGTTACAAGTACAAGCTTTCCATCCTCGTTATCTTTGATTCTGTTCCAGAGTTCATCGGAAAGTTTTGCCTTATATTTTCCATAAAATTCAAGTTCATCTTCTGAAATACCGGCCTGTACCGCTACCTCTTTGATGTGTTTCATTTCTGCTTCCTGTGCAATCTGAATATCTGTTTTCATCTTTCCCTCTCCTTTGTATCACTTTTCGTGTTTTTAGATTTTACGAAGTCTGATTCTGCATATATTCTGCAAATTCTTCTTTTGTCATAAGCACTTTTCTTGGTTTTGTTCCTTCCTCAGGACCTACAACACCAGCTTCACATAGCTGATCCATAATTCTGGCAGCACGGTTGAAACCAATCTTGAACATCCTCTGAAGCATACCAATCGATGCTTTTTCCTTGTCGATGATCAGATTCCCTGCATCTGCAAAATAGACATCCCTGCTGTTCTCGCTGTCCTGCTGTCCTGGAAGCATTCCCTGACCCGGAAGATCTGCGCTGCTTGAAATCTGTTCTTCTAGTTCATTACTGTACGAGGTATTTCCGTTCTTGTCAATCAAATAATCAACAACTTTTTGAACTTCTTCGTCCGAAACGAAAGATCCCTGCACCCTGACAGGTTTTGGATATCCGGATGGATAAAAGAGCATGTCTCCCTTTCCCAGAAGCTTTTCAGCACCATTCATATCGATAATTGTTCTTGAATCGACACCTGATGATACAGAAAAAGCAATTCGGGAAGGCATGTTTGCTTTGATCAATCCGGTAATAACATTTACAGATGGTCTCTGTGTTGCAAGAATCAAATGAAGTCCCGCTGCTCTGGCCAACTGTGCCAGACGACAGATAGCACCTTCTACTTCTCCCGGAGCAACCATCATAAGATCAGCAAGCTCGTCAATGATAATTACAATCTGAGGAAGCTTTTTCTGAATTTCCGGTCCGGTTTCCCCATGTTTGACCTTTTCATTAAAGCCCTTTAAATCACGTACATTGTACTGTGCAAAAAGTTTGTAACGCTTTTCCATCTCAGCAACTGCCCAGTTCAAAGCACCTGCCGCCTTCTTCATATCTGTGACAACCGGAATCATCAGATGTGGAATTCCGTTATATACACTTAGTTCCACAACTTTTGGATCGACAAGGATCAGTTTAACATCATCAGGATCTGCCTTATAAATAACACTCATGATCAGAGTGTTGATGCAGACAGATTTACCGGATCCCGTCGCACCTGCAACAAGAAGATGCGGCATCTTGGCAATGTCAGTCACAACAACCTTTCCGGCAATATCTTTACCAACTGCAAATGAAATTGGCGATTTACTGTTTTTGAACTCTTTTGACTCCAGCAGATCTCCCAGCATAACCGCTGTATTTTCACTGTTCGGAACTTCGATACCGACCGCGGCTTTACCAGGGATTGGAGCTTCAATTCTCAGATCTGCAACTGCAAGATTTAACTTGATATCATCTGCAAGTCCAACAATCCGGCTTACTTTTACGCCCTGTTCCGGTTGAAGTTCATATCTTGTAACAGATGGACCACAGCTT
>OHEC01000867.1_pt1 | contig 13755 bp, 12 predicted proteins | sample 1567141 | NCBI WGS metagenome assembly OHEC01 (sample SAMEA3879567, study PRJEB24766) | human gut metagenome | biome: human-associated habitat; feature: feces | place: USA | collected 1985/1987 | reverse complement strand
TGCAGCTTTTATCATGTACCGTATTATGAATACGGGACGAAGGAAGAGCTGGGACATGCGATGGGAAAAGAAATGCGTGCATCCCTGGCGGTAACAGACGCCGGGTTTGCCAAAACCTTAAACCGGTATCTGGAAACGGAAATGAAGGAGACGGAGGGAAATGAATGGCAAAAATAAAGGTGCACGAGCTCGCAAAGGAGCTTGAAATAAAGAGCAAAGACGTCATTACCTTTTTACAGGAAAAGGGCGTGGACGTTAAGGCAGCGCAGAGCTCAATCGAGGGCGATGCGGTAGAATGGGTAAAAAAGAAGTTCGCAGCTGCAAATAAGGAGCCGTCCGATCAAAAGGACAGCAGCAGGATAGGGCAGGCAGCGCAGACAGAAAGGAAGGCGCAGGTGGAGAAAGCGGAAACGGCAGAAAAGACGACGCAGACTGCGGCAGTACAGGCTGAGGGCCGGGAGGAACAGACAACGGATAAACAGGATATGAACAAAGAAGTTGCAGGACAGGACAGTCAGGCAAAGGCACATAAAAAAGCAAAGACGATCATTGTAGTGAACAATCCCCAGAACAGCCGGATGAAGAACGGCAATTCCGGAAACAATGACAGAAGAAATAATAATGGAAACGGTGCAAAAAATGACGGGCGCAGAAATGATGGAAACAGAGGAAGCCAGAACCGTCAGGGTAACAGAAACAACAACGGCATGCGTATGGAAAGCAGACCGCTGATCAAGCCCCTGACCAAGCCTTCCCAGCCCGTTATGCCGGATGAGAAGCTTTTGAGCAGAGAGCGCGCAGCCAAGGAAGCGGCAGCAAAGGCTGCAGAAGAAGCAGAAAAAGCAGAACAGGCGTAAGGAGGTAGCTATGGGAAAATTTTATTCTGGATTTGTATCTCTCATCGGCAGACCAAACGTAGGGAAATCTACACTGATGAACTGCCTGATTGGAGAAAAGATTGCCATTACGTCCAACAAACCTCAGACCACAAGAAATAAAATCACAAGTATTTTGACAAAAGACGATTTCCAGTGTGTATTTTTGGACACACCCGGTATCCATAAGCCCAAACACAAACTGGGTGAATTTATGGTGCGCTCCGCTGAGAACACATTCAAGGAAGTGGACTTGGTACTGTTTTTGGTGGAACCCACAGAAAAGGTACTGGAAGCGGATCAGTATGTACTGGAAAAACTGGGCAATGTAAAAACACCTGTGGTGTTGGTTATCAACAAAATCGATACCGTACCCGATAAGGAAAAACTGCTGGCTATTATCGACGCTTATCGGAAACTGTACCCCTTCAAAGAAGTGGTGCCTATTTCCGCGGCAACAGGCAGCAACACAGAAACACTGCTTTCTGTCATTCGGAAATTCCTGCCGGAAGGTCCTCAGTATTTCCCTGCGGAAATGGTGACAGACCAGCCGGAACGACAGATTGCGTCTGAAATCATTCGTGAAAAAGCGCTGTATCTGTTGCAGGATGAAATCCCTCATGGTATCGCCGTGGAAATCATGTCTATGAAGAAACGTCCTGACCAGAATATGGTAGACGTACAGGCATTGATTTACTGCGAAAAAGATTCCCATAAGGGTATCATCATCGGCAAACACGGCAGCATGCTGAAAAAAATCGGCACCTATGCCCGTCAGGATATGGAACGTCTGTTGGGCTCTCCTATCTTCCTGCAGATTTGGGTAAAGGTGAAAAAAGACTGGCGGGACAGCGATTTCCTGCTGAAAAACTTCGGTTACGACAAGAAAAATATTTAAAAAATTCGCTGGAAGAACTGGCAGGAATTGTGCCGTATGGTTTTGGTTCTCTTTCATATTCTAAAAACGGAAAGGGACGATGGATATGGACAAAAAACAGACGGCATTATGGCAGCGGTTCACACAGACAGGGCAGGTCAGCGATTATCTGCGGTATCACGAAAGCACCAGACGGGAGCAGGAAAACGGACGCAGACGCATTACGGACAGCTCGAAATATAAAGAATTTTATTGACATAGCGGAGGAAGCCTGAGGCTTTCTCCGTTCAAACTGTCAAAAACTATATTTTACACTTTTGTAAGAATGCGGAAGGGCTTGGGAAACGAAGCGTGTCCCAAATTCAATCCGCAGTCAGAATTCATTTCTGACGAGGAAAAGCGGGAGTTTCAAGGCTTTAAGCCGATGGGACTCCTGCTTTATACTTCTGTCTACTCGTCAAAGTCTTGAATGAAATGAGACTTTGACGACAGGGTGGCGACTTTTTCGACACCCTACAAGCACAAAACCCCATGGTTTTGTGCTTTTTCTTTTGGTATGGATTCTGTTTTTTATGGATATGCTTTTTTGTGACACCATACCCCATGGATTTGGCTGGGATACATATTTCCATTTGACGGCATATCTGCTATAATAAAGCAAAACAAAGGAAGAAAGGCGGTGGCACGGCATGCAGCTCATTGAAAACCTGTTTGTGGGAGAAAGTGTGGGAAATCTGGGTACAGTGGTTTATAGTCTGAAACGGGACATTCCTGTTTTTCGTCTGTACTGTCTGGTGTATTTTGCAGACAGAAACCGTATGGAAATCCTCTCCTCCAAAGAGCTGTTCACAAAGAAATATCGCAGCCGGAAAGGCATCATTGCCGGTGTTGCCATGGGGCGGCATGAAGCCGTTGACCTGCTGTGCTACATGCTGGAAGAGGCGGCAAAAGCCGGAAGGGATTTGACAGACCCATCGGCATGGCTGCAATAAAAAGAGGATGATGAAGTGAAAAAATTTGGCTGGCGATTTTTGGGGTTTGTGGCATCCCTCGCATTGATGCCTGCCCTTCTTTTGACCTGTGTCCAGTGGCGTGTCAGCTCCATGGATTATTTCCGGGAGGAATATGCCAAATATGACGTTTTGGAACGGGTGGATATGCAGATGGATGACCTTTTGTATCTGACAGAGGAAATGATGGCATATCTTTACGATAAGCGGGAAGAATTACAGGTGACCGTTCCCATTGGCGGAGAGGAACTGCCTTTTTTCAGTGAAAAGGAAATCCGCCATATGGTGGATGTGAAAAATCTGTTTTCCGCGGGGCTAGATATCCGCAATGGCTGTTTGGTGTTTACCCTTGCGGTGGCCATTATCATGTTCGCAAAGAAAAAAGGCAGGACATTCCTGCGTACCTTGCAGGCAGGCATTGGTGTGTTTTTTGCAGCCTGCGGCTTGCTGGTGGCATTGATGCTGACAGACTTCAATAAATATTTTACCCAGTTTCACCTGATATTTTTTGATAATAATGACTGGATACTGGATGAGCGGGTGGACCGCCTCATCAATATTGTGCCCGAAGGCTTTTTCAGTGATACCGCCTTTTGGATTGGCGGTGTGTTTCTGGGGGTGTGCCTCCTGCTGTTTGTGGGGGCAGAAATCATCCTGCACCTTTGGGGCAGAAAATACTTGACGGAAGAGAAGAATGGGAGCGTTGAAATCCATTGATTGGCGTATTGTTATTTATATTAAAGTGCATAGGGATTCTCCTGCTGGCGCTGGTATGCCTGTTGCTGCTTATCATGCTGGTGGTACTTCTTGCGCCCATTCGCTATGAGGCAGGGGGCGAGAAAACCGACGCTATCCGGGCAGACGGTCAGGTGAAATGGCTGTTTGTGCAGGTGGTGGCAAGGTGGCAGATGGGGGACGAAGAGCCTTTTGTGGATTTGCTCATTTTCGGGAAATCCTTGCTGGAGAAAAAGAAGGCGAAAGCCAAAGCTGCAAGAAAAAAACGGAAGAAACCCCGTCCTCAGAAAGAAGGGGATTTGATTTACACCCGGGAAAAGGCAGCGCCGCCGAAGGATACGCCGCCCAGACCGGTGATGAAGCAGGAAGTGCCTAAAGATGTTGTAAAAGAAGAAATTCCGAAAAAAGAACCTCCAAAAGAGGAAATTTTGCAGGAAGAAATCCATAAAGAGGAAATTCCAAAAGAAGAACCTCCGAAAGCAGAACCTCCCAAAGAGGAAATTCCTAAGGAACCACCGGAAGAAAGTAAAAAAGAACCCAACACCGTCCGTTCCATGCAGAAAAAACAGGGCATGCGGCGGGTACGTTTGGAAGATATTGAAGAAGAAAAGCCTGCCGAACCAAAAGCGGAGGATATCCCTGACGATTTGGACGAAGCCTTTTTCACCGGAGAAGAGGGGGACGCAGAGGAAACGAAAGAAAATCCTCTGTGGAAACAGCTTCTGGCGGTGGAGGACAAAAAAGGCATTGCCAAAGCCTTGTGGAAATTCATCAAGCGCATGGCAAAGGGCATCCTGCCGGGGCACCTCATCATCAAAGGTACTTTTGGTACGGGAGATCCTGTCTGGACAGGGTATCTCCTTGCAATGGCAGGCATATTGAAAGGAAAATTCGGCGAAGATTTGGAAATCAAAGGGGATTTTGCCAAAGCTACAGCGGAAAACATCGTTGTGCGGGTGAAAGGGAAAATCGTTCCCGGCTATCTCCTTTACAGCACACTGGCTTTTGCATTGGCGAAGCCTGTACGCCGTTTGATTATGACACTGTGGAAAGGAAGAAAACAGCATGAGTAAAGAATTTGACACTTCATTGGATGTATTATTCGGAAAAGTAGACGAACTGGTTTCCACCAAAACCGTTGTGGGGGAAGCCATCGTCATTGGCGATGTGACACTGCTGCCTTTGATCGAAGTTGGCGTTGGCGTTGGTCTGGGAGGCAAAGATTCCGGCGGTTCCGCTGGCGGTATGGGTGCAAGAATCACACCTTCCGCGGTGCTGGCAATCCAGAATGGCAGTGTACAGCTCATCAACATCAAGAATCAGGACGCTGTCAGCAAGCTTATCGACATGGCACCCGGCGTTGTGAACAAACTGAACTTCGGCGCTGTTTTCGGTCATAATAAGAAAGAAGAAAAGCCCGAACCGGATGTAAAGTTTGAAGAAGAATTGGTTGTTGAGGAATAAAGAAACTGGGGGGATACCCGTGACAAGAACACTCATTGAATATTATGACAAAGACGTTTTGAAAAATATCATGGGGCCGCTGACACTGCATCCCGATAAGGTGATTTTTCTTTATGACAGCGGCATGCAGGATATGACGGCTTTCCGCGCCCTTCATACCTGTTTCAAGCGGCATATTCCCCATATTACATTGGAAAGATACCCTGTGGACATTCTGTCCATGGATAAGATTTACCGCAAAACTGCCCAAGTTATCGAAAACAATGAGAATTGTTTTCTGGAACTGACAGGCGGTAGTGAATTGATGGTCATTGCCGGTTTCCGTGCCGGTATGGAAAAAGGTGCAAAGCTTATCCATACGGACTTGGTGCATAACCGCATCACAGACCTTTTAACAGATGAAACCGTTGCGCCTACGGCTACGTTATCTCTGGAGGATTTTGTGGACGCCAGAGGGGCATGCTTCATCGGCGAATCCCATCGTCCGCCGGAACCGGAGCGTTTTGACGCTATCTGGGAAATGGCAAGGTATTTGTTCCGCCATCTGGAGGAATGGAAGCACACATGCAGTTATCTCCAGACCGTAGCGGCAAGATATCTGCCTCATGAAGTCTATATGGACTCCAAAGAACAGATTTATATGAAAAATGGCAAGAAAACCTACCCCGACAAAGCCATCCTGAAAGAATTTCAGCGCTTAGGATTCCTGAAAAATCTAGTCATGGATGGGGAACGGGTGCGGTTTTCCTTCTGTTCCGTGGATGACCGCCAGTACTGCACAGGCTATGGGGTCTGGCTGGAACTTTATGTGTATATCGCCGCGAAAAAATCCGGCGTGTTTGATGATGTGAAACTGGGCACCATGATTGACTGGAACGCCTATGATGGCGTAGTGGTAGCCGGCAATGAAATCGATGTGATTCTCATGGAGCAATCCCTGCCGGTGTTCATTTCCTGCAAGCTCCGCAGTGCCGATACGGCAGCCCTTAACGAACTGCTCATTGCCAAAAAACGTGTGGGCGGCTGGTTTTCCAAAGGGGTCATGGTCACATTCAGCCGGGAAAAAGCCGAGAACAGCGGTACATATAAACGCGCCCAGGAATTGGGCATTGAACTGCTGGACGCCGGAGATATTCTGGCGGAGGATTTCCCAGCCCGTCTGGTGCGTGCCATCAAGGAGCATGACCTGGTGAGCCTGAAATGGAAGAAAGTATAAAGGAGAAGTACCTCTATGGCAAAAAAGAACAACCGCAATACAAAAAGCCGCATCATCGCCGCCGCTTGGAAACTTTTTTACGAGCAGGGCTATGATGACACCACCGTGGAGGAGATCGTGGAGGAGTCCGGCACATCCAAAGGCTCTTTTTACCATTATTTCAACGGCAAGGATGCCCTCCTTGGCTCCCTGTCGGAACTGTTCGACGATAAGTATACAGAACTCATTCCTACCTTAAAGGAAGATATGCATTCTTTTGATAAACTCATGTACCTGAATCGGGAAATGTTCCGCATGATTGACAACAGCATTTCTCTGGATTTGCTGGCAAGGCTTTATTCTTCCCAGCTTATCACCACCGGCGAGCGTCATCTCATGGATCACAACCGCGTGTATTATAAACTCCTGCGGCAGATCACCGCCGAGGGGCAGCAGAAAGGGGAACTGCGGGACGATATTTCCGTCAATGAGTTCGTCAAGACCTATGCCCTTTGTGAACGTGCCCTCATTTACGACTGGTGTCTGTGTAGCGGGGAATATTCCCTCAGCAGATACGCCGCGGAAATGATGCCCCGTTTCTTGGGTGGCTTTCGAAAAGACTGAATTTCTCAAAAACAAGCTGAAATCTTTTTCATACGAAGGATTTCAGCCTTTTTTATTTTCTGCGGAAGATTTCTCTGCCGGAATTTCTCTTTTTTTCTTCCATTTTGTGGTTTTTTCTTCAGAAAAAATATAATTTTATTTTTTGCCGACTGTTTTATCTGTATTTTCGTCTAGTTATTTTTACTGTATTTATCATAAAAATTTGATTTATAGTCAAAAATCGTATAGACTATATTCTATACATCATTCTGTATTTCAGTCTAATTTGTTTTGTGGTATACTGCATGTGAATGAAAGACGAAAAGCCTTTTTTCGGATCGGCAACGGGAGGACTGACCCGAAAAAATGCTTTTCTCTATAAGATATGTAAGAAAGGATTTGAGAAAATGCTATCAGCAAAAGTATGTATTATGATTGCCATCGCCATTTACCTCATTGCCATGCTGGGCGTCGGCATCTATTGCTCCAAGAAAAACAACAACGTAGACGACTTCTATCTGGGCGGCAGAAAACTGGGTCCCTTTGTCACAGCCATGAGTGCGGAAGCATCCGACATGAGCAGCTGGCTTCTGATGGGTCTGCCCGGCGTTGCTTACCTGACAGGTGTAGCAGACGCAGCGTGGACAGCCATCGGTCTTGCCATCGGTACTTATTTCAACTGGCTTATCATTGCCAAGAGAATCCGTATCTACTCCCATGTGGCAGACAACTCCATCACTGTTCCTGACTTTTTCTCCCGCAGATACCGTGATAATAAAAACATCCTGATGTGCATTTCCGCCATCGTCATTATCGTATTCTTCATCCCTTACACAGCATCCGGCTTCGCTGCCTGCGGCAAACTCTTCAGCAGCCTGTTCGGCGTAGACTATGTTTGGGCAATGATTATCTCCGCTGTTGTTATCGTTGGCTATACCGCAACAGGCGGTTTCCTGGCAGCCAGCGCAACAGACCTGATCCAGAGTATCTTTATGACAGTCGCGCTGATCATTATTCTGCTCTTCGGCGTAAAAGTAGCCGGCGGCTGGGATACCATCATCACAGACGTACAGGCAATGCCCGGTTACCTGAACATGACCGAAACATACAGCGTAGCAACCGGCACAGCAGAACCTTACAGCCTGCTGACCATCGTTTCCGTTTTGGCATGGGGTCTGGGTTACTGCGGTATGCCTCATATCCTCCTGCGTTTCATGGCCATTGAGGATAAAGAAAAACTGACACTGTCCCGTCGTGTGGCATCCATCTGGGTTGTCATCTCCATGGCAATTGCAGTCAGCATCGGTATCGTTGGCTATGCCATGACAAAAGCAGGCGCTATTCCTTTCCTGGAAGGCTCCACATCCGAAACCATCATCGTGCGTATTGCGGACCTCTTGAGCCAGCAGGGCGTTATTGCAGCATTTGTAGCCGGCATCATTCTGGCTGGTATTCTGGCAGCCACCATGTCCACAGCGGACTCTCAGCTTCTGGCTGCATCCTCCAGTGTGTCCCAGAACCTGCTCCGTGGCTTCTTTAAAGTAAATATTTCTGAAAAAACAGCTATGACCATTGCGCGTATCACTGTATGTGTGATTTCCGTCATTGCCATTTTCCTGGCCCGTGACCCTAACAGCTCCGTATTCGGCATCGTATCCTTTGCATGGGCAGGCTTCGGCGCATCCTTCGGTCCTGTGGTGGTATTCGCCCTGTTCTGGAAACGCTCCAATAAATACGGCGCACTGGCAGGCATGATTGCCGGCGGTGTTATGGTATTCGTTTGGAAATACCTCGTTGCGCCTCTGGGCGGTGCCTTCGGCATCTATGAACTGCTGCCCGCGTTCGTCTTTGGTGCTCTGGTGAACATCATCGTCAGCCTGGCAACACCTGCGCCTGAAAAAGAAATCGTGGAAGAATTCGAACTGGTGCAGAAACTGTACAAACAGAAAGCATAATGTCAAGTTAGAATCCTTTAAGAAAGGGAAATGTGACAGCTGAAAAACGAAATATAGATAAAAATGAAAATAGTCGGAATCTTTTTTACAGATTCCGGCTTTTTTTGTTTTCTGAGAGAGTATCTCAAAAAATAAAAGCCTTTTGGATTTCCAAAAGGTCTTTTTGCTGTGTGAAGAAATAGAAAAGAAAGTTCGCAAATCGAAAAGAAAACAAAAATAAATTCACAAATTGCAAACTATTTCCGAAAAAACAAATTTTTTTCTGCAAAATGTGACTGGGACGCTGCCCGTCTTGCCCACAGGACTTATCCCCAGAATTGTGGATAACCCTGTGGAAAAGTGGATAACTTTTTATGAGAAAACACTTATATTACATGAAAAAACCCTTAATTTACACCAAAATTACAGTTATATTACAATTAGAAAAAAAGTCTTGCCAAAAAGTTTACTGCCTGATAATATAAGTCATGCAAAGTAAATCTGTACGTTCTGTCCGTTCCTGACAAACGGGCGAAGGAGAGCCGGCGGCGAAGAAGGAATCCTCATGGAATGGGGAGAGGGGACTGACGGACCCAAAGGAGCTGCTTCAATCGGGCGGCAGTAACGACAGAGGCACAGAGCGAAATGCGCTTCGTTGTATAATTATAAAACGAACACAGACGAAAAACAAAATTCTAAAAGGAGGAATGAACCCATGAAAAAATTTCTTTCCATGGTAATGGCTGCGGCTATGGTCGTATCTCTGGTTCCTGCAACAGCATTTGCAGCAAACGGTGATTTCAAAGCTACAGCTAAACTGATCGACGCACAGAATTTCCCTGTCGATGGCGTTAAAAGTCCTATTGGTGGTTCTGAACTGCAGTTGACACTGACAACAGGTGACACTCTGAGAACACAGGACAAAATGAAATTCACAGCAACACTGGATAACGTAAAAGATCTGGAAACTGTAACTCAGATCGAAGCTGATGACATCTTTATTCTGGATGAAGATGGCAGAGTAACAAAGGATTATACAGTAAAAGATTTCGATGTAACAGATGAAGACGAATTCGAATTCACTGTTGAAGAAAAAGGTGATGCTGAAAGTGCTGCACAGTTCAAAAGAGGTATCGTAATTGGTATCGATCTGAGCGGTGTACAGATGGACAAAGTTTCCAAAGGCAAAACAGCTACAATCTCCATCGATTCCGATGATGCTACAATCACAAATGGTGATGACCTGGTATTTGCTTCTGTAGAAGCTAAAGGTATCAAAGCTTCCGTAAAAGACACAGTTGATATCGCTACAGAAGAAGTTGCTACAATCAAAGATGTAAAACTGGAAACAGCAGTTGGTGACACATTCAAATCCATCCTGCCTGCAGGTAGCGAAGTTAAACTGAAACTGAGCAGCGGTTTTGAATTCACAAACAAAACTCTGAAAGACATCTTTATGGGTGGCTCTAGCGAAACAAGCATGTCTTCTAAAATCAGCCTGAAAGAAGCAGACAATGATGAAATCATCTTCAGCATTGATCAGGCTATCGACACAGATACACTGAAAATCCGTAACGTAGAAATCGAAGCTACATCTGCAAAAGCAGGTTCCACAGCTACTCTGAAAGTATACGCTACAGGTTGCGATACAGTATCTGTAGAAGTTGCTAAAGTTGTTGACTACACAGTATCCATGACAGTTGACGAAGACGAAGACGTACCTGTAATCTACAGCGGCGTTGACGTTGACAACACAGGTATCACAGACGACAGCGATCACGATGCTCTGGAAGTAACTCTGGAAGAAACATTCGCTGGCGCTTGGAACAACAGCAAAGACTTCACACTGGAACTGCCTGAAGGCGTTTATGTTGCAGATGTAACTGCAAGCGCTGAAAACGCAGGTTCTGATGTAGATGGCGATACAAAAGCATGGTTCAAAGCTGCTTATGATGAAGGCAACTATGTTGACCTGACATTCAAGAGAAGAGGCTGGGAAGAAACAAACCCTGACGATTCTTCTGATAAGATTGAAATCAACTTCACACTGAAACTGGTTGCTGACCCTAACTTCGAAGGCGACGTTGTTCTGAAACTGACAGGCGACGCTGTTGACGAACAGGAAGTAACAATCGCTAAATTTGTTAAACCTTTCGTAGTTGAAGCTCAGCAGAACGACATGCAGATCGACTACAGAAACACAGAAATCCCTACATCCGTAGTGATCAAAGAAGCTGAAGCTGGTCTGTGGGACAAAAACACACAGTTCACACTGGAACTGGATAAAATCAACTTCGACGATGAAGGTACAATCGCTGTTGATGACAAATCCGGTCTGGAAATCAAAGACGACGAAGTTAAACTGGATTCCAAAAACTATGACAACGATGTAATCTACTTCACAGTAGATTCCAGAAGTGATGACGAACCCGCAGTTGTAACAATCTCCGGTCTGCAGCTGTACATGGACAGAAGCCTGCCTGCAGGTGCTTATGACCTGAACGCATACGCTCTGACAATGCTGGGCGTAGACAGTGCAGAAGAAGCAGAAAGCTTTGACGGTTCCGATTACGATGCAGATGACAAAGGCTACCTGCCTGAAACACTGCTGGCAGAAGCTGGTACAGATGTATTCGTAGGCGATGAATCTGATGATATCGACTACACAGTAAAAACTGGTTTCGTTAACATCGTAACAGCTGGCAGCGACACAACAGGCTTCACAACAAAACTGACAGTTCCCATCGGCGAAAACTACCTGATCGCTGGTGAAACACAGGTAACACTGGATGCACCTGCATACATCAATGATGAAGGCTACACCATGCTGCCTGTAAGAGCAATCTCCACATCCCTGGGTATCGACAACAACAACGTACTGTGGGATCAGGCAACAAGAACAGTTACAATCCTGTACGGTGATCGTATCATCTCCATGACAGCAGGTGCTTCCGTAATGTATGTAAACGGCAGCTCCATCCCCACAAGCTCTTCCGTGGAAATCGTAAATGACAGAACATTCCTGCCTATGCGTGACCTGGCAACAGCTCTGGGCGTAACAGACCTGACATGGGATACAGATCCTACAACAGGCAAAACAACAACTGTTTACATGAACGCAAACAGATAAGACGAAACACACCTGATTTCTTTTCAAAATTTATCCAAACCGATGTTTTCTGGAGGACGTCCGAAAGGACGCCCTCCTTTTGTTAGCATCTTCATAAGAAAACATAGAAAGCCAAAATCCTTTGTGATCATAAGGATTTTGGCTTTCTTGCTTTATGCAGATTTTATTTGTTATGTTTTCTGAATGGGTATTGCTTTTTTGCGTCTTTTTGGAAAAAAGGTATAATCCGCCTGCCTTTCAGCAAGACTATAGGAAAAAGGCAGGTGAGCGGATTTTGGAAATCGGGAAAAATCTGGCAGCAAACCGGGCTGCCATGAAAGAATTGTTTGCCGACTGCGGAGATATTGTGTTCCGTGATTTTGCGGCAGCAGAAGGTCAGGGACAGCTGTTTCTGGTTTATGTGGATAATATGGTGAACACCACCGCTGTGGAAGATGCCATCATGACAAACATCATGAACCGCTGTCATGACACAGAAACAGAAGAACGGCTTTTGGGGCTTATGGAAAGCGTCATTGCCAATCGTGATGTGCAGCAGGTGGATACCATTGAAAAAGCCGCTGCCGGGGTGCTGGCAGGGGATACAGTGATTTTTATGGAGGGGAGCTCTTTTGCCTTGCAGGCGTCTACGAGGGGCTATCCCAACCGTGGCGTGGGACATACGGAAACAGAAGTGGTGGTACAGGGTCCCAAGGACGCTTTTACGGAGCTTTTGGCATTCAATCTGGTGCTTATCCGCAGAAGGATACAGGATACCCGTCTGAAAGTGGTGCGTACCAAGGCTGGCAGCCGCACAAAAACCGATGTTGCCCTCATGTATTTTTCTGATTTGGTGCGGCCGGAGATTCTGCGGCAGGCAAAACGCCAGCTGGAACGTCTGCGGACAGACGGCATTCTGGACTGCGGCTCTTTGGAACAGCTTCTGGAAAAACGGCAGTTCTCGCCCTTTCCTCAATTGCAGATGACGGAACGCCCGGATAAAGCGGCGGCGGCACTGCTGGAGGGACGTGTGGTGCTGGTGGTGGATAATACGCCTTTTGTGATTCTGCTGCCTGTGACGCTGAATCTGTTTTTTCAGGCAGCAGAGGACTATTATGACCGCTGGGAGATTATGAGCCTCATCCGTTTCATGCGGTATGTGGCAGCATTTGTGGCAGTGGCATTGCCGGGGCTGTATTTGGCGCTGACGGTGTACCATCCAGAGCTTTTGCCTACGTCTTTGGCATTGAAAATTGCCACCACCAGACAGAGCATTCCTTTTTCTGTGGCGGTGGAGGTCATTTCTATGGAATTGGCTTTTGAATTGCTGCGGGAAGCAGGGGTGCGGCTGCCGTCACCCGTCAGTGCCACCATTGGTATTGTTGGGGGTATCATCATCGGCTCTGCGGCAGTGGATGCAGGTCTGGTCAGTCCGGCAGTGGTCATCATTTCCGCTTTGACGGGAATCTGTTCCTTTGTCATTCCCAATATCTCCGTGGTTTCCGGTCTGCGGCTGAGCAAATATCTGGTGATCTTCCTTTCTGCCGCATTGGGGCTTTATGGCTTCTGGGCAGGTATCCTCCTTTTGGTGGTGCATCTGGCTGGGCTTTCTTCTTACGGGATTCCTTATCTCTATCCCTTCTGCTCCGCTTCCGTGAACCATTATCGTGATTTGGAGGACAGCTTGTTCCGCCTGCCTTTGCCATGGCTGAAACGCCAGTCCATTTTCATGAAGAAAAGGGGGGAACGCTGATGTTTTCCGATAACCATAAAATTTCCCTGCGGCAGATGCAGGCGCTGTTCTGTTTTTATTTTCTGGGAACGGCTTCCCTGTTTTTGCCTGCGGAATTGGCAGAGGGAAGCGGCAGAGCCTGCTGGCTGGTGATGCTCATTGGCGGCCTGCTGGCGGCGTTTTTCTCACTGGTGCTGACGTATTTGGGCAAAAAAGAGCCT
>OHEC01000862.1_pt1 | contig 13790 bp, 19 predicted proteins | sample 1567141 | NCBI WGS metagenome assembly OHEC01 (sample SAMEA3879567, study PRJEB24766) | human gut metagenome | biome: human-associated habitat; feature: feces | place: USA | collected 1985/1987 | reverse complement strand
CGGAATATTCCGTTGAGGATCGTGTTTTTTACGGCACAATTCTGGGGATAGATGATATGGTGGACTTTCAGTCGGAGAGCGCAAAGGATTTGGAGGAACAGTTCCATAAAGCGGTGGATGACTATTTGAAATTTTGCGCTGAGATCGGGAAAGAGCCCCAAAAGAAGTACAGTGGTTTGTTTAACGTCCGTATTCCGCCGGAACTGCACCGGGAGCTTTCGCTGCTGGCCCAGGCGGAAGGCATAAGTCTTAACAAGGCTGTAGAACAGGCTATCCGCACCATGGTCCAAAGCTGAGACTGGTAAGGGGGTATTCCTTATACCTTGCCTGTTTTAATAAGTATTTAATCAAACAAAACAGACCGGCTTTGCCCGGTAAGCTCAGAAACATGAAGCAGTACAAACCGTACCGCTTCATGTTCTTTTTTTGAAAAGGAATGGTGACATATGAGAAGACCATACCGCACGATTGGCGATGTGCTGCGCTCTCCCTGGGCAGGACTCATACCAAAGGAGGAGACGCCGCCGCAGCAGAACGACCGTGTCCTGCACTCCACAAAGCTGGAAGACCGTATTTATGCTGATCTCAGGAACGGCGACCCGGCAATGGACGCACTGGAACAGGCCGCAGGGGAAAAGCTGCGCTCTTTTCCAGCTCTGGCCCGGGATACGTACCAGTCCTTTTACTCGCTTTTACCACACCGCATTGAGGACGGGAAGTTGTCGGCAGCGGCCCGGAAATTCAATGGCCCCATTCTGGAGAATATGCTGCAAAGCGAGGACTATCCTACGCTGAAAAGCATCTGTGAAGGCCGGGAGCTCCCAGCCTACGAGGCGGCCGCGGAATTTGCAGCCCGAGTGGGCGGCGAACTGGATCAACTTCTCGCCGGCCTGGGCGGGGAGAAGGGCGCCGTCAATACGCTGGAAAGGCTGGAGGCCGCTCAGGAAAAGGCCCAGGAAGAGCTTGCCGCACTCCTGGAGCGGATGCGCAAGAGCGGCGGGCAGAATGATGTTCTGGAACAGGCTATCATTGCCGCGGCCAATACCGCCGAGAGCAAGCAGAGGCAAGTGGAGGCGGTGAACGGGATGATTGACGTAAGTGCCGCCAGAAACAAGGATGTGGTGTCCACGCTGGTTGCGTCCGCAACGGCACAGGCAGCGGAAAAGGCGGAGGAGGTGCGGTCCATTATCGCCGCCTGGGGCAATGAGCCGGGAGATCTGAAGCGCACCGAAGCCAATACCAAGATTCTTGACCTGGTACGCCAGAGCGACGTCCTCAAAAACGTGGCGAAGTACCTAGGGCGCTTTCGGGAAATCTTTGCGCAGGGAAAGAGAAACGGCTATGCCTACGGCCGGGGGGAGACCTATTCGCTGGAGCTTGGCAGCAACCTTTCCCGGGCGATTACCTCAGAGCTGTCCATGCTGGCCTCTCCCGCCACGCTGCCGCTGTTTCTCCAGAAATACCAGCGCAAGCAGATCAAGCAATACCAACGCCGGGAGCCTATTTATAAGGGCGCCGGGGACATCATCTGCTGTTTGGATGAATCCGACTCCACGGAAGGAGACCTTGCCGCTTGGGGAAAGGCCGTGGCCCTGACTCTCCTGGAAATCGCGGAGGACGGCGGCCGTAAATTCGCGTTGATCCATTTTTCTGATGCAAGCTCCCTGAAGGCCGATCTGTTCCTGCCCGGCGGACTCGGGCAAGGCAAGTACAGCCCGGAGAGCAAGATGGAGGCGGCACAGACCTTCCTCGGCGGCGGGACGAACTTCGATACGCCCATGTGGCAGGCTGTGAGCTTGATCGAACGGCAGGGATTTGAGCACGCCGACATTGTATTTATCACGGATGGAGAGTGCTGTATCTCAGAAAAATTTTTAGAGAAACTGCGTACCGCGCAGGCAGAACACCGCTTCACCATTACCGGAATCCTGCTGGATCAGGGAGAGCCTGGTATGAAGTTCAGTTTGCAGGAATTCTGTCAGAATATCTACCGAACCTCAGATCTTCTTGGAGATGATATCGTCAGGAAGCTGGTAGCGGCAAGAGTTTGAGCAGAAGATAGAGGTATATAGTAGCATATAGTAGAAGGGAGAACTTCTCATGACAGTTTATTACGAAAATGAAGCCGCCGTTGACGCCGCCCTGCAAGCGGCTAAGACGCCAGACGATGTACGCAAGATTGCGCAGGACTTAGAAACACGCATGGCTCCTCGCCATTGGATTCAAAAGGCTTGGGACTACTATCGGTCTATGTTATAATCCAGATATATTTAGCGCCCCTCCCTATGGAGATATAGGGAGGGGCTGCGTCTTTAATGGGCGTCGTCGGCAGCTCCGCATTTCCGCCCTGGCAGCTCCGGGCCGGTCTGGTGTCCAGCCACTCCCATGGGGATACATCCGTCTGCGCTCCCCTCTCTTGGTGGCCACCCAGTTCCCCAGGACAGCTCTGGGCCGGCCGGGCGGCTGCCGGCCGCTCCCATGGGGAAGATGTACCATCGGCTGCTCTTCCCTCCCCTGGTGGCCACCCAGCTCCCCAGGACAGCTCCGGGCCGGCCGGGCGGCTGCCGGCCTCCTCCATGGGGAAGATGGTAGATCCGTCTGCTCTCCCCTCCCCTGGTGGCCACCCAGCTCCCCAGGGCTGCTCCGGGCCGGCCGGGCGGCTGCCGGCCGCCTCCATGGGGAAGATGTACCATCGGCTGCTCTTCCCTCCCCTGGTGGCCTCCCAGCTCCCCAGGGCAGCTCCGGGTCGGCCGGGCGGCTGCCGGCCGTCACCATGGGAAAGGTATTCCATAAAGTCCAGAGCCGGGGCTTAAACATGTGTTCACACTGGATCTGAATAGGGGGAAGAGCGAAGATTAGCTTCGCTCTTCCCTCTATTTTCAAAATGTCAGGCTTGCTTCAACGATTGTTACTGGATCAGATGTCTCATTCGTAGTCTCTGGATAGCAGTAGCTGCTTTTTGTTGAGTTCCAAGTAAACGAAGTGAAGCCCGGATTTCCATCCATGCTCCAGCTATGATAATATCCTAGTTCCTCTGTTGCATTGTAATTGGTCTCTGTAAACAGAGTACGCATGGCCGCTCTCCGATTAAGTTCCAATCTAAACGTAACGTTTGTTCCTTTTGAAATTGTAAATGGTCTATCATTTACTTGTAGAAATTTTACCCACTCACCATTATACAGCGTAATGCCTTCCCAAGTATATCTTGATGCAGGGTCAGGAGTAATGCCAGTCTCACGTATATTTCCATCTTTGTCATACACGATGTACTTCATCTGTGTTATGACATTCTCAGGCTCGTTATTGCCTTCCTCCACTGCCGCTGCTGATATAGTTGCCATACAAAAGATTGCAGCTACAAGCAGGGCCGAAACTACCTTACGAGATAACTTTTTCATAAGCATCCTCCTATCTTTTTTTAACATACTAAGGCATCTTTAAACTACATATCTCCCTTTATATAAATATCTCCCTCCTTCACAGTAATCGGATCTGACGATGTTCCTAAACAATATACATAATAAGTGCCCTCAGATTCTGCATGAATTTCGAACTCTCCTTCTAATTCACTACAAGAAAAAGATGCACTATATACAGTCCCATCTTTAATGTAACCTATGGACAATGATTGATCAAATTCTATTGGCTGCTTGGCAAATTTCCAGGTTAATGTATCCCCCTCTTTTAATGACCAGCCGCCGCCATTCTCCTCTGTCAGAATTACCATATATCCATTATCCAATGTGAATTCTGGCGTAATTCCATTTGAAGTCGCAACATTATTGATAGAATATGGAATTATAGCATCATCTGCCCATGTCTTAGCAATGTCACTCGCCGGAATAGGGCTATTGTGATTTTGTTTAAAAAGCAAAAATGCAAATGATATAAATACAACAATAGCAATTATTGTAATTCCTAAAATTAACGGCAGTCTTTTTTTCTTCATCATATATCCCCCCTCTGGTTCCCACTTAGAGCAACGTTCTTTTTATCCATTATACACCAAATATCATTACACTTCAATTGCAAATTTATCATTTTCGCCCTAATTTTTAGGGGTGCCACGACCATCCTTTGGAAAAATAGAAAGAGGGGCCTTCAGTATGGCCCCTCTTAGGCTATAAGGCACAAGGAGAACGACTGGAAAAAAGTAAAACAGTTGTTGCCTAGTAGCCTATTGGGGGTGCGGACATTTTCTTGGACTTACCTGTATGTTGGTGTGCTTAGCGGCAACTTATATCAGCTCTCCGCGCTCTCGCGCCCACAGGCCCACCGGAGACACCCCAGGCCACCTAGGTATATACCACCCATTCTCGTTGTACTCGAAAGAAACCAGTTGCCAGTTTCCTTTGCCCTGCTTGTCAGGGATCAACACATTAAGGCTTTGGCCGCAATGAATATCCCAGCCGTCCCAGGTCAGGCGATCCCTCTCCGGCTCATAGCCTATCTGCAATACCTTTTTTTGCACTACCTACACCGTCCTTTCCTCTACTACGCCCAGTTTTCAAGCTCCAGAGCTGGCACACGCTCAAACTCTCGTACATTGTTCGTTACCAGTGTCATTCCCTCTGCCCGTGCATGAGCGGCAATCAGCATATCCAGCGGGCCGATCGGTGTTCCCCGTCTCTGTAAATAAGCCCGGATCTCTCCATACTCCGACGCCGCGCCCGCCCCAAAAGGCAGGATGCTCAACGGAGCCAGGAATCTCAAAAGCGCCTGCTCATTTTTTACCGGGTCAGAGCTGTGTTTCATCCCATACTCCAACTCGGCCAGAGTGATGGAGGAAATGCAAAGTCCTCCGTCCAACTCCTCCCGAAACCTGTTCAACACCTTTTCCGGCTTTTTCTTCATTGCATAGATGCAGATATTTGTGTCCAGCATATAGGTCATAGGTCTTCCCGATCCTCCTGGACACCCTGATCTCGCCCGTCCTCAAAAATATCGCTGGTGAAGCTGTTCACACCGTCCATGAACGTCTGCCATAGGGACTCTTTGGGAACCAGAAGAACCGCGTCTCCGAGCTGCTGCACAATAACCTCGTCAGCATTAAAGCGGAACTTTTTCGGCAAGCGCACAGCTTGGCTTCTTCCGTTTTCAAAAATTTTTGCCGTCTCCATAATCGTCGCCTCCTAAATAATATATATCATAGTATATACCATTTGTCAAGCATTATTTTCCCCATTTCATGCAGCATTTATTCCCCGGCCACTCCGGGCCGGCTGGGCATCTACCATCAGCCCCCATGGCGAAGGAGAGTACAGCCATTTGCTCTCCATTCCCCTAGTGGCCACCCAGCTTCTCCAGGGCAGCTCCGGGCCGCCCTGGCATCTGCCGGCCGCCTCCATGGGGAAGAGGGTACATCTGTCTGCTCTCCCCTTCCTTGGTGACCACCAGCTCCAGCATTTCAGTCTTGTTTGGCTGACTAATTTTAAATTTTTCCAAATTTACTCATTGTCAAATCGCACAATTTAATGTATAATTTAAGCCGCAACTTAATCTATTATGTATAATGTTAGGGCCAGGAGAAATTAACCTTTTGGGGGTACACTATGAAGAAGAAGATAATAGTTGGTATTTTTCTCTTTTCTTTAGTTTTTGCTCTTGCAACGGCAGGAAAAAGTGATGTAGAACTAGGGATAGTGGAAGATATGAATATGATAGATGCTTGGGGTAATGGTTATCCAACAAATGCGAGGGGTGAAACTTATGGAGTCGACGTAAAAGAAAATAGTAAAAACCCGGATCTAATTTTGGTCGAAAACAGCGAAGGAATTCTTGGATATGTTAAATCAGAGGATTTAGATGGTTCCAATTATCTGACTCCGGAGGAGGCGATATTGAACCAATCACAAGGGTACAGCGTTGATATGTATTTAAGTGACGGAGAAACGAAAGTTGGAGAATTTCACATAGGCAGATAAAAGGAGTGGATGGTTATGAAAAGGATACTAAAAGGTGGATGTGCTATTCTAGCCGTGGTGGTAATGCTTATAACAACTGCATCAGCAGAAACTGGAATGTCCAATACGAAATATACAACGGTAAACAATTATGACTATAGATACTGGTCGCTTATTGCAAATAATGTGGAAGGAAGAGTTGATGCGGATGCAGTAGCTGGCTTAGATGGTATGAATTATGCGCCAGTTGGCTATATGGGGGCCCAGGCTAGATTATATAGTTCTAGCGGTGTGTTGAAAGCAAGCTCTACATGGGTGTATAATGAAGGAACCTCTTATCCAACGGCGAGTGGTAGCCTCACATACAAAACAACAAGCGGGTATTATTATAGCAAAGGACAGGTTAAATTTTATGATGGGGAGGGATATATTACATATACAAGTGCGGCCACGCCTAATTTTGCACCGACAAGAAGTGTAATTTCAGACAAAAACGTAATAATCCAAAAAAATGATAACGGAGAGATTTATGGCTCTGGACTTTTTTTGGATGAGATTGGAGTACAACCAGACTTAATAATAGCAGAAGGTATAAATGGAGAAATTGGGTATGTAAAGGCTGAGGATTTAAATGACGCTGAGATTGAGACACCGGAACAGGCAGTTACAAAAATGTTAAATGAGATACATTATGAGATCCCACTTTATGATAGTGACGGAATTACTGTTATTGGATCATTTATGTTGAGTCCTGTAGAAGATATCAATGAATGATAAGAGACCATCCCATATTTTGTGTAAACCTCCAAGGTGGTGTATAATAGAAGCACCACAGTGGAGGTTTTATTATGGCAAGAAAGAAACGCACACCGGAAGAAAATGCCCGCAGGGAAAAGATCAGAGAGCTGTTGCAGATGGCGAACATCGGCAGTATGGACGACATCCAGAGCCTGTTCAAAGAGACGATTGCCGAGTTCATGGAAAACGGCCTTGATGCTGAGCTGGACGACGAACTGGGCTACAGCAGGTACGACTATAAAAATAAGGACACGGACAACAGTCGGAACGGGCACAGCAGCAAAACGCTGCGCACCAGCTTCGGTGATGTGGAGATATCCGTGCCCCGGGATCGTAAGGGGGAATTTGAGCCTCATGTGCTGAAGAAAAACCAGACCAGCATCAGTCAGGACATTGAGGAGAAGATCCTGTCCATGTACGCCAAGGGCATGACTACGTCGGATATAGAGACTCATATTCGGGAGATCTACGGCGTAGAGGTATCTGACACGACCGTAAGCCGCATCACGGACAAGATTCTCCCTATCGCGAAAGAATGGCAGCAGCGGCCGTTGGAGAGCGTTTACGCGGTGGTTTTCATGGATGCCATCCACTACCATGTCCGCAGCGAAGGGCAGATCGTGAAGAAGGCAGTCTATATCGCCATCGGCATTGATTTGGACGGCAGGAAAGATGTTCTGGGCATGTGGGTCGGTGAAAATGAAAGCGCCAAATACTGGGCAACGGTACTCAACAGCCTGAAAAACCGCGGAATTGAGGACATTTTCATCGCCTGCACGGATAATTTAACCGGGTTTTCCACTGCCATTGAAGCTGTATTTCCCCAAACGGAAATCCAGAATTGTATTATCCATCAGCTCCGAAATTCCAGCAAATATGTATCCTACAAGGACATAAAGGCACTCATGGCAGATTTGAAGGCAGTCTACGCCGCAGTCGATGAGGCTGCTGCGCTGGACGCTCTGGACACCTTTTCTGAACGCTGGGACAAAAAATACCCGAAGATCGCTCCGTCCTGGCGGGAGAATTGGTCCAACCTGAGTACCTATTTCAAATATCCCCAGGAGGTGCGCCGCCTGATCTATACGACCAACGCAATTGAGGGCTTTAACCGGCAGCTTCGGAAAGTGACCAAGGCAAAATCGGTATTCCCTACGGATGACAGTCTGCTGAAGATGCTGTATCTGGCCATGATGGATATTACGAAGAAGTGGACCGGAAGGCGGCAGGACTGGAGCATAATTCACGCACAGTTGGCGGTGTTTTTTGCCGACCGCATGCCGGACTGACCGGCTGCAACCGGAATGTCAAGAGTCGAGATGAACGGAGGCTGACGCCTCCGCCCTTGACATCCCCTCGAAGCGCTGTTATTTTTGTAGAAAAGGCGGCAGCAGCTTGCGCCGCTCCCGCCTTAAAATATTTTTGCTCTATTTTGCACCACAATTTAGCGTTTACACAAAATTTGGGATTGACCCAATGATAATCTTGGTTCTCCCACTGCTTTATCTTAGTGTCATTTATGGTAAATTCCTGATTAACCGCTGAAAAGGAAAGCGACTAATTTAGTCGCTTTCCTTTTTTCTTATAATTTGGAACATTAAAAATGCTCCCATAACAATTACCGCTAAAACTAGTCCAAACCCTGGCAGATCCACATTCGGCATCGTTTCAACACCTAAACCGAAAGCATACGCTGCAAAAGTACATATTACGCTAACAAAAACTATACTCATATCCTTACACCCTTTTCTAAAGAAAGTCTCCTTCATTTTGCTCTTGAAACGCATAGCCTAGCTATTCTCTTGGCCGACAGAGCCCATCGGGAGAAAACGCAGCACTTTCGCCCGGCTGGCTGCTCTCTCCTCTCCTGGTGGCCACCAGCTCCCACATGGGCCTCCATATTCCCCTGGCTGCTCCGGGCCGGCCGAGCGGCTACCAGCCACCTCCAGGGGGAAGAGGGCGCATAGGCTGCTCTCCCCCTTCCCTGGCAGTCACCAGCTCCCACATGGGCCTCCATATTCCCCTGGCTGCTCCGGGCCGCCCTGGCGGCTACCAGCCACCTCCAGGGGGAAGAGGGCACCGTCGGCTGCTCTCTCCTCTCCTGGTGGCCACCAGCTTCTCAGGGCAGCTCTGCATTTCCTCCCCGGCCACTCCTGGCCGTCTCCAGTAAACCGATAGCATCAGCCCTTCTGGTCGCTTCCTGAATCATGTTCCCCGGTCGGCGGATAGCGGTAGAGCACATATTTCCCGCTTGGAGCATCAAGGCTTTCTCCGCCACGGCCCGTTACATCAAGAAGCAAGTCTTCAAAACCGGCTCCATCAAGCGTAGCGATGGAATACAGCTTACCATACAGCACTATACCTTCCTCGCCATCATCTTCTCCATAGTCTATCCAAACCCGCTCAAAGTGCATTTTATCTATGTCCGCCTGCGTTAGCTGCTCATTTGAGCACGGGTTATAGGTTTTGTTTTTCTTCTCTTCCTTTTTCCTCTGCTCTGTGAATACCGAAAGAATCTCCCCACTGCGATTCCGCAAAACCAGCGCATCCAGATCATCATCAATCGGCTCAAACCACAGGGTCACTTCGTCATATTCCCTTACAATGCCATACTCGATCTTAAATTTTTTCATGGTAGTGTTCCCCTTCCCTGAATGTTGTCTCTGTCCGGCCCCTGGCACGGCCCCTGTCTCTCTCTTGGAGTCTGGCAATTACTTTTTCCGCTGCGCGTAACGCTCTGATCCGTTCCTGTGCCTCCGCCAATTCATTCTTTAGCTGCCCCACTTCCCTTTCTTTTTCCTTTATCAGCTCTTCAACCTTCTCCGGCGGTATGTCTGTTTTAATCTTCATCTGTTCAAGCCACTGTTTAGCCTGATAAAGTTTCGATAATTCACTTTGGTATTTTGTCTTAAAGCCTCGCTTAAATAGCGGGTTTTGCTTTTGGTATGCCTGGGCAACTGTCTCATATTTTTGGTAATCTCTCAGATATTCCTCTGCTTCCCTATAGTGGCCAATTTTCTGCTCCAGCGAATCTATCAGGTCTGATATACTATCGCACTTTTTTTCCAAATCGTCTGCGCTCTCCCTGAACTGATTTGGTGTCTTAATTCCCTCAATTCTGACAATTCTAAGTGCCGTTACAATTTCTTTCGTCGCAGCTAGATATACTTTTCTTCCTATCCAATTTTCCGTCTGGGTAGATGCTCCATGTCCATGCTCATATGTCCCTTTTTCTTTCTGGTTTCCCTTGAAGCGTTCCCGCTCTGCTTCCTTCTCCTTAATTTCCTCATTGATCTTGTGCAAATGCTCATTGATAATTTCGAACTTTCTGTTCTCCTCACCCCGCATAGATGCTACTCCACGCCGTTCCATATTTGTCGCAGCAATACCCATATGTTGAGTCGGAATTTCAAATATCCCTTGGTCTTTATAGCTTCTATGATCTACTCGCACATCCAGCGATTTTGCCATCAATTCAGCGTTAATCGCATCAGCTAATTTACTACGGATTAGATTCATAAACTCTGAGCTATTCCACAAAGTAATTGTTGGATTCTGCCTATCATATTTACTTTTTTTAGGATTATTTTTTCCTTTTACTCTTACATACTCTTTGTATCTTAGATCGTGCTCTGCTTCCCATTTTGTAAGATAAACTGGACGGGCAGATACTTTCCCATTTCTAAAATAAGGCAACTGTTTTTCCCATTCACCAGTTTCTTGTTCTTTTAACTCTTTTGCGGTAAATCCTCGTTCTACTCCTTCTCTATTTTTGCAAAGATAAACTTTCTCCATCTTTGATTCCCATTTCCCATTTCTATCTATCGGCCTCATGGTCAATAATATATGGCAATGTGGATTTCCGTCTCCCTTATCATGTATGGCAAAATCAGCGCACATTCCAATATTGACAAAGTTCTCATGAACAAAGGCTCTTACAAAATCTATCTGTTCTTCTGTCGATAGCTCGATTGGTAAGGCTATTTCAAATTCCCTTGCAAGTCTTGCTGCTGTATCACGTTCTGTCTGCTCTATATTGTTCCAGAAGATTGCTCTACTCTTCCATTCCTCTGGAGCATTTTCGCATAACATGATTTCCTTATATACGATTCCTTTTTTCTTTCTATAGTCATGCGTTACTCCATCATAAGAGTTTGTGATCTTTTCACCACTGCGATAAGCTGCTGCGGCAACCGCAGACCGCCCTTGCCCTCTGCTGATAACCTGACAGTGGCAATGATAGATTGCCATATAACTCTCCTATCCGAGAAATAGATTGCTGGTAAGCAATCTATAATCATAGCTTGCCTCCGGCAAGGCTCCCGAAGGGCGCACGACCATCCAAAGGATGGTCAGTAAGTGCGCCCTTCTGGATATTGCCGCCTCGATACTGCTCATATTATAATTCCCCTTCTTCTCTACTGTCAACGTATTATGTAATATTACTCCTTTTCTTGGCGGCAAAATCACACGTTTTGTAAAAAATAAGGATACGCTGTAGCGTATCCTTATTTTGCGCGAAACGTCTATACAGAGATTGAATCTTCACATCATCTGTGCTAGACTAATCTAGACTAATAAAATAACTTATCATTAAGGAGAATTACTATGGCTGAACGCAAAAGCGAACAGGAAAGAATTAAACAAATTGACCAGCAGTTGGCCGAGCTCAAAGCCAAACGTAGAGCTCTTGCTGTTATGGCCGCGAAGAAGGAACGTGCTGCAAGAACACGGAGACTTATCCAGATCGGGGCATTAAGCGAAAAGTATCTCGACTGCTACAATATCTCGGTTGAAAATTATGAGATACTGATATCTCGGATTGTAAATCTACCTGCTGTGAAAGAACTCCTAAATACCTAGATATGCTTGGAGTGCTTTAAAAACAATCTCTCCCATTGACCGGCCCTGCTGGGCAGCAGCATTTTTTAAGCTACTATATTCCAAGTCAGGAATGTCCAAAACCATATCAACCGCTGACCGAACCAGCGCAGATTTATCTTTCTCCTTTTTTCCTCGCCCAGTCTGCTCCTCTATCCTCACGAGCTCTTCTTCGTAGAAGTATATCGTAGTCTGGATCTTCTTCTGCTCACTGGTTTCTTTTTTCCTTCCGCGCTTAGGAGCTTCCACAACACTACTATCTGCTTCTTCTGGCCCTACACTATTCACAGCAGAAATAAATCTCTGTGCAGCGGCTTTGGGGTCAAATTTGGTGGACATATTACTCCTCCTCTTTTAGATACTCCTTAACAAAGGTATCATAATCTTTGGTTACGTTATTCTCCATTTTCTTGTCATAAGTAAATAGATCTTTACGCTCTGCCTGGGCCTTTTCAACAGAGACACTGCATCGGATAAAAGTTTTGAATACTTGTGTATCAATCGCATTACTCAGTTCTTCTGTCAGTTCCCTAATGTCCTTACTAATTGTTGTTCTCGGATCACATTTTGTCATCAGAATTCCAGCTATTTTTAATGCTGGGTTGCAATATTTTCTTACCGTCGCAATAGTGGAAAATAACTGCATAATGCCACTCGCTGCAAAGATGCTCGGTGTCGTTGGAATGATAACTTCATCTGCTGCTGTAAAGGCATTGATCGTCATAATTCCGAGGCTCGGCGGTGTGTCCAGAATGAGATAATCATAATCGCCTAATATCGGTTCTATACTTTCCTTCAGCCGATACTCTTTTCCGGTTGCTGTAAACTCAAGGTCTGCTTGCGCCAGTAAAATGTTGGCCGGTATAAGATCAAATGCTTCCATTTTCTGCACAGTCTCTCTCACCTGTGCCTTTGACTTTAGAATATCATAAATAGTCGGTCTGGATTGATTGTCCGCTCCTATACTCTCAGATAGATTTCCTTGTGGGTCTAGGTCAATCGCCAAGACCTTGTATCCCCGTATCGCAAGCCCTGCTGCTATAGCTCCTGTTGAGGTGGTTTTTGCTACACCACCTTTTTGGTTGGAGATTGCGACTACTTTGCATTTACCCATGGTTTCCTCCTCCTAGACATTTTGATGTTATAGTATCTTAATGTTAATTTGTTGTCGGATAAAATTATAACGCTATAATTTTATAACGTCAAGATATCAAAATATTTTAGTGTCTAATCTGATGCAATTTTCTTTGGTTCTAAAATATTATAATATTTTAATACTTTGACCTCTAAATACTAAAGTATTAAAATGCTTTAGTATTTAGAGGTCTTATCTTATTTGCCCAGTAATGTCATCCGTCATTGGGAGGGTGATGCAGCTCTCGTTGACCTCGCCCTGCTTCTCCATGTGGTAGGTGATGTTGATATGCTTCCCCTGCGTCCTTACTCACTAAGCCGTCACAATACAACCCCCCGCTCTTCCATGCGCGAGCCATGCACCACAGGAAGTTGTGCATCATGTCTGCAAAAGCCTCGTCTTCCATGTAGTATTTCAGCCTATCGGCATTATCCAGGCCGACAGAGAGATCACCATATTCGATGTCGCCGTCTGCAATGCCAAGGGCCAGCCAGCGGTTCAGGATGGTCTCGTCGTTGATGTTTCGGGCGATGAATTCCATTGCCTTCAACATTTTGATGCGCGCGATCGTGTTCATGCTACTGTCCTTTCTCCCCGTAGGCCCGGTAGGTCAGGCTTGCTTTGCTATTTGTTCATAACCTGCACTTTACGCCAGCTTGAATACGTTAAACAGAAATTCTCCGTCTTTGTCATAGACAGTCTCAATACCACTCGACCTTGATTTCTTTTCCCATGGTTTATCCTTTCTGCCCTCGTAACCTCCGGGGCGGACGTCTCTGATTTAGTAATCGATTTGGTAGCCGTTGTAGGGGAAATCTCTAGCGGCCTTTGCAGCCTCGGTTAGCAGCTCCGCGAACGCCTCAGCTTCCTCTGGCTTAACCGCCCCGATGGCCGCCCAGTTGACGCCCATCTCGATCCCCCGCCGCTCCAGCGTGCTGCCCATATCCATGACCATGACCTGCCGGCCGAATCTCTCTTGCAGCTCCCGCAGGGCCTTGTTGTATTCGTGATAGGATACTTTCTTCATGGTGCGCTCCTTTCTGCCCTCGTTACCTCCGGGGCGGGATGTGCGT
>OHEC01000857.1_pt1 | contig 13826 bp, 10 predicted proteins | sample 1567141 | NCBI WGS metagenome assembly OHEC01 (sample SAMEA3879567, study PRJEB24766) | human gut metagenome | biome: human-associated habitat; feature: feces | place: USA | collected 1985/1987 | reverse complement strand
AAGTCATACAGAGCCGCGAATGGAACCTTGAGGACGAATCGGTGATCAAAAAACAATTGAAATATGAGTTCTACGATACACTGTTATCGATGGTTATCGGCTGGGCGATCAACTCTGCCATGATTATACTGGCAGCAGCAACCTTCTTCAAACAGAATATTGCGGTAGACGAACTGGACCAGGCACAACAGCTATTAGTACCATTGGTCGGAAATAATGCAGGTATCATATTCGCCGGAGCACTCCTGCTGGCAGGTATTTCCTCCACAATCACCTCTGGAATAGCCGGAGCATCCATCTTTGCAGGGTTATATGGTGAAGCTTATAACCACAAAGACCTCCATTCCAAATTAGGAGTCTTGTTGTCGTTCATCCCAGCCCTGCTTATCATATTTGTCGTGGGTGATCCGTTCAAAGGCTTGATCTATTCGCAGATGCTGCTAAGTATACAGTTACCAATCACAGTTTTTACACAAGTTTACCTGACATCCAGTAAAAAAGTGATGGGCAAATTTGTGAATTCACGATCCACAACGATCATTTTAGTCACTTTAGGAGCACTTGTAACCTTCTTAAACATTGCGCTTCTAATAAGCCTGATTTAATACAATAACCCTAACCTAAAGACAGCGAGGAAATCCATACAAGTGCATTTGTAATTCCATGCAAGTGTAATTACTGTTCCATGCAAGTGTATTCAGATATCAATACAGACAAAAACAAGTGCTTTTTCAACCATCAAAAACAACAATAAGTCAAATAATAAATTTCTCCAAAACTCGGGTTTTGTCGGAAAAAACTCCCCCAAAACGGCATTTAAGTACACAAAGAAAAGAAAAGTAAAGTAAAGAAAAGTAAATCTCTCTCACTTCGTTCGAAAAGAGAAATGCGTGCGAGAGCTCTTCCCTTCTGAAAAAACAGGACAAAAGAAAAGTTGCAAAACAGTTGCATTCCGGCCTTTATTTCACTATCTTTGCAAACTTTGAATAGACAAATTAACTACAAAGATGAGCGATATCAAAACAAACGAAGAAGAAGGTAAAAAGAGCTTGAACTTCATTGAAGCAATGGTGGAAAAAGATTTGGCGGAAGGCAAAAACAAGGGACGTGTGCAAACACGCTTCCCGCCCGAACCAAACGGATACCTGCATATCGGACATGCCAAAGCCATCTGTCTGGATTTCGGCATTGCACAAAAATATGGAGGTGTTTGCAACCTACGCTTCGACGATACCAATCCGGTAAAAGAAGATCTGGAATATGTGGACGCCATCAAAGAAGACATCGAATGGTTGGGTTACCACTGGAATAACATATATTACGCATCCGACTACTTCCAGCAACTCTGGGACTTCGCTATCCAGTTGATCAAGGAGGGAAAAGCATACATCGACGAGCAGACTTCCGAACAGATCGCCTCCCAGAAGGGGACACCGACACAACCGGGAACAAACAGTCCCTACCGTGACCGCCCGATCGAAGAGAACCTGGAGCTGTTCCACAAGATGAACAGCGGCGAGTTGGAAGAAGGTTCGATGGTATTGCGTGCCAAGATCGACATGGCAAATCCAAACATGCACTTCCGCGACCCGATCATCTACCGTATCGTCAAGACTCCGCACCACCGTACGGGCGACAAGTGGAAAGCATACCCGATGTACGACTTTGCACACGGACAGAGCGACTTCTTCGAAGGTGTCACTCACTCGTTGTGTACACTTGAATTTGTCGTGCATCGTCCGTTGTACGATCTGTTCATCGACTGGTTGAAAGAGGGCAAGGATCTGAACGACAACCGTCCGCGACAGACGGAGTTCAATAAACTGAACCTAAGTTACACGCTGATGAGCAAACGCAACCTGCTGATCCTTGTAAAAGAAGGCTTGGTACACGACTGGGACGATCCCCGTATGCCGACAATCTGCGGTTTCCGCCGTCGCGGTTATTCACCGGAAGCAATTCATAAGTTCATCGACAAGATCGGCTATACCACTTATGATGCACTGAATGAATTTGCGCTACTGGAAAGTGCCGTCCGCGAAGACCTCAATACTCGTGCAACCCGTGTATCGGCCGTGTTGAACCCGGTTAAACTCATTATCACCAATTATCCGGAAGGGCAAGTGGAAGAGATGGAGGCGATCAACAATCCGGAAGATCTGTCGGCAGGTAGCCATACGATCGAATTCAGCCGCGAGCTGTGGATCGAACGGGAAGACTTTATGGAAGATGCTCCGAAGAAATTTTTCCGTATGACTCCCGGCCAGGAAGTTCGCTTGAAAAACGCTTATATCGTAAAATGTACAGGCTGCAAGAAAGACGAGAACGGCGAGATTACGGAAATCTATTGCGAATACGACCCGAACACCAAGAGCGGTATGCCGGAAGCTAACCGCAAGGTGAAAGGTACGCTCCACTGGGTAAGCTGCAACCACTGCCTGAAAGCAGAAGTACGTTTGTACGACCGCTTGTGGAAGGTAGAAAACCCGCGCGATGAAATGGCAGCTATCCGTGAAGCCAAAGGATGCTCTCCGCTGGAAGCCATGCAGGAAATGATCAATCCGGACTCATTGAAAGTGCTGAACGAATGCTACGTAGAAAAATTCCTGGCCGATGCCAAACCGCTCGACTACCTACAGTTCCAGCGTATCGGTTACTTCAATGTGGACAAAGATTCTACTCCTGACCACCTGGTATTCAACCGTACCGTATCATTGAAAGATACATGGAGCAAAATCAACAAATAAAAGTGAGGAGATAAAAGCATTCCTTTATTACACTGATTTTAAGGTGTAAAGAACTTATAAAACAATGCCCTTGTGTTTGATTCAGAACGCAAGGGCATTTCTTTTAAAACGCTTCGACGTTTAAAGTAAAACACAAGTGCGTTTGAAGTAAAATGCACTTGCGTTTGAACTCAAACGTACTTGCGTTCCATATCAAACGCACTTACGTTTTTTCACCCCTTCTTTTCACTACCCCAAAATGGAAATATTTTATGTTTTTTATAACTGCATTTATGACAAATATTCATAGCTAAATACACAAACTACATACTAAGAAGCGAACGGAACTTTTATCTATACTTTGTTTTTCTTAAGAGAAAGTAATTTTCGGGCTATTTATTATGAATTATCATGCATAAATTGTATTTTTGTATCCATCTATCTACATTAGTATCTCTTTGAAAATGAGATTAGGGGTAGAACATACATATTGAAAGCGTTTCTGACGCTTTGGTTTTGACTATGTAGAACTTCGCAAACTCTCCACAGTTAATCAAAAACAAAGCAACGAGGAACGCTCCAGTGGGTGTATTGTATACGGACAATAGTATCTTTCCATTTTTTGTGTTGGAAAGAAGATTGGTCATATATATACTTACATCAGCGTGGGGCTTTCAACGTTGCTCGTTTCGATTAACTGGGCAATGCGAAGGCCTTACATAGTGGAACGAGTGACAGACTGGCTCCACGTTTTTATATGTACGAAAGACTTTTAGTAACAAATCATGCCAGCAATGGAGTCGGCTGACTAAAGACCCATAATAGCTGACACATGAATATTATTGCTAAAAATCCTTACCGCTACTTAGGAGTATATTCAAACTCGCCAACCAAAGAGCGTGTCGCCAATAAGGGAAAAATGAATGCTTTCTTAAAAGTGGGCAAATCAGTGTCTTTTCCCTTGGATTTACCTTATATATTACCAAGTATAGAACGTACGATTGAAACTATTGCTAATGCAGAATCAGAACTTACACTTCCAACAGACCAAATCAGATTTGCCCAATTCTGGTGGATGAATGCAACGCCACTTGATGGTATTGCCTTCAACCATTTGATAAATGGTAATATGAATATGGCCCAATCTATTTGGGAGAAAAAAAATGATGTATCTTCACTTCAAAATCGCTTTCTACTTTCTGCCCTTAATAATGATTGGAGCTCTGCAATTCGTTATGCAGAGAACCTATACACTAATTTTTCAGAAGAATTTATTGCAAAGGTCATTGGTGAGGAAATGCCCGTATCAACTCCGCTTTGGCAAATGTTCATTGATTCATTGGCTAAATCAGGTACAAACCTTCTGTCGTTCATGGATATACTCACCAATACAGAATGGAAAAACTATATAGCGGAAATAACGGTTGTTCCATTAATTGATACCATTAACAATGCCATAAATTTAGCAAAATCCTCAAAGGGTAAAGGTTCGCAAGCCAGATTCAAAGCTGGAGAAAAGTTAATGGCTTCTACTAAAAGCGCATTGAGCCAAATCAAAAAATCTTTGCCAGCTTCCGATATTCGTTATCAAACAATAGCCGATAAACTTGCAACGGAAATTCTCCAGTGTGGTATTGACTATTTCAATGACACAGAAGACGATGATGCGGCACAGAAGGCTATGACTCTACAAAATTACGCATTGTCAATAGCTGTTGGTAAATTAGCCAAAGACAGATGTAAAGAAAATGTCGACATACTAAAAAGTATAGGAAAAGAATATTTAGTACGTAAAGAACTAGCACAACTTACGACATATATAAAAGAACTACGAAGGGACAATTCTGCCAAAGATCCTTTATTAGGATTAATGTTGTTTGGTAGAGGAATTCCAGATATAACACGAACCGTAGACAAGTGTATCCCTCTATTAAATAGCATGAAGGACAAACTTGGCTTTGGTAGTGACTTATATATGAATGTATCTTCTGCTGTTGCGTCCTCTGCTATAAATGCTCTTGTTGATGTCGTAAACTTGCAACAGACCTTATCCATGGGTGATAATACTAAACTCAAAAGTGTCATAAGTGAAGCTGTAATACTCATGTCCACAATAGGGAACATGGATATGGACGCAAAAACAAGGAATTACTACAGCGGAAATAAAAACACTTTGGTGAGCATAGACAATAGATTAAATCCTTCTGGAGGCTGTTATATTGCAACAATGGTGTACGGTAATTATGACCATCCACAAGTAATGGTTTTGAGAGACTTTAGAGATAGCTATCTCGCTAAAAGATACTGGGGAAAACAATTCATCAAAATCTATTATAAATATTCACCGAAACTTGTTGAGAAACTTACCGAGCATAAGAAAATAAATCGTATGATAAAAAACATACTGGATGTATTCGTTGAACATTTAAAGAGAAACAAAAAATGAGAAAAATAATACTGCTTGCAACATTGCTTATCACTGCAATCAATATAAATGCGGATAATTTGAAAGAACAGTTGCAGAAACAAAATGCTCGCCTTGATGCCATAGAGTCAGACATCAATCGCTTAAATAATAGCATTAAGCAACAACATAGAACAAACTTACGTTTGGATGCTACAGATAAAGAAATCAGGGCAATTCAGGATTCAATGCATGATAATTTAGGCACTTTGAACGAACGTATAATTGTCATTGAAAGAACACAATCCGAAGACAGGATTTCTCTTAAGAATGACATTAAAGAGACTAACACCCACATTGCCACCAATCTTGTAAAGATGGACTCTCGTACTATATGGGGTGGCATATTATTACTTTGTACAATTCTTGGATTCAGCGGGTATCTTTATGTGAAAAGACGCAAAGACTATACTTCGATGAGTGAAGTCCGCAAGGCACAGGACGCATTGCAAGCTGCGCAATCTAAAATGCAAGAAGATTCCGTCAAGTTGGATAATCAGATGCTAGCTTTAATGGAAAGACAGATGAGCGCAGCCCCTGCAATGGTATCAACAGAGACAGACCATTCGCTGGCACTTAAAGTAGCAGATGAAATCGTTCGCATAGAGCTTAACTTGTCTCGAATGGATGCTTCTGTAAAAGGGTATAAGCAACTGGCAAAAGCTGTAGAACGTATCAAGAACAATTTTCAAGCGAATGGATACGAGATAATCGATATGCTTGGCAAACCTTATAACGAGGGAATGAAAGTGGTTGCAAATTTCGTTCCTGACGAAACATTAAAAGAAGGCGAGCAAATTATCACTGGAGTTACTAAGCCACAAATCAATTACAATGGTAAGATGATACAATCTGCTCAAATCACTGTAAATCAAAACATCTAAAAAAATACAATATGGCACGTTTAAAGATTGATTACGGCATTGACCTTGGTACGACCAACTCCGCCATTTGCCGCATGGAAAAAGGTGAACCTGTTATTATTAAAAGTGACACTCTTAAAGATACTATGCCCTCATGTGTGTCTTTCAACAAAAAGAAATCGGTGAAAGTAGGTGACGGTGCATATAACAATATGAAGAGCGATAAGCGACGTGCAACTAAGTCATGGCACGTTGAAGCATCGAATACCTATATTGAGTTCAAACGCACAATGGCTACAGACACTAAATATGCAAGTAGCTATATGGAACGTGATTTTACTTCGGAAGAACTTTCCGCAGAAGTTTTGAAGACGTTAAAATCGTATGTGACGGATGAAAATATTTCTTCCGTGGTAATTACCGTTCCAGCAAAGTTTACTGTAAATCAGAAGACTGCGACCATGGAAGCCGCTAAAATGGCAGGTTTCAAACGTTGTGAGTTATTACAAGAACCTATTGCGGCAGCTATGGCTTACGGACTTTCAACTGACACCAAGAATGGCATTTGGATGGTATTCGATTTCGGAGGTGGTACATTTGACGCTGCTTTACTTAAAGTAGAAGATGGTATCATGCAAGTATTCGATACAGAAGGTGACAACTATCTGGGTGGCAAGAATTTGGACTATGCCATTGTGGACAAAATCATAGTGCCTTATTTACAGGAAAATTATGCAATAGATGGTTATCTAAGTGACAATCAAAAGAAAGAGGTACTTCGTGATGCCATGAAAACATATGCGGAAGAAGTGAAGAATCAGCTTTCTTTCAAAGACCACGAAGACATTATTTCTAATCTTGGCGACCTTGGAGAAGATGAAGATGGGGAGGAAATCGAACTGGATATAACTGTTAACCAAGCAGACGCATTTGATGTAATGCGACCCTATTTCCAAAAAGCAGTAGACATCTGTAAGAATCTTTTAGGACGCAATCATCTAAACTCATCCCAACTTGATAAGCTGATACTTGTCGGTGGACCAACTCACTCACCGCTGATTCGTCAGATGTTGAAAGAACAAATAACTCCCAATGTTGATACAAGCATTGACCCGATGACGGCTGTGGCTACGGGAGCAGCCCTATATGCATCAACAATGGAGGCTGAGGTAAACGATGAAGACCTTACAATTGAAACCGTTAAACTCGAAGTCGGATATGAAGCAACATCTGTAGAAACTACAGAATGGGTAAGCGTAAAACTATCTGCTGATGCTAAACAGAGCAATGTATTTGTGGAATTAGTTCGCAGTGATAAGGCATGGTCAAGCGGTAAAACTGACATAGACAAAAGCGGAAATGTAATTGAAGCTAATCTTTTAGAAGGGCGACCCAATTCGTTTGATGTTGTTTGCTATGACATGCAGGGTAACACGCTTCCATGCTTCCCTAATGAGATAACTATTATCCAAGGTTCCAAAGTCGGAGCAGCTCCTTTACCATATAATATAGGTATTGCAGTCTGGGATTCCAACAAAGAACGTGCCGTATTCCATATGGTTCGTGGTTTGGAGAAGAACAAGCCAGTCCCAGCAACAGGAGTAGCTAATGATTTGAAGACTACCAGTCAATTACGTCCCGGTGTGGATAGTGATGTGCTAAAAATTCCTATTTATCAAGTAGATGATTTTAGTGAAGCAGAAAACCGTCCAGTATCTCTCTATGAGCATGTTGGCGATGTCATTATCACAGGCGATGAAGTGGAACAACTTATACCATCAGACAGTTCCGTTAATATTACCCTAAAAGTTGACTCATCCGAACAAATGAAACTTGAAGTCCATTTTCCAACCACAGACACAACAGTGGAGAAACCTTTTGATACAAGTAAAAAACAATCAATAGAAGATGCTGAAAATAGTATCCAGAAAGGAATTGCTGATGCTCAAAAAAATATAAACCGTCTGAACTCATCCGGTATTTCTACCTCTGATGTAGAAAGAGAATTAGAGCAGGTTAAAGATGAAGCTAAGAATAGCTCGGAAAAGAAAATGGTACTCCAACACCTGAAAGAAGTACTTCGTAAAATCGAAGACCTTGATAAAGGTACAGAATGGCAACGAGTGGAATCTGAATTACGTGAAGAGTTTGAACGGCTTGAAAAAGCGCAGGAAGATTTAGGAAACGATAAATCCAAGCAGCTTGTAGAAAATCTTCGTTCACAAGTGGATCAATCTATTCGCTCGAAAAATGTAAAGGTAGGGCATGAAATCCTCGAACAAATTAATACTTTGTTCATCCAACTTACTATGATGTATCAGTGCATGGGGCTGATAGACAACTACAATAGGACATTCTCTTCTCATCCTTGGAGAGACGCCGGTCGTGCCCGTCAGCTTATCAACCGTGGACTAGAAATAATCAATAACAATCCAACAACCGAAGCTTTATTGCCAATAGCAAGAGGTATTCTTGACTTATTGCCTGATGAAGAAGCGGCAAATGCTGGAGGGTTGCTTAGATTTCACATATAACAAAAAGATGAAAAGACAAAGAGTTCTAACAATGTTTGCAGTATTATTTACAACATTATACGCAAATGCCCAATACTATGTCAGTTCTTCAACAAGTAATCGGAAGGATATTTTTGGTAATACCACCACTACCTTTAAAGATATATATGGCAATACAACAGGCATCTCAACCACAGGTGGTATAGATATTTTGGGCAATACAACAACCACGCATCGAAGAATAAATACTAATATTTCTATCTAGAGCTGGTAGTATGATTTAATATAGCATTTATGGTGTTTTCTAAAGGAGATAAAATTAACAACTACACAGTAACGTTTCCGCATAAGCAAGGTTCTTATGCGGAAACTTACCGTGTTAAGGATGATACCGGAAAGACTCGTTTTTTGAAGCTTATCAATTATAGCAAAGTAAACCGTTGGCAAATGGATGATAAAGGAACTATGAGGGAAATAGAAATTTCCAAGCAACTTAACCATTCCAACCTTTGCAAATACATAGACTCCGGCTCAATCATAAGAAACGGTAGCCAATTATCTTATCTTGTAACAGAATTTATCAGCGGTGAAACACTCTCACAACGGATAATACGTGCCGGAGCACTTGATGTGTACGAAATAAAGCAGGTTGTAAAATCTGTACTGAGCGCATTGGATTATTTACATTCACTTTCCCTACCTGTCATTCATAACGAAGTCACAATACAAAACGTAATGCTTAATCTCGTTGGTGGGCTACAAGAACTCAAGCTAATAGACTTCGGTCATGCCAGTTACCTCAATCGACAGATTGGCAAACCTGATTTGACAGATCTGAACGCATTTTATTTAGCACCAGAGCGTTTTTCAGGAATTAGTTCAGTTCAAACAGATTTATACTCGGTAGGGGCAATGATGTATTTCTTACTCTATAATAAATTACCCTGGTTCATAGATTTATCTCGTGGTTCAAACGACGATAAAGTAGAGGCAATCCTAGCAGAACGTCAAAAAGAACTTGATTTGCCAAACATTGAAATGTTTGAATTGGATGAACAACTCATCAATACCGTTATAAAATCTCTGTCTCAGGATTCAGAAGACCGCTTCCAAACAGCTAAAGATTTTATCCGAGCTATTGATGGTGAAATAAAGATTCCAAGACAATCAACCAAACGAAAAATTCTTTCATTTGAAACAAAGGATAAGGCAGAAGATTCATCTAAATCTATGAAGACAATAAAAGGTCCTGGATTTGCAGCAGTAGCAGGTATGGATGAATTAAAAAAGCAACTTCAAGAAGAGGTAATAGAACCATTGCATCATCCTGAAGAGTATCAACGCTATGGTATCACAATTCCGAATGGAATGTTGCTGTATGGCCCTCCCGGATGTGGAAAGACATTTTTTGCAAAGCATTTTGCAGAAGAAGTGGGTTTTAATTTCATGTTTATTACACCAGCAACGCTTAAAAGCCGTTATGTAAATGCTTCACAAGAGAATATCGCAAAAATGTTCAAAGAGGCTGAAGAAAATGCACCTACTATTATCTTTATTGATGAGATTAACGAACTAGTACCTAACCGTGAAGGGAATGTACATGAAATGTCAAAAAGTGCCGTCAATGAAATGCTGGCTCAAATGGATAGAACAGGGGAAAAAGGTATATTTATCATCGGTGCAACGAATTATCCTCACATGATAGATCCAGCTATATTACGAGCTGGCCGTTTAGACAAAAAATATTACGTCGGAGTTCCTGATGAAGTTGCACGAAAGACACTTTTTGAACTTTATCTAAAGAACAGACCATATGACTTTGGCTTGGATTATGACGAGTTGTCTATACTTACAAAAAACTATGTTTCCGCAGATATACAGCTCATCGTGAATAATGCGGCTCGAACAGCACTCAAAAGCCGTTCAAAAATAACGATGGCTATCCTAAGAAATGCTATTGCAGCAGTTCGTCCATCGTTGGATATAAAAGAACTTCAACGCTATGAAGAAATCAAAGCACAAATGAATGGAGAAAATATAAAAAAGTCTGAAAACAGACCTAAAGTAGGATTTAGATAAAACATAAACGATATGAATACGAACGAATTGTACTTAAAAACCATCTTCTGCTGCATGGCCTGTGATGGAGATATTGCAAAAGAAGAAGTTTCGTTAGTGAATGACATCACTGCCAAGCAAGAATTATTTAGAGACATGAACATTGAAGCAACCATAAATGATTATGTTGCAGCAATTAATGCGAAAGGAGCATTGTTCTTGAAGCAATATCTGAAAGAATTGGAAGCACAGAATCTTTCCACTGAAGAGCAAATGAAAATCATTGACTTTGCCATTCAGACAATATATGCAGATAATAAAATAGAATATTCAGAAGTAAAGTTTTTCAAGAAAATTCGCAGTCGATTGTCATTGACAGATGAACAAATTCTTGTCAAATATCCTGACCTCGAAGATTTCTTACTTCCCGACATTAATATTGTAGAGGACCCAGAGTGGAACAATGCTATATTTAAGGATATAAATTTTACCGAATATAGAGAAAGACAATAATGTGGACATAAAAATACCGCTGAAAAGACGCTCAAAATCTCTCCAGCGGCATCGTATACCTATAAAGAAACTCCTTAACGAACCGGTGTCTTAGCCGAAAGTTTCTCCAGAAAATACACTAAGAAAAAGCCTACTACCATCAGCACTACTGCTTCCGGCACATGTGCATTAGGCAATATATTGGTTTCTATCAAAGGCTTTACTTCTCCGTGGCTGTCGACAAATGTCTCTACCACCTCTTTCCAAGGCCAAACCTTATTCAGGGAGCCCAACATAAAGCCTGTCAGTACCGCCAGCGTGATGTTGCGGAAATGTGCCAGTGCATACGACAAAATACGCGAGAAAGAGGTAATTCCAATACAAGCACCTGCTCCAAATACAGCAATCACCACTACATCAAGCGTTTTCACTGCATCCATAATGAAAAAATACTTGCCTAACAGCACCAGAATGAAACTACCGGAAATGCCCGGAAGAATCATGGCACAAATGGCAATGGCTCCGCACAGGAAGATGAAAAGCAGATTAGAAGGCGTTTCGGCCGGAGTTGCCACGGTAATATAAAAGGCAACCACTGCCCCAATGACAAAAGCCACCCACGTTTTCCAGCTCTTCCACTCCTTAATGTCTTTCGACACAAACCAGGTAGACGCCAGCACCAGTCCGAAGAAGAACGACCACACCAATATCGGCTGGTTTACCAACAGCCATGTAATCAGCTTGGCCAATGAAAATACGCTGATACCGATACCTGCCAGCAGGAAAAACAAGAAATTACCATTGATTTTCTTCCAGAAAGTCGCCCATTTTCCAGAGAAGAAAAGTTTCAGGCTTTCCAGATTAATACTTTTAATCGAGTTAATCAGTTCGTCATAAATGCCTACGATAAAGGCAATGGTTCCTCCTGAGACTCCGGGAACTACATCCGCGGCTCCCATTCCCATTCCTTTCAGCATCAGAACTGCATAGTCTTTCAGTTTTCGTTCCATCAATTTTTCCATAAATGATTAGCGAATGCAAAGTAAGTGAAAAAAATGCTCGGAGTCACTATCTCCAAAAACATTTTATGGTTTTTGTTGTTATATTTATGACGAATATTCAAAAATAGAATCATTATGGCAACAACTTTATTTCAAGGAACTCCCGTAGCACTGGCCGGAGAGTTTATACAAAAAGGGGTACAGGCTCCCGACTTTTCATTGGTAAAAGGCGATTTAAGCACTTTTTCTCTGGCTGATGCCAAAGGAAAATTTGTAGTGTTGAACATCTTCCCCAGCATGGATACCGGAGTATGCGCTGCTTCTGTACGTAAGTTCAACAAACTGGCAGCCGGAATGGAAAATACGTTGGTACTGGCTATTTCGAAAGACCTTCCGTTTGCACAAGGACGTTTCTGCACGGCAGAAGGAATCGAACACGTTATTCCTTTGTCTGACTTCCGCTATACTTCCACTTTCGGAAAAGACTACGGAGTGCTGATGACCGACGGCCCGCTGTGTGGACTACTGGCTCGCGCCGTGGTTATTCTCAATCCGGAAGGAAAGGTTATCTACACCCAGCTGGTTCCGGAAATCGTAGAGGAACCGGATTATGATGCTGCACTTGCTGCACTCAAATAAAATTTAAAGGTATATAAATAAGAAAAGGGACAGTCCGTATTTTTCACGTCTGTCCCTTTTCTTTTTATCTTTTGTCTATTTTCTTATTCCGCAGAAAAATCCTTGATTCGCTGTTCTTCCGTCAAGCGGCATACCAGCAAAGTATTGTCTTTTTCAGCCACGATATACCCGTCGAGCCCCTGTACCACTACTTTCTTTTCCTGAGTGGTATGTACGATGCAATTTCGCGACTCATACATTTTTATATTCGAACCGATGCAGACATTGTTATGCGCATCACGCTTGGAGTTTTCATGAAGAGAGCCCCAGGTACCCAGGTCGCTCCATCCGAAAGAAGCCGGAAATACATAAATCTCATCTGCTTTTTCCATCACAGCATAGTCCACCGAGATATTTTCACACGTCGGGAAAAGCTCATCCACCATCTCCTGCTCCTTGTCTGTATAATAATAAGGAAGCAGACGTTCGAACACTCTTGCCATGGCCGGCTGATATACCCGGATGGCATTGACAATGGTATTCACATTCCAAACAAAGATTCCCGCATTCCAGAAATAATTGTTACGCTGCAAATAGCGTTCTGCCGTAGCCAGGTCTGGTTTTTCACGGAACGCATCTACACGATAGATTTCCTTATTGGAAGGACAGGCCATTGACAAGTCCGCTTCAATGTAGCCGTAGCCTGTCTCCGGACGATTGGCTTTCATTCCCAATGTCACAATGGCATCCGAATCGGCTGTAAACTTCATGGCCGATGTGACTACACGGGCAAACTCACGTACGTTCATTACCACATGGTCACTCGGGGTCACCACGATATTGGCTTTCGGATTACGTGCCTTGATTTTCCAGCTCACATACGCAATACAAGGAGCTGTGTTACGGCGGCAAGGCTCCAACAGAATATGATCAACAGGAACCTCAGGGAGCTGTTCTTTTACAATCTCCGCATATTTGGCCGAGGTTACCACCCATATATTTTCCGGCAGACATACATCTTTAAAACGATCGACGGTCAATTGGATGAGCGTACGTCCGCAACCCAGCACATCAATAAACTGCTTGGGCAT
>OHEC01000851.1_pt1 | contig 13960 bp, 9 predicted proteins | sample 1567141 | NCBI WGS metagenome assembly OHEC01 (sample SAMEA3879567, study PRJEB24766) | human gut metagenome | biome: human-associated habitat; feature: feces | place: USA | collected 1985/1987 | reverse complement strand
TATCGCGGGTGGATCAAATATGCAGCGGTAATTGCATTGATGTTATTAACGGGAGCAGTGACCTTTTTTGTTACGGATCGCCTACAATCTGTCCGGCATGTAGAGATGGCAGAGTTGTTTGTCCCTTATGGCGAGAGCCGGCAGGTCATTTTGCCGGATGGTTCGCAGGTATGGGTCGATGCCGGTTCACTGCTCGTTTACCCGAAAGACTTTACGGATACGGAAACCCGTACGGTTTACCTGACTGGCGAAGCGTCGTTCACGGTTCGGAAAAACTCGGAAAAACCTTTTATTGTGAAGACGACTTATCTGGACGTGCAGGCTTTGGGTACGGTATTTACAGTAGCTTCCTATCCGGCTGATTCTTGCACGAGCACGATCCTGGAAGAGGGGAGTGTCAAAGTGGATGTAAAGGCAGGCGAACACCTGCCGGCTATCTTGAAGCCGAACGAACGTCTGGTTTATTCGCATGCGGCGCATACGGTAACGGTCCGGCCGGTCGATGCTTTGCTTTATAAGATGGAGCGTAGCGGCTACCTGATTTACGAGAATGTTTCTTTCAGCCATCTGATGGCTTCGTTGGAACGGAAGTTTAATGTGACGATCCATTATAATTCCCAGAAATATGCGGACGAGTATTACAACGTCAAGTTTGCCCCGCATGAAACCCTGGAGGATGTGCTGGCTGTTTTGCAGCAGTTGATCGGCATTCGTTTCAAGATAAAGGGAAATGTTGTATTTATAAATTAAAAAGAGAGGAGAGGAACAGGATGAACAAAAGAAAACCGGAAAGAACGAAAGTGCGAAAATCCCTCTTTCCGGCGTTTGAAACCGAATTGTGACTTTTTGGGACTCAACGTAAAACGTTGAAAATAATTAATATTCAATTTTCAAACATACAAATATATGAAATTAACTAATCTAATACCTATAAAAGCGGGAAAAACGCTTTCCCGCCTATGTATAATTGGAGCTCTGTCTTTTGGTAGCTCGTTCGTATTTGCTCAAAATCAACAGGTTCGTTTGTCTGGCAATAATTTAACCTTAAAGGCGGCTTTCAAGCAAATCGAACAACAAACGAAACTCTTCGTAGATTACAACACGCAAGATGTCAACGATTCACGCGTGATCAAGAAAGTTCCGGCCGGCGACAACGTCAAGAATGTCCTGGAACAATTGCTGGAAGGCATGAACTGTTCCGTCACATTCAGCAACGGCCATGTAATCATTTCCAGAAAAGCCCCGGCATCTTCCAAAACAAAAAAAGTCACAGGCATTGTCAAAGATGAAAAAGGAGAACCGATCATCGGCGCGAATGTTGTGGAGAAGGGGACGACGAATGGTACTGTTACCGATTTGAATGGTCAATATAGTCTGGATATTTCTCCTTCGGCTGTTCTCTTGGTTTCCTATATCGGTTATGATACCAAAGAGATAAGGGTGGACGGGAAGAACATATTGAATATTTCTTTGGCTGAGAATACGGAGAATTTAGATGAAATTGTTGTGATCGGTTATGGTACATCCAGAAAAAGAGATATTGTAAGTGCTATGTCTACAGTCAAAGGATCGACCATTAGTGCTGCTTCAACAAGCAATGTCCAAGATGCCTTGCAGGGAAAAGTAGCCGGTCTGGATATTCAGTCGGCACGATATGCAGGAGATGATCAGCAAATTTATATCCGTGGAGCAAGATCTTTAAATGCAGGAAATAATCCGCTGATCATAGTGGACGGTATTCCCGGAAGCTTGGGGAGTGTAAATACTTATGATATTGAATCAATTGAAGTGTTGAAAGACGCAGCAAGTTCCGCCATTTATGGTTCTATGGGCGCAAATGGTGTCATTTTGGTAACGACTAAAAGAGGAAAGAAAGGAGTGAATCGTGAAGTGAATTTTAACTCTTATATCGGTTTGAACGTTCCTCATATGATGCCTTTGCAGTCTGGGGAAGAATATGTACAGTTCAGGCGTGACGGATACAGGTATGCTCACGGATGGGATACCCCGTTCACAGATGAGGATGTTTTCACTCAGTCCGAACTTGATATGATAAAAAATGGCAATTATACCGACTGGCAGGATTTATTGTATCGTAATGCTTTGACACAAAGTTATCATCTGAGCATTAGCAATAGTGGCGAGAAGACTCGGTTACTGTTATCATTTAAATATGATAAAGAACAGGGCTACTATAAAACGAATGATGCTGAGAACTATAATTTGACATTGACGGCTGATCATGATTTAGCAGACTTCTGGACATTGGGTACGACTGTTCGATTGAAACGAAATAATATATCCGGATTCCAGAAAATCAATAACGAAATATTGTATATGACACCGTTGTCTGATCCGTATTTGGAGAATGGTGATCTTAATTATTTCCCGAATCCGTTGAACACATCCGGTTATAACCCGTTGGCAAATGATGTACCCGGACAGTTTGCAGATGATGCCCAAAGCAATTTATTGAACCTTAATCTAACTTCGCATATAAAGATAAATAAATGGCTGAGTATGCATACAAACTTCGGTTATATTTTCTCGGATTATAAGCGGGGGTATTTTTATGGTAAAGATTCATACAAGGGCAAAGGTGTCAAGACGAACTCCGGTAAAGAGTATAATAATTATGATCAGTGGACACTAAACCATATTATTACGTATGATAATAGTTTCGGAGATCATAATTTGGTCGTTGACCTTGTTGGTGAAATGCAGAGCCGGAGATATGATAAAGGTACTTTATCCGGAGATAACCAGCCGGTAGAGTATACATCTTATCATAATTTAGGTTCCAACACGGAAAATATAAAAATCGGAAGTAGTTTTGAAAACTGGGCTCTGGCATCTGTCTTAGGCCGTTTGCGCTATAATTATAAGAATAAATATTATTTCAATATAGCATTCAGAACAGATGGTTCGTCTCGTTTGGCAAAAGGAAACCAATGGGCTGTTTTCCCTTCAGGAGGAGTCAGTTGGAGCATGAAGGATGAAAGCTTTATGCAGAATGTGAATTGGATTAATAGCCTTAAGCTTCGTGTCTCTTATGGTACTGTTGGTAATACGGCCATTTCACCCTATCAAACACTTGCTTCTTTGTCACAGTATGCTTATCTGTTTGGAGAAGATTCATCTAATAAGTTCTATGTATATAGCCCAACTTCGATTGTGAATCTTGATCTTGGCTGGGAAATATCCAAAACTGTAAATGCAGGAGTTGATTTCGGATTATTCAATAATAAATTGAATGGTTATGTCGAGTATTATAATACAAAGACGAGTGATTTGTTGATGAAGAGGACGATTCCTTCATTTACCGGTTTCAATGATATTTGGCAGAATATCGGGGAGACGGAAACTTCAGGAGTTGAGTTTAACCTAAATTATAATCCGGTAAGGACAAAAGATTTGAATGTCGATTTTTCATTGAATGCATCCAGAAACTGGGAAAAGATTACAGCTTTGATCAGTGGAGAAGATTTACCTAATAATAAATGGTTTATCGGAGAACCTTTAGGTGTGTTCTATGATTATGAGAAAATTGGTATCTGGCAGTTGGGTGAAGAAGAGGCTGCTGCTAAATATAATGCTAAGGTAGGGGATATCAAGGTTAAAGATCAAAATGGAGATGGTTCGATTAGTGCTGCGGATGATCGCATAATCTTGGGGCAGGTTCGTCCGAAGTGGATTGCTTCATTAGGTGCGAATGTTCAATATAAGAATTTTGATTTTTCTTTCAATCTGAACTCAAGATGGGGGTATTTGGTTAAGCCGGCTCCATATGATGATATCACGATGGACGGGCAGAGATGGTTGCCGGCAGTAGATTATTGGACTCCGGATAATCCGACAAATAGTTATCCTCGTGCGGATCAGGCGAGCGGTTATGATACCTATCGTACCTCTAATGGCTATCAGAAAGGCGACCATATTAAAATTCAGGATATAACATTAGGGTATAGTTTCGAGAATCTGCTGTCAAAGAAGGTTCCAATCAGGAAATTACGTTTCTATGTGCAAATGAGAAATATAGGTTATTTGTATAGAGCAGCGGAGTTTGATATTATACCTGAACAACCTGATATTAATTATACGGTTCCCAGTAGTTATAATTTCGGAGTTAATGTAACATTCTAATAAGTCATGTATTATGAAAAACATAGCAATTTTTTTATTAATCGTATTATCTGCAAGTTCCTTTTCATGTGATTTTCTGGAAGAAGAACCAAAAGGGTTGATCAGCGATACGTATGCGAAAACAGAAGAAGGGGTTGAATCACTTATCTTGAGTATCTATCAACGGAATCGTTATCTGACAGAACGTTTGTATAAGTTTGCTGATTGTGGAACGGATTTGACGACTTATGCAACCAATGGTGTCGGTTGGCCTTATGAAGAGGCTATGATTTATAATGACCCTCTCATGATCTCTAATCGTTGGAATTCCCAGTATTGGAAATATCTTTATAAGGGATTGAATGTTGCAAATCTGGGAGTTCAGTATATACAGGAAACTCCTATTGCACATGAGGAAAAAAAGAACCAACTGATATCGGAGGTTCATGCTTTGCGTGCTTTTTACTTGTTTATGATTGTCGAGACATATGGTCCTGCGTCCCATTATGCGGATACTCCGTCCCAATCGGTAATAACAGAAGGATACCAACCGGGTATTGCTGTCTTTTACAAGAAAATATTGGAAGATTTGGATATTGCTTTCCAATATTTGGATATACCTCAGAATACTCAATGGGGCCGTATGAATATCGGAGTTGCTAAAACATTGAAAATGCGTGTATTGATGGCGTTGGCTGCTTATGATGATGCGATTATTACAGGAGCCGGTTATACAAAACAACAGTGTTATGATGAAGTGGTGAGGTTATGTAATTCAGTTATTAATGACTATAATTATAAACTTTTGGATAATTATGCATCTGTGTTTGACGTGAATAACCAGATAAATGACGAGATTATCTGGTCAATACAATATACAAGCGATTTGGTGTATAACGGAATGGATCTTACGGATATTGATGCGAATAGTATGCATCGGTATTTCGTAGGTTGGTATAACAAGTCTGCTAAAAACCCGAATATCAATATTGATGGATTATGGAGTCATTCCCGCGTGTATGGTCGTGAATATCGTTGTACGATGCCTACCTATTATTATATCAGTCTTTTCGATAAATTTGATAAACGTAGGGAACAGACTTTCCAGACTGCGTGGTGCAGAATCCCGGATAACTGGAATAACGAGCCCGACTATTCGGATACGTTACTTATCCGGACACTGGATGTTGTTTCGGATGAATATGTAAAAAGCTATGAAGACAGGGGAATCATTGTCGACAATATTACGGATCTTTATGATATTAACACCGGAATACCGACTATCAACGGTAGATCCTGCCATCATACAATGACAAAATATCTGGATCCAAGCCGTGATGAGGCTAAGCGGGAAGAAGGTTTTAAAGACTTGATTCTGATGCGCCTTGGAGAAGTCTATATAACTTTGGCTGAAGCGTATGTAAGAACCAACCAACCGGAAAAAGCGGCAGAGGTGATTACTCAACTGAGAAAAAGGGCTTTGATCGATGGACATGAAAGTGCCTTGAAGGTAACAGCTGCTGATGTGGATATGGATTTTATCTTGGAAGAAGGTGCACGTGAACTGGGGTGTGAATTGAACCGCTGGTATATGTTGAAACGTTCCGGCAAAATGGTGGAATGGGTGAAAGAGCATAATCCGGATATTACATTGATCAAGGATTATCATATCTATCGTCCTCTTCCTCAAGATGCATTGTATGAAGTGACGAACTTGGATGTGTTCGTCCAAAATAAAGGTTATAAATAATTCTATTAAATATGATGGTTATGAATAAAATATCACGACGACACTTTTTAGCTGCGACAGGCGCTATAACTGGGGCAGCCTTATTGAATCCATTATCGGAAGTAGCGGCAAAAGCTGTTGAAAATCCGAATGTTGCTGGGAAAAAACTTCGCCTTGCTATTGTTGGTACTGGCGGAAGAGGTACTTCCATGTGGGGATATGACTTAATGAAAAGTTATCCTGACTACATTGAGTTTGTAGGTCTTTGCGATAAGAATGAAGGTCGTGTGGAAACCGGTAAGAAGATTATCGGGGCTTCCTGTCCTACTTATACGGATTTTGAAAAGATGATGAAGGAAACCAGGCCTGATGTGCTGATTGTAACGACTATGGATAGTACTCATCATCATTTTATTATCCGTGGAATGGAACTTGGCGCGGATATCATTACGGAAAAGCCGATGACAACGGATGAAAAGAAGATCCAGGCAATTTTGGATGCAGAAAAACGGACAGGAAAGAATTGCCGTGTGACATTTAATTATCGTTATTCTCCACATCGTGCGAAAATATGGGAATTACTCCGTGCCGGTGAGATTGGCAATATCACTTCTGTTGATTTTCATTGGTATCTGGACACTTCTCATGGCGCCGATTATTTTCGTCGTTGGCATCGTTTGGTAGAATGCAGCGGTTCTTTGTGGGTGCATAAAGCCAGTCACCACTTTGACCTTCTGAATTGGTGGATTGACAGTGATCCGGAAAGTGTGTATGCATTGGGCAGTTTGGATCATTATGGTAAGAACGGAACGTTCCGGGCAGAGAATTGCCGTACTTGTCCTCATACTTCCAAATGTAAATTCTATTACGATATAACACGGAATCAGAATTATATGGATTTATATGTAGCCAACGAAAAATACGATGGTTATCTTCGTGACGGATGCGTGTTTAAGAATGATGTCAATATCTTTGATAAAATGGCGGCAACGATTCGTTATAAAAATGGCGTGCAGGTCGCTTATTCCCTGACAACCTACAGCCCTTATGAAGGTTATCGTATAGCCTTTAACGGAACGAAAGGGCGTTTAGAGGCTTGGATACAGGAATCCCGTCCGACTTCGGATGTGAATTTTGATGAACTTGTTTTGTTTAAGAATTTTGGAAAACGTGAGTATATCCAGATTCCATTCGGAACGTCTGGCCATGGCGGAGGGGATGCATTGCTAAAGGATCAGATTTTTTTACCTGGGATAAAAGATCCGTATAAGCAGTGTGCTAGTGTTCGCGATGGAGCTTTGGCTTGTCTAGTCGGTATTGCGGCACGTAACAGCATTGCGACCGGCCAACCGGTGAAAATAGCTGATCTTACTTCCATACAACCTCAGGAAAAGAAATTGTATCAACGGATATTGTAGATTTCTTATTAGTTTAAAGCAAATGCTGTATCAAGGTAAATTTTTTAGTCTTGATATGGCATTTGTTTTAAATTATGGTTGGTATTCGTCCACGGCTCTTTCATTTAAAAATACTTTGAAGAGGCTGTAAATAAAACTGTGTCAGCAAAGAATAAAATATTAATTTTGCTAACACAGTTTATTTTACGCCCCCTACTTTGAATATCTAATGTTTGTGGCAGATAGACATTTAGAACAGCTCAACGCAACTTTTGACATAATATTGACTTAATGGTACATTTTGGAACTAAGGTAAACTCAACATAATCAGTGGTTGTCAGTCTATTCCAAGTTTAAATGAAAGAGCCGTGCTCGACATAGCCCAAATCGCTGCTGAATATATCCATGTTGTAGTTGATGCGCAGCTGCATCACCAGGTCACTCTGCCGTAACGAGTAACCGCCACTGTTCAATGCCAACCGAGAAGTGTTCAATGCCGATTGCAAGGCCATGTTCAGATTGGCTGCGCCTACAACGCCTTTCTGTATGGGAGTGATTAATTGTATGTTGCTCACCTTTTGACCGTATGCTTTGGGCAGATGGTTCTTTACCAAAAATCGTTATCTTTTCACTCCTTCGCCTTGAAATTGAACACCGGTTTGATAACCGTTTCAATCGTTACCGTCTCTTGGATCAGCCGCATGATCGCTGGCCGGTTCAAGAAATCTATCAGACTATCAAGAGCCGTGAGCCGCAATGTCAGATAGGCATAAATTGGACCATTGGAGAGGATGCTAATCCTAATGACCCCAACGCGCCTGAAAAATCCTATAAAATCATTCCTGAAAAGCAAAAGGAGGGTGACCCCATACGTTATTTCCCCAGTGATTTCCGTTTGGGTGATCCGCTCTTGCCTGCCAATCCCGACCCTAAAGTATTTATTCATCAAGGCAAACGCTATTATATGCCGTTTGAATCGACTGTATGTTTTTTTAAAAGGTGGTTCTATCATACAACGGATAAGGAATATAAATCCATTGATGAATTGTTCAAGTTCTACCAACGCGCCACGGCTCAAGACAATATCCTGATTCTGAATTTGCCTCCTAATCGTGAAGGCAGAATGCGTCAGGAAGATGTGGACTTATTGCTTGAACTCCGCAAGAGAATATAATGCTGTCCTATGAAAAAAGTAATGTTATATTTGTTATGCTTGGTTCTTATGGCAGAGGTACATGCTTCCTTCTACTGATGAGTTGGATAGTTTGCGCATAATATCCTACAATGTCCATAATGGGATAGAAAAATAGCACATCAGACCGGGATGAATTATGTATTTGGTCCTGCTATCAAGAAAAAGAACAGGAAATTTACGGTTAAACAGACAAGAATGATAAAAGATTATGTCGCTTCCGATTATTGTCCTGTTTATGTTGATGTACATTACGGGAAATGATATTTCTTTGTACAGCCGAATTGTCAATGAATAAAGAAATACAAGTAAATCGGTTGCCCCAAAATAGACGAAGCCCCGAAGAATCGGAGTTTCGTCTATTTTGGGGCAATTTGTTTTTTATGTATCTTTTATTCAATGTATAGAAAAAATTTGTAATTTTGTTTTTGGGCAAAACTCTAATGTACTTCTTAATCTTTCTCCGAATAAAGAGGGACGTACTCACAGAACGTGATGCCAAAAGACTCATTGAGTTTGGCATCACGAACGCTATGTCTATATGAATGAGAACGATTACCGGCAACTGAAAGAGATGAAGGTAAAGTTTCAGCTGAATCTCTTTTCATTGGTCGATGCTTATGGCATAGAGGCAAGAAAAAAGGCGGAATGGCTGTTGAAAAATAATTTTTATGACTTGGCCGGTAGCGATACACACCGTTTGGGCGTCTGGAAATCTCTTCTTTATGCAAAAGGTAATGCTAAATCTCTTCAACAAGTAGTGTCTCTTGTTTGTTTTTAATTCTAAAAGTAGTAGCTTTGTACTGACTATAGGCAAATTGTAAAAAATATGGGCAAATACATATATAAACTGCTTGGTTATCATGCAGTTAAAGAGGCAGAAATCAAACTGGATGGCATTACGATGTTATCCGGCAATAACGGATGTGGAAAGAGTACCCTGTCCCGATGGCTGTATTATCTGATTAACGGATCGCGAGACTTTGACATTTTTTTGTTGAGGGATTATAAAGCTAAAATAGATAACTTGATTAATCGGATGCGATTTGCTTGTATGGATTTGGGGCGATTCTCTCAAAAAAGCGGTTTGTTGGAAAAAGGTTCTTTGAATACTTTGCTTGAAGTAACCGAAAAAATGAAGCAGACAAGAGTGCACTCGTATGAACAAATTGAGATTGTTCAAGATTTGTTTCTGCAAGCCTTGTATGCCACAGAGAATTTTCTATCGGAAGCCTTGACGGAAAATCTTTCTGAAGCACGTAAAGTCAGAATCTTGAATTATTTGAGTGTTCATAACAAACAAGAAGATGTTCGTCAGTCTATTGAAAATTTTGTTGGGCAGAATAATCGTTTGATTACTCAACTGACTAATCAATTGGTTAAAAATATGAATGAACGTCCGCGTTCTACCTATTTAAAGTTGATTGAGAAGTATTTCGATATACAGCATGATTTCCCTTTGGGGATTCAGTTGGAGGAAGATGAGGTTAATCTTCTCGAAGATACCCATGTCTCCACGTTGTTCAATTTGCAGCGAGCCATTTATATTGACACTCCCATGGCAGTTGAAGTGGAAGATACGGAAAACATTTTTTGGAATGATTTGCGTGAGATGATGTTAGATGATAAATCGGGTAAGAATTTATCTATGGGAGAACGAAAATTTTTGGTACGGGTCAAAGATTTATTGAATGGTGAAACGGTTTTGGAAGAGGATGATGTCTTTGATGAAAAAGCTGTCCATCATCAGACGGATGTCAAAGGTATCGTTCAGTTCATGAGGCGTCAGTGTACGCACACTCATGCCTTTGTTGGGGGTATTGACCACCAGTTTTTCTTCTGCCAGACGCTGCAGTGCCTGTTTGACAGGCGTATCGCTGACACCATATTTTCTTGCCAGTTCTTTGATATTGATCTTTTCACCGGAAACCAACTGCTTGTTGGTGATTTCTTTTTTTATGTCCGCATAAATCTGATCCGCTAGTGTAATTTTTTCGCTCATGTCTACTTGCTCCCCCTCTGCTTGCAGTGTTCATGCAATTTTGATAACGATTCTATATCTATTGTAAAACCAGTTGTGCAAAAATTCAATAGACAATTTGTGTTCATCCGTTTTCTATTGAGAATGGATACACCTTCCAAGAGAAAAAAAGAAGGATGATTTTTTCAAAATGGGATTTTTTGGAATGGGAAAATGAATAAAAAAGGGTGTATACATTTGTAAAAAGCGCATAATGATTCAAAATGTTTGTTCTATATGCATAATAACAGTGTTTTTATGTGGCGGATAAATGTTTTTAAATTAGAGGAAATACCAATTGAAAATTAGAATTGGATTAAATATAATCTAATAAAAAGTTTTATCTAACAAAAAAGAAGTTTCATTTGCGCATAAAGAATTAAATTAAAGCGCAAAAAAAGAATTTCTTTTGAAAAAAGATGTGCTTTTGGGAGGAGTTCTAAGAAAGAGGGAGGAGTATGTATGAAAAAAAGAATCGGGGTTCTGGCACTGGCAACTGCCATGCTGCTGGGGATGACCGGCTGCGGCAGCCAAAAAGAGGAAACCGCAGAAACCACAACACCCGCAGGGTTTGTGGAAAAGAAGGTAGAGCCTGTTACCTTTGAATCAGGCGTGGAACTGCAGGAAGATTGCAGACATTTGATTTATGCCCTGGGCAATGCCCCTGCTACCATCGACGCGGCGAAATTCTTTAAGATGCGTCTGGAGCAGGAAACAAACGGCGCCATGACCGTAGATATCTATACGGACAACGTATTGGGCAGTGAACGTGAACTGTTGGAAAGCTGTCAGTTTGGTGACTACGATATCGTACTGGCAACAAACGCAACAGTAGCTGCTTTCTGTAACGATATTTACTGTCTGGATATCCCTTGGATTTTCGAAAACAAACAGCAGGTATATGAAGTACTGGACGGCAAACTGGGTGACTACCTGGGCGAACAGCTCAACGAAGTTGGTTTCCAGCTGCTGCAGTGGCAGGAAAACTCTTTCCGTACACTGTCCACCACAGACAAACCCATCGAATCCATGGATGACCTGAAAGGTCTGAAGATTCGTATCATGGAAAATGAATTGCAGCTGGCACAGTGGAAAGCATATGGTGCCAACCCTACACCTATGGCTTTCACAGAACTGTTCACCGCTTTGCAGCAGGGTACTGTAGACGGTCAGGACAACGGTGCTGAATTGACATGGCAGTCCAAATTCCAGGAAGTACAGAAATACTATGTTTACACAAAACACATCTATTCTCCTTACGTTATCCTTATGAGTGGAGAAACATTCAACGGTCTGACACCGGAAGAACAGGATATCATCATGAAAATTTCCGACGAAGCCGTTGCTTATGAACGTGAAAGATGTTCCGAATATGAAGCCGTTGCTTTGGAAAATATCAAAAACTATCCCGGCATGAATTATTCTGAACTGAGCCCTGAAGTAGTGGAAGAAATGAAAGCTGCTTGCGCAGGCATCAAAGATATGGCTTATGAAAAAGTAGAACATCCTGAAGTAATCGATCTGCTTTACAGCGAAGCCGAAAAAGCGAAAGAAAAGTATCCCGCAGAACAGACAACAGATGCACCGGCACAAACAGAAACCGATGTTGATGCAGCACCTGCGGCGTAAAGATACAGGGGAGGGAAAAAGGTATGAAGTTTTTGAATGAACATCTGGAAGCATGCTTCATCGTGCCTTTGATGTTTTTGATGAGTATTATCATTTTTATTCAGGTTGTCATGCGTTATGTATTCCATAGCTCTCTGACATGGTCTGAAGAAATGGCAAGATATCTGTTTGTATGGCTGGTTTATTTCTCTGTGGCTTACACAGCGAAAAAAGAAGCCCATATCCGCATCGACGCTGCCATCAATATCTATCCCAAGAAAGCGCGTCCTTATGTGGAAATCCTCAGTGAAGTCATCGTACTGGCTTTTGCAATCTTCATCGCAGCTACTTCCGTAACTGTTTTCCAGAAGATCACAGCCAGCGGTCAGATTTCTCCCGCCCTGCATGTGCCCATGCAGTTCGTATACGCAGCACCTCTGGTTGGCTTCGTTCTGACAGCCATCCGCCAGATTCAGTGCATCATCAGAAGAATCAAAGCATTGCATAATCACGAGGAGGTGCAGGAAGCATGACAACTGGAGCAATTGCAGCAGTGGTATTTATCACATTGATCGTCAGCCTTGTTTTGACTGTTCCCATCGGTTTCTCCCTGGGGATCGCTTCCTTGGCTTATATCTTCGCTACAGACCAGCTGACACTGGGCTTTGTAGCACGTAATATGGTAACTGGTACAGACTCTTTCCCCATCATGGCGATTCCCTTCTTCGTATTCGCCGGTGAACTGATGGGCGGCGGCGGTATTTCCAAACGTCTGCTGGACGTTGCCAACGTATTCTTCGGCAGAATCCGCGGCGGTCTTGCCATCGTAACCGTTGTTGTATGTATGTTCTTTGCAGCGATTTCCGGTTCCGGTCCGGCAACTGTAGCAGCTGTCGGCGGTATGGTTGTTCCTACCATGCTGGAAAAAGGCTATGACAAAAAATTCGTACTGGCGCTGATTGCTGCCGCTGGTTCCATCGGCGTTATCATTCCACCCAGTATCCCTATGGTTGTTTACTCCGTAACCGTAAACAGCTCCGTAAGCTCCCTGTTCCTGGCGGGCTTCATCCCTGGTATCCTCATCGGTCTGGTACTGATTGCTTACAGCTACTTCTACGCAAGAAAAGCTGGTTATAAAGGCGATACAGAACCTTTCAGCATCGGTCGTGCGCTCCGCGAAGTATGGAGAGGCAAATGGGCACTGCTGTCCCCCGTTATCATCCTGGGCGGTATCTACGGCGGTATCTTCACACCTACAGAAGCAGCTGCTGTATCCGTAATCTACAGCTTGATCATCGGTCTGTTCGTACATAAAGAACTGAACTTCAAACAGATGCTGGACGTAACAAAGAGAGCCTGCGAAACAACCGCAACCATCCTGGTAGTTATCGGCTGTGCAACTGGTTTCTCCAAAGTCCTGACACTGGGTCGTATCCCTACAACCGTTGCAACTCTGCTGACAACTATGACAGACAGCAAAGTGCTGATCCTTCTGCTCATCAACCTGCTGCTGCTGTTGGTAGGCTGCTTCATGGAAACAGTATGTGCCATCATGATTCTGGCTCCCATCCTGTTCCCTGTTGTAACAGCTCTGGGCGTTGACCCCGTTCACTTCGGTATTATCATGGTAACCAACCTGGCAATCGGCTTCATCACACCTCCACTGGGCGTAAACCTGTTCGTTGCTTCCCGTGTAGGGGAAACGACGCTGGATGTGGTCATCAAGGGGATCATCCCCTTCCTGGTGCTGATGATCGCAACATTGATGCTGATCACTTATGTACCGGCAATCTCTATGTTCCTGCCTAATCTGTTAGGTTAAAGAAGGAAGGCGAAAAAATCATGCAGTGGTGTAAAAATGCTTGCAGCCACTTGGTAGATGCTTGCATCAT
>OHEC01000849.1_pt1 | contig 13969 bp, 8 predicted proteins | sample 1567141 | NCBI WGS metagenome assembly OHEC01 (sample SAMEA3879567, study PRJEB24766) | human gut metagenome | biome: human-associated habitat; feature: feces | place: USA | collected 1985/1987 | reverse complement strand
CAGGATGGATGAGAAACGAAAAGAGGAAGAAGTTCGTGAGCTTACTCCCGAAGAAATAGACGATATGATTCTTGAGGAACAGATTGAGAGCGGAGAGTATGACGAGGAAGTTTCCGAATACTACTTCTCCAATCCCGACCCGTATGCCAAGGTCGAGTCTCGCCCCGATGATGCACCAAAGCGTGACATCAAGTTTGATGAGAACGGTAACATTGTTGTAAGAAATCTGTCTGCCTTTTGGCTGCCCGAATTGACAATCGTGGATGAAATCGGCGGCGCAGAATATACCGTTACAGGCAGCTATGAGGGCACGGAAACTCTTGATAAAAAGCTCAAACGCATTATGGAGCAGAACGCTACCGATGATGAATCTGATATCACGGAGGATGGCGAATGAATAACGACACCTCTCTTGATATAAACACCAATTCCAATCCTGTACAAACAGTTGCCCAACAAAAGGAGGATAACGAAATGTTAAGGGCAACCGACAAAATCACAGCGCTTTATTGCAGACTGTCCGTGGAGGACACCAAAGAAAAAGACGACAAGGATGACCCGTCGAACTCCATCCAGCATCAGCAGATCATGTTAATGGAGTATGCAAAATCTCAGCACTTTCCGAACCCAACGTTCTTTATTGATGATACAGCTATACTTGGACTAAAGTCAGAACTCCAATAACGGAGTGCGAGTTTAGTCCAAGTTTTTTTATGCGCTGAAATAGCGTAAATCCACTGAAAGCAGGAGGTTGAGAACCCGTGTGTAAGATTATCGTGATGGCAAACCAGAAAGGGGGCGTGGCAAAGACCAGCAGCACCCGAAATCTGGCCTACTCCCTGGCGGAGCTGGGTAAAAAGGTATTGGCAGTGGACTTCGACCCCCAAACCAACCTGACGATCAGTTTTGGCGTGGTGCCAGCCGCTTTGCAGGAAACGACGGCCAGCCTGATGATGAAGTTAGTCATGGATGAAACCATTCCAGAAAAAGGAAGCTACATCCTGAACATAGGCAAGGTAGATCTGCTCCCATCCAAAAAGACGCTGACCGTGGCAGAAGTGAATCTACTGATTGAACGAAAGGACGAGTGCCTTGCCAAACTGCTGGCACCCCTCCGGGCAGATTATGACTACATTCTGGTGGACACCGGCCCGTCCCTCGGCTCTCTCACCATCAACGCCTTTACTGCGGCGGATGAGATCATCATCCCCATCGACCCGGAGCTGTTCGCTCTGGTGGGCTTGAAGGAACTGTCGGAAACGATCTCCAAAATCAAGCAAAAACTGAACCCCAAGGTGGAGATCATTGGCATCCTGTTCACGAAATGCAGTAAGCGGACAACCCTGTACCGCCAGACCAGCGAACAGGTGCGTTCCGTGTTCAGCCATCTCCCCATTTTTGAAAGCCAGATTCCTGCTACTGTTCAGGTGGGAACCGCCAACAGCAAGGGCCTCAGCGTGATGGAACTGGACGCCAAAAGCCCCGCAGCCGCAGCTTATATGAATCTGGCGAAGGAGGTGCTTGCGTATGCCTAACATCAATCCCCGCATCCGTTCTCTGGATGACCTTCTGGGCGTTGCGCGGGAGGTGGAGAACACGGCGGCAACGGAGGACAGGCCCACCCAGACTGCGAATAATGGCATCCAGATGCTTTCTCCACAAATCATCCGGGGGTTTCGGGGGCATCCCTTTCGGCTGTATGAGGGCGACCGGCTCAATGACCTGGTGGAGAGCATTTCAGAGAATGGTGTTTTGGTTCCTGCCATTGTCCGAAAGATCGAACCGGACGAGAATGGGTTTGAATATGAAATGCTGGCCGGTCACAACCGGCAGAACGCCGCCTCTCTCGCACACCGGGAACTCCCCTGTATCGTCAAGGAGAACCTTTCCGATCACGACGCCTGGATCTATGTTATTGAAACCAATGTCCTGCAACGCTCCTTCTCCGAAATGCTGCCCTCTGAAAAGGCGGCGGTGCTGGCCCTGCGCTACTCCAAGATGATTTGTCAGGGGCGCAGGAACGATATTATCGAGGAACTGAAAAGGCTGGAAAACCCTGATGAAATCAGGGAAAACGGGACTGGTGGAAGTGACTTCCACAGGATAAAAAGCAGGGATGCTTTGGGCGCACAGTATAACCTTACGGGGCGTTCTGTTGCCACCTATCTCCGCATCAATGAATTGTCTGTTGCCTTGAAAATCAGGATCGACGATGGAGAATTTACGATTGCGGCGGCAGTTCAGCTCTCCTATCTGGAACAAGAGGAACAGCAGATGGTGGAGGCCGTTTTGTCGGAAAGCGAGTATAAGGTCAACGAGGGCAAAGCTGTCCTGCTGCGGGAATACACCGGCAAGCTGACCCCGGAACGGGCGGAACAAATCCTCTCCGGCGAGTTTAATCGGAAGCCCAAGAAATCCACGGCTGCGGCGTTCAAAGTCAAACCGGCGATTTACAAGAAATACTTTACTGCCAGCATCACCCAAAAGGAATTTGACAGCATCGTAGACGAGGCCCTTGCCCTCTACTTTGCCCAGAAAGAGGCCGCAGCCGTCTAAACTGAAAATCCATCACAGGAAGGAGGAGCCTATTGAGAAACGATGAACGCCTGCGGACGATCTATGAGGTCATGGCCCCCTATATCGTCCGCAGCGAGAGGAACTGGCGGGATTACCTGGCCTTTGCGTCCCGGTTCCACAAGCAGAGCTTTGACAATATTCTGCTGGTCTACGCACAGGACGAGGATGTGACCATCCTTGCCACCAAAAAACAGTGGGCTGGCGTAGGCAGAAACCTGATCTCCCGTCCAAAAGGGATTGCCGTCTGCGTTTACAGCAACGCCCGCCTTACGCTTGACTATCTCTTTGATATAAGTCAAACTATGGGCAAGGAGATTCATCCCACCAACTGGCAGCTTTCCGATGAGATGCAAAAGGCTCTGGGGGAACGGCTTACTTTCTCACATGGGTTTCAGGCACAGCCGTTCCCAGACCTCTTGTACGCCCTGGCGCGTGAGGCCGTCAATGACAACTATGAGCATTATTTGCAGGGACTTCGGCAGGAAACAAAAAATCATCTGTTTGAGGAAATACCGGCTGGCGGCTTTGAAGCACAGTATATCCAGCTTTTGAGCGACAGCGTTTCCTATTTTATCGGCAAAAAGTGTCACTTGCCGGATGATGCAATCAGCATGGGCGATGGGATGGCGACAGTCAGCCATTTTAACACGGTTCCGCTGGTTGCCCATCTGGGTATGGCAGTCACCTCCATTTCAAAAGCGGTGCTTTTGGAGATGGAGCGGAACATCAGGATCATCAATCGGGAAAGGAAGGTGCAATATGAGCAAGCCGAACATCAATCTGAACTACAAAGAACAGGGCGGGATGCTTCTCCCCGACCTGCAAATCTCCAACAGCAGCGAAGCGGACAGGCCCCTGGGCCGGTACGGGCGGATGGCGCTGGAGTATCTCAAGGACAACCAACCGGAGCGATATACGATTTTGAAAATGGATGGCAGTCTGATGGAGGTCATGCACCGGGTACAGAACGAGGCCACGGAGAAGATCGAGGCCCTGACCCAGCAGATGCTTCAGCAGGAGCCGATGCCGCAGACCGAGGATATTCTGGAGCGCACCCGGCACCTGAACGACCTGAAGCTGATGGCGGAGGAAACGGTACTCCAGACCATCGTGCTGATCCCCCGCTGACCGAAGAACAATCGCATACCGAGGCGCCGCAAGGCGCGGAGCATGAAGGAGAGCCGCCCGCACAGGACGGCTCTTTTTCTGCTTCCACGAAGGTTGAACATCACTTTTCCGATGAAGAAGTTCGCCGCCACTATGAGCATATCCTGACCAGCACCGACCTCTATCCCGCTGAACTCCATCAGGCGGTGCGGGCGGTGTTGGCAGACGGCGTGACAGACTACAACTGGACGGAAAAAGGCCGGGAGATCTGCGGTTTGTTCACCGCCTATGGCGACCGGGAGTTTCAGGGCGAGGTACTGTACCGCACGAAGCTCCGTGGAGAGGACGGCATTTCCTTTTATTTTGACGATGGCTACACCTACTTCCCCTGGCCCAGCCTTGCCAATCTGCTGGACGCCCTGATCGAAACGGGCGTTTACCCGGATATAACTGCGGAGGAAGAACCTGACCCCATTGGGGACTACAATATCCCGGCTGAAGTAGAAGAAATGGGCGGCGCCCCACAAAGGGAGATCGGGCAGGCCGACTATGACTATGTTCTGGGTGCTGTGGCTTATGAAGCAGGTGAAACGGCAGAAGAACCCGTTCGTCCGCAAGCGGTATTTACAGAAATCAAGGGGATCCCAAAGGCAGATGAAATAGACTCCTTTGTGCCAGAGCCGGTTGCTGGCGGGCAACAGGTCATCGTGGCGGGAGATCAAGTCAATCTGATTCCACCAGCGGAAGAATCTCCATCCCCGCATGAGTCCAGAGGGAATACCACCGCCCACAAGAACTTCCGGCGTTTTCAAAAGCTGTTCCCGGAAATCGTGTCCGGCCAGTATGAATCCCTGCATTTGGAGGCTGGGGACGCCTATGACCCCCTGGTGATTCACCACAAATACGGCGATCACTACTGCATGGAGCATTACTACACGCAGAATGGCGACCGGATGTATGATCCCTATATGGACTTCCAAATTGACACGGAGGCTGGAACCCTGCGGGCGTTCAGCTATGAAAACAGCGGCATCGGCGTATATCAAGAGGCTGATCCCACAGACCCGGCACAGGAAAAGAAGATTGCCGGGTTCGGTCAGTTCTTTGCCACCTGGCTGAACAACATCGCCAGTCAGGGCTATGAGCCGGTACGCGCCACCATGCTGGTCAATGATGAGGAAGTGGATGTGGAGCTGCGGCCAGCCTCCGAATCAGCCCAAGCCGCAGAAGCCGAAGAACCGGAGCAGCTTTCCCTGCTGGCCTCGCCGCCTGAAAGAAGCACGGAAGAGCTGCTGATTGAGCGCGTCTTGCAGAAAGGTCCGCTCACCGAAGGTAAAAAAGAGCAGATTTATCACTTTGCCCTGACTCACCCCACAGGTTCGGCCTTTGTTACTTTCCTAAAACAGTTATATGGATATGAGGGCTTTTCCAGTGAGGAACTGGGTGTGAAATACTCTCTATTCAATGGTGACGGCATCACAATCGAATGGGAAGATACACAAGGCGGACCACATGAAACCAAGCTGTCCTGGCCGCAGGCTGCCGGTATCATCCAACGCCTGGTGGATGAGGGGCGCTATCTGGATGCCTCTGCCGTCAGTGAGCCGGAACCGCAGGATGAGGCACAGCCTTTCAGCGGCCAATACCGCCTGTTAGACCGTCTGCGTACAGACTGCGAGTATTTTCTGGGGGTGGGACAGCGGGCGGGAAAGCATTTGTGGGCGGGCAGCGTGGAGGCACAGATCGCCAAAATGCGGGAATTGTATGATGAACTGCCGGAAAAACCCGAATGGCTTTCCACAGAAAAAATCGACGAATATGCCCGCCGTATGACAGCCCCGGAGCCTGCGGCGGAACCCGGTGCAGAGCAGCCGGAGGAAACCCGGATACTGGATGAGGCGCTGGGCGCCCACAGCGGTCAGATTGATATGCTCATGCAGGCCGTCCGTGGGGAACTGACAGTGGGCACCCTGCGGTACAGCATTTTCGAGGAACGGCCCTATATCAGCATGATCGAGGTGCTGGAGGATTACCGCCGTCAGGGGATCGCCGCTCAAATGCTCCGTTATCTGCAAGGACAGTATCCCGATGAAGAAATCGAGTGGGGCTATCTGACGGAGGACGGTTCCGCCCTCTACCGGGCGGTGGTGGACGAACAACCCAACCCGGAATATCAAAAGGCCAAGACTGATCTGGAGGACATTACTCGCCTGTACGACGGCTATGTGCAGCGGATGGAGGGCGGCGGCATCCTCTCCCCAGCAGAAGCCGCTGATATGGATGATTTGGAGGACATTCAATACCGGCTGGAAAAGGAACTGGACGAGCTTCGGCCTGTGCGGGCCTTTGTCCGCATGGAGGGTGTGCCGCCCACACAACCGGAGGAAAAGGCGGCCCCTGAACCGCCAGCCAATCCCCGGCCGGAACCGTTCATCCCCCGCAACTTCCGCTTTTCCACGGACTATGACCTCTATCCCGGAGGCGCCAAGACCAAATATAAAAACAACATCCTGGCGATCAAGACCTTGAAGCAGATCGAGGCGGAACAGCGGACAGCCACCCCGGAGGAACAGATCACCCTTGCCCGCTATGTGGGCTGGGGCGGCCTTGCCAACGCTTTTTCCGATAAAGCGGCCGGATGGGAAAGCGAATATCAGGAGCTAAAGGCCCTGTTGACCGATGAAGAATATAAGGCGGCCATGCGCTCCACCATTACCGCCTACTACACCGAGCCGGAACTGATCCGCTATATGTACCGCGCTTTGGAACGGTTCGGGTTTGAGGGCGGCTCCAATCGCAGGATTCTTGACCCCGGCATGGGGACCGGCAATTTCTATTCTGTTCTGCCGGAGCAGTATCAGGGAACCAAGCTGTACGGCGTGGAACTGGATTCCATCACCGGGCGGATCGCAAAGCAGCTCTATCCAGAGGCGGATATTTCCGTTATGGGCTATGAGGCGGTCAAGTTTGAGGACAACAGCTTTGATGTGATCCTGGGCAACATCCCCTTCAACAGCGTCAAAATCTATGACCGCCGCTACAATGAACTGAACCCCTATATCCACGACTACTTTTTCATCAAATCCCTGGACCTTGCCAAGCCGGGCGGCATCATCGCCTTTATCACCAGCAAGGGTATCCTGGACCGGAAGGACGAGAGCCTGCGGGAATATATCGCACGGCGGGCAGAGTTCATTGGCGCCATCCGCCTGCCCAATACGGCGTTCAAAATGCTGGCGGGAACCGAAGTGACTGCGGATATTGTCTTTTTGAAAAAGCGGGCGGTCCCCATGCAGCTTGACCGGACAAACACCCCATCGTGGATACAGACAGACATGGAACGGGGAAAATGGATTTCCTACAACCGCTATTTCATGGATCACCCGGAAATGCTCATGGGCAAGATGGAGAGCAGCCGGAATATGTACGGCAGCGAGGATGGCACGGCCTGTATCGCGCCGGAGGGTTTCGACCTGTATGAACACCTCTCCGACGCGGTGGAAAGCCTGTACGCCCGTTTCAGTGCGGAGCCGGATGTGGAACCGATAGAAGAAGTGGAGGAGGAACAGCCGGTCGATTATGAGGACGCCCCCGAAGGGACCCGGAATTTCACCTTTGTGGTAAAGGACGGCGAAATCTACTACTGCGAGAAGAACAAGCTGATCCCACAGCCCTACACCGGCATGAAGGCGGCCCGCATCAAGGGCCTATGTGAAATCCGTATCGCGCTGCTGGAGGTCATCAGCATCCAGTCCCATGAGTATGACCCCCTGGATCTCCGCAAAGCGCAGGATAAACTCAATCAGGTCTATGACCGCTTCACCGCCAAGTATGGAGCCATCAACAGCAAGGGTAATATCCTCGCCTTTTCCGATGACGATCAATTCCCCCTGCTGCGCTCCATTGAGGACGAGCGCAAGGATAAAAGCGGCTGGGACAAGTCGGCCATCTTCCATAAGGCGACCATCCGGCCATTCCGTGAGGTCAATCACGCCGACACCGCCGAGGACGCCCTGCATATCTGCCTGAACCGCAAGCTGCGGGTAGACCTCTCCTATATGTCCTTCCTGACCGGGAAAGAACCGGGCGAGCTGGTGGCAGAGCTGGGCGACCGCATTTATCTCAATCCGCAGAAATACTATGGAAACCCGGATGAGGGCTGGGAGCTGGCGGAGGAATATCTGAGCGGCCATGTGCGGGACAAGCTGCTCTACGCAAGGCAGAAGGCGGCGGAGGAACCGGAACTGTTCACCCGGAATGTGGAGGCGCTGGAGGCGGTTCAGCCGGAGCCTCTGACCCCTGCCGATATTGAGGTGAATCTGGGCGCCATCTGGGTGCCGGTTGAGTATTACCGCCAATTCATGTATGAAACCTTCCAGACCAGCGGCTATGCCAAGGTGATTGATGGAGGAGATAACCGGCACCGCATTGATATTGAGTATTTTCCCTATACCACCACCTGGCGGATCAGCAATAAAACCTCCGAATCCGATTCCGTGACGGTCAATCAGACGCTCGGCACAAGCCGTAAAAATGCCTATGAGATACTGGAGGACTGCCTGAATATGCAGTCCACGACCGTCCGTGACCGGCAGGAATATACCAATGACAGGGGCGATAAGGCAGTCCGTTATGTCATCAACCCGAAGGAAACCATGATCGCCCGCGCCAAACAGCAGCAGATTCAGGAAGCATTTGCGTCCTGGATATGGAAAGACCCGGAGCGCCGGGACGCCCTGCTCAAGCTGTATAACGATACCTTCAACACCGTGCGGCCCCGTGAATACGATGGGAGCCATCTGGTGATCCCCGGCATGAACTCCGAGATGAAGCTGCGGAAGCACCAGCTTGACTTTGTTGCCCGTGTTATTTACACCGGCACAGGGCTTGCGGCCCACGAGGTGGGCGCTGGAAAAACCGCCGCCCTGATTGCGGCCGGGATGTACCTGAAGAACCTGGGCGCGATCCACAAGGCGGTGTTTGTGGTTCCCAATCCCCTTGTGGGGCAATGGGCAACCGAGTTTTACCGCTTTTTCCCCAACGCCAATCTGCTGGTGTCCACGGTGGATGACTTTACCCCCAAGAACCGGAACCGCTATATTTCCAAAATCGCCACCGGAGACTATGACGCGGTGATCCTGGCACACAGCCAGTTTGAAAAAATCCCTATTTCAAAAGAACGGCAGATCATGCAGTTGGAGCAGCAGATCAACGAGATCGAGGCCGCAATCAGCGAAATGAAGTATGAAAAGGGTGAAAACTGGAGCATCAAGCAGATGGCGATTTTCCGTGAGAACCTGGAAACAAAATTGGAAAAGCTGTCCGCCGAGGAAAAGAAGGACGACCTTCTGACCTTTGAGCAGCTCGGCGTGGATATGATGTTTGTGGACGAGGCGCATTTTTATAAAAACTGCTTTGTGTTCACAAAGCTGCGGAATGTGGCGGGCATCACCACCTCATCCAGCCAGCGGGCCTTTGATATGCTTCTGAAATGCCAGTATTTGCAGGAGGTCAACAACGGGCGCGGCGTGGTGTTTGCAACGGGGACGATGATAAGCAATTCCATCTCCGAGCTGTTTGTCATGCAGCGATATTTACAGCCGCAGGAGCTGGAACGGTTCGGCTGGTCCTACTTTGACACCTGGATCGCCCACTTCGCCAAGCGGACTTCCGTACTTGAGCTGCGACCGGAGGGCGGCGGCTACCGGATGCGGGACCGCTTTGTGCGGTTCTACAACTTGCCGGAGCTGATGGCCGTTCTCAGAGAGGTTGCGGACATCAAAACAGCAGATATGCTTGACATTCCCGGCCTGCCAGCCATTCAGGGCGGAAAGGCGCAGATCATTCCCACAGAGGCTACCCCTGCACAAAAAGCGATCATGGCGGAGTTTATCCTGCGGGCGGACGCGATCCGCGCTGGCCGCGTAAAGCCGGAAGAAGATAATATGCTGAAGCTGACCAGCGAGGCCCGCATGATGGCGATTGACCCCCGCATGATCGTTCCCACGGCGGACGGCACAGGAAGCAAGCTGAATATCTGCATTGACGAGGTGTATCAGGTTTGGGCGGATACCGCCGAGGCATCCTCCACCCAGCTCATTTTCTGTGATGTGGGCACCCCCAAGGCGGGGCGCTTCAATGTGTACGATGAATTTAAGCGGGTACTGATTGAAAAGGGCGTGCCGGAATCCCAGATCGCCTTTATCCACGACGCCGCGACCGAGGCCCAGCGGCAGGCGTTGTTTGAACGCACCTGTAAGGGTGAAGTCCGCATCCTGCTGGGCAGCACCAATAAGCTGGGAACCGGCGTGAATGTGCAGGACAAGGTAATTGCCATCAACCATCTGGATTGCCCCTGGCGGCCCTCCGATATTACCCAGCGGGATGGGCGCGGGGTCCGGCAGGGCAACGAGAACCCGGAGGTCATGATAAAGCAGTTTGTGACAAAGGGCACCTTTGACGCCTACCTCTGGCAAATCCAGGAACAAAAGCTGCGGTACATCAAGCAGATTCTTACCGGCAGGAGCATCGCCCGGTCCTGTGAGGATGTGGATGAAACGGTGCTTTCCGCCGCGCAGTTTAAGGCGGCCGCTACGGATAACCCCATGCTGGCGCAGAAGATGGAACTGGAAAACCGGGTGACGGAGCTGAAAATCCTGCGGGGTGCGTGGAGCAACGAGCAGCTTTCTTTGGAACGGAAGGTGAACACGACTTATCCCAATCATATCAAACAGTATCAGCGGCAGATCGAGCAGATCAGGCAGGATATAGCTCTGCTGGAACAGTCCAAGGGCAAAGAGTTCTCTATCATGCTGGATGGGAAGCAGTACACAGAACGCCCGGCGGCGGGCGATGCGGTTGCCCTGCTTTACCGCACGATCAGTGAAAACCACGCAAAGGATGACTTTGAGTTTGAAATTGGCTCTTACCGTGGCTTCAGGCTCTGGCTTAACCTTCACCCACTTTCGCGGGGAATCATCCTGCGGGGAACCTCCCGGTACAGTACGGACATTGGTTCTTCTGGTCAGGGAACGATTACCCGCATTGAGAACCTTGCAGAGCGTATCCCGTCTTATCTGGTTGATACTCAGCGGGATTTGGAGGAAGTTCAAAAGCAGTTGGAAGCTGCCCGTCAGCAGATGGGCCAGCCCTTTATTTATGAAGAAGAACTGTCCGAAAAGGTTGCTACCCTGACGGAGATCAACACAAAGCTGGAGTTCGAGTCCTTGCAGGAACAGGAAAGTGAGGTGGTTTTAGATGAGGACAATCCACAGGCAGACGGCGGAAAAGCTGTGGCCGGTATCTCCGTTCATACGGCTGCCGGCATCGAACAGTAAAATGGCGGGAGGGCGTTTGAATGAGTGAAAAACATTCCGCTGTCTGCTACATCTTCCGGGAAGGCGCCTTCTCCCCTGTGCGGGAGGCCAAGTCATTTCACAACGATTTCGGCCTGGACCTGTTTCAGTACAAGGGCGCTGTGTACGAGGGCAGGACGGGCCTGCAATTCTGCCCCTTGAAGCAGGCGGCGGATATAGCTTCTTTTATTGAAAAACATGGCGGGCTGGAAAAGGTGCAAAAGCTGATCGCGGACAGTTTAGAGCGCACCGGCCGCTCACCTCGCTACACCCGGCCGGATGAAAAGAAAAAAGATTTGTTTCCACCGGAACCAAGGGACGAAAACCGGGTGTTGGCCAAAGATCTGACGGGCAACAAGCATTACTACTACCGCTTTTATAACGAGAACGGCATTGAACTTTATACGATGGAAAAGAAGCGGGAGTTATTTCAGACGGTCTTTATTCCCTGCGAGGGATTCATGGTAGGCATCGACCAGCGGCACCGATTGGAAGAAATTCTGAAATGGCTGTCCACGCTGGAGCATGGCATCCGGGGTGAGATCGAACGGGTTTTCAATGAGAGTATGGGCGATCCGAAACGGTGGGCAGACCTGGGCTTTGCCAATCTGCTGGGACGGTACTATGAGGCAAAACGGCACAATATTCCATTAGAAGCAGAGCGCAGGCAGCGGGAAGAACGATGGGCGGCAGAGCGTGAAGCAGAAAGGCGTCAGCAGGAACAGGAACAGCAGGCCCGCTATGATGCCGCTATCCGGGAGGCTGAGAAGGATATTCTGGCGGGAAGGGAGGTGGTAAACCGGGAGGTCAACGGCAAGGCCCTGATTATGCAGCTTTTCCGGGAGCATGAGATTCCAGTCCCCCTGAAAACACAGGGCTGGATCATCAATGCGCTGCACAGCATCCGCTATTCCTCGGAGAGCGGACAGTGGGACTACCGTTATTATAAAAAAAGCCGTGACAGCACGAAAATGTTTGAACTGCTCCCGAAGCTGTCAGCGGCAATTCAGACTAAGCAGCAGTTTGAAGAACAGGGTGAGGCCAGCCCGGAGGCTCCTGCCACTATGAATGAGGATGAGCAGGACATGGAACTGTAAACCTGTTTTTGAAAAGGAGTTCGTATGAAAAAAGTAATTGTTGGTATTTCCACCGCTGCCGCCGTGATTGGCGGCTTTTTCTATTTTGCCTGGTATCGGCATTACCGAGACGCGATCCGGTGATGTGGTCCCAGCGGGCAAGGAGGTGAGGCATTATGCCGCTTGCGGCAACAAGGGCGCCCTACACTCTGTTTATCGTGGACGATGAGCTGCCCCTGAATCCCCGTGAGGACTACAACTGCCTGGGGAAAATGGTCTGCTGGCATGGGCGCTACTCTCTGGGTGAAAAGCACGATTTTGAGGAACCCCGTGATTTCTTGAAGGATTTGCTGTTTTCTGAATATTCCAGCAGCCATGACCGGAGCAATCCAGTCTTTGCGTTTCTCAAATCCGGTAAGGCCAAGGACGCAAAGCTGGAGTATAACCGCTCCACAAGGGAGTGGGAGCTGCTGGAGAACCAACGCTGGACTTCCGAGAGTGACTGGTATGTATCGTCCAGCTATGCCGCCTCGCTGAGAGATGATGTGCCGGATTGGTTTCTGGAGGACTGCCTCTCCGCCCTCTCCACCGGCGAACTGTTTTCGCTGGTGGAGCAGATGGAGGGCATGGTGATCCTGCCCCTCTATCTCTACGACCATTCGGGCATCACCATGAACACCACCGGCTTTTCCTGCCCGTGGGATTCCGGTCAGGTAGGATGGATTTATGCAGATAAACGGAGGATTGAAGCGGAGTACGGCAAGGCAACGCCTGAAACTATGGAGAAGGCCCGCCAAGTGCTGGAGGGCGAGGTGAAGTCCTACGATTACTTCCTGACCGGCCAGTGCTACGGGTTCCAGCTATTCCGGGAAGATGTAGAGGTGAATAGCTGCTGGGGTTTCCTGGGGGAAATCAGGGATGTGCAGGATGATGTAAAAGACTATCTGCCGGAGGACTGCGATCCGGCTATCGTGGAACTGCTCCAGTTCCGCTATGAGGAGCTGGACATTGACGAGTATCTGGAAGAATTGAGAGAAGAAACGGAGGGATTGGATCATGAAGCTGGATAAAACACAGCCGCTTTATATCCTTTATGGGTGCAACATCGTCAAGGAGCGAAGTACCATGCGGTTGGTTGCCGCCACTACGGATGAGGAAATGCTGAAGGCCATTATTGGCGCTCAGATTCTCCTTGGAGTCATGGACTACCGTGGCTTCAGCAACATGAAAGGCTTTCAGCAGTTCCGGGCCGCCTGCCGCAGCGGTGAGGTACGATATGAGGACCTGTCCTATGGGTTTGTAGAGCAAACGGAAAATCTTCTGCTGCCCGACTGCGCCAAAGAACCGCTGTACGCAAGAGCCTATAAGTACCTGAATATGCCAGACCGAGAGTTTGACGCGATGCGCAGCGGGACGCTGAAGGCCCTGCCGGAAGAACGCACACACCAGATTTTAGATAAGGCGCTGGAGTGGGCGGCCGCGCACTACGACGGCTGGGAGCTGTACCGCCACCTAAAAGATCATCTGGGCATGGAGGATCAGGAGATCTCCCGCGCCGGGTTTGAGCTGGATGAGTTCTACGAGAATGAGGTGCCGGAGGACGAGGCGAACTATGAGCCGGAGGATGACTATGAGGAAGAATTATGATGCTCCATCCCTGCCGGAACACTGTTACACGGTTCTCCCCAGTTCTGGTCAGCTCATAGAAGTCAGGCGCGGCGAAGCGGGCTACTACCCCTGCGCCTACTCCACCGGCGACCGTGCGTATAACAAAGTCTTGGCAGACTACTTCAATGCCCAAGAGGGTATCACAAAGGCGCAGGCGGCGGCTATGCTCACTGGCTCCCTGTTCGG
>OHEC01000835.1_pt1 | contig 14121 bp, 13 predicted proteins | sample 1567141 | NCBI WGS metagenome assembly OHEC01 (sample SAMEA3879567, study PRJEB24766) | human gut metagenome | biome: human-associated habitat; feature: feces | place: USA | collected 1985/1987 | reverse complement strand
CCTCTTTTTGGGTCAACCAAAACCTTTTCAGATTTCAGCCCTCGCCTTGGGCTTTTTTCCGAAGGTTAATTGTTTTCAGAGCACTTTGCCGCGTCGATGGCCAAAACGATCATCAGGGAAAGCAGAGTGTTTTTGGGGTCCGCTATATCGATTACATAAGTATCGGTCCAATTAAAAAGCTGCTTGCTAGCCTGCATCACAGGGGCGCCATAGGCGTCCACCACCTGATAATTCCACTGGAAAAAGTCGCCTTCCACCCGCCATTGGCTGCAGTCTAAATGGAAAACCGGTTTAAAAAATGTGAATTCCTTTTTGATCTGTCCCATGTACTGCCCGTTGATATAGATAGCGAACCTAGGCAGAAAGGTGAGGATTTCTTCCTTGACAGTGCCTACATGGCTGCCGGCAGCGTTAAAGATTTCCAAACAATGGCCCCAGGAAAGCTTTCCTTTGACGGTGAACACCGGCGCGCCCTGCTCGTCATAGATATCATAGCTGTCAAACCAGGAAAAAAAGCGTTGTTTAAATAGCAGCCTCATAAAGATTCCTTTCTTGGCTTCAGAAAATAATATTCTTCAGGGTATTATTATACAAAATCCAGGCTGGCAAGTCAAACAAAAGGGCGTTTTTGGCGCGGAAAGCTTCCGGGCCTTTTCTTTATGAAAAAATAAATTCCTGGTAAAAAGCCCCCTCACGCCGAAAGGCGGAAGGAGGCTTTTGCCAGGATAAGAGGCGAAATCATCAAACAGCCGGAATATCCTCTGGGTTCAGCTTATATTCGTCTAAAAAGCGGCTGATCTCTTGATCATTTTCAAACATGACGCCCACAAGAACACCCTTAGAGCCTACCGCCTTGATCAAAGGAGCCACCTCGTCAGGACGAGCGTAGACATGAACGGATTTTCCCAGGCTTAAAATATGCTTGATGAGATCATGCCATTGAGAAAGCTCCTCGTTCCCCGCGCCGGGCATCCACTGTACCACTTTTAATTTGGAAAGGCCGCACAGGGAATCCACGCACTTAATAGCGCCCTTGCCATCCAGATGATAGTAGGGGTCATCCATCATTTGGGCCATGGCGTCAATGTAGGGAAGCCCAAATTTCTCAAACATTTCTACCGACAGCATATAGGTCATATCCTCTTGAATGGGGTAGCTTCGGCCTGGAGACCAGATTCCCGGCCAGCCCCCCACATAGCCGTCGTTTTGGCTGCGGTCAATGATCTGCCCCAGCTCTCGGAATACCTGTTCCCAGATGTTAAGCAGATGGTTTTCTGCCTGAAGCACCTCATCCGGGCTGTCAATCAAAGCGTATAAAGTGGGCTCAAGGCCCATTAACGCGGATAAAATATCCAGGATGCCGGCCAGTGAGGTATAGGTCACGTAATGATGGCCGCAGGCGGAGGCCGCGGACCGTTCCGTCACCTGGCGGATCAGCTTCCACCACTTATTATCCGGCTGAAGCGTCAGGTCCGTAACCTCATCCACTTCGGAAAGGAACGGGACGTTCCAGGTGGTCCGGCGGTCCACCAAATTCAGCTCGCCTCCCAGGCAGGCGCCCAGAGGGGTGGATCCAAAATCAATGTAATGGGCCTTGACACCTTCGCAGTAGGAGGTGGTATGGTCGATTTTCCACATATTCCGTTTTAAAATGCCATCCACATCAGTCCAATAGGAGGAGACATCCTCGGTGAACAGATCATCCGCCGGCGCATCCTGGCGGCAAATAGCGAAACAAGGGCGGTCCATATCCTGGTGCTCCCACCAGGCGGTCAGACGCTCTTTCGCGTCCTTTGAAAGCAGCATTTCATTTCCTCCTCAGGGGCTGGGCGGCATGCCAGCGTTTTCTGATGATAATCGCTTAAATTGTGTTTTCCATTGGCGGTCAATGGCCTCGATTCCGGGAAAAGATGTCTGGGCGGAGCCTTTGGCCTGAACACTGAGGGCGGCTGCGATATTCGCCCGGTGCAGGGCTTGCTCTGGAGAAAGCCCGTCGTAAAGTGAGGCGGTGAACACGCCGAAAAAGGTATCCCCGGCCCCCTGGGTGTCTGTGACCGCCACCGGGAAACCAGGCATCTGGAACACCCGGCCTTCCCAGGCAAGAACGGCGCCGCGCTCTCCCAGGGTGATGACCACGGCTGCGCAGCCGTATTGCCGGGCTGCGGCAAAAGCGGCCTTTCCGGCTTGCTCCGGCGCGGAAGGGGAATATCCCGTAATGGCGGCGGCTTCGGTTTCGTTGAGCACCAAATAGTCCGCCAAAGCGAGGGTTTCCTCATCCCGGAGAAAAGGCGACGGGTTCAGCAGGGTGTGGACTCCCGCCTGTCTGGCGGCCCGGAGGTAATAAGCCACGCTGCTGAGATTGACCTCGTATTGAGTCACCAGCCAATCCCCGGCGGAAAAGCTGGGGGAAAGGGTCAAAGGGACCTGCTGGTTGGCGCCGGGGTTGACTAAAACTATATTGTCCCCCGCCGCGTCCACCAGGACGTAAGCCCGGCCGGTGGGGATATCCTCTAACCGCAGAAGATGGGTGGTGTCGATATCCGCCTTCTGAAAGGCGTCTAACAGGCTGTCGCCAGCCGGGTCGGCGCCGATACAGCCGATAAAGCTTACCGGTGCGCCTGACTTTCGGCAGACCACTGCCGTATTGGCGCCCTTTCCTCCCGGCGCTTCAAATTGTCCCCGGATCATCAGGGATTCTCCGTTTTGCGGGAGCCGGTCCACCAGGAAGGTGGTGTCCAGATTAGAGCTTCCCAGCACCCACACGCGGCTCTCTTTCATGGCTGTACGCCTCCTTTTGCTTTTCAGGGTTTTGCCACGATGACGTGGATGCCCAGGGCGCGGTAACCCTCTAATTGTTCTTCCGCCGCGCCCCAGTCGGTAACCAGCACATCGATAAATCCGATTTCGCACACCGGCACCATGCTGACCCGGGAAAGCTTGGTATGGTCCGCCACGATGATGGTTTTCACTGAACTGTCGATCATACATTTTTTCAGCTCCGCCCGTTCCTCGTCGGGCGCGGTTAACCCCTCGGTCAGGGTCAGGCCGCTGGCGCCGAGCACCGTGCAGGAGGTGTGGAATTTCCGGACGGTATCCTCGGCGGTGCGGCCGTTGAAGGCAAGGTCCCCCGGGACCAGGCAGCCGCCGGTGCAAATCACCTTGCAGTTGGGATGGCTCACTAATTCGTTGCAGATAGTAAGGCCGTTTGTAATGACGGTAGCGCCCCGCTGGCTGTTAAAATGCTTCGCCACATACAGGGTGGTGCTGCCGTCATCCAGCATAACGCAGTCCTCTTTGGCAATATATTGGGCGCAGGCGATACCGATGGCTTCCTTTTCCGGCGCCATCCGGTTCAGCCGGCTTTGATAAACCGGGTCCCTGTCCAATTGAAAAGTAGGGTCCGCCAGCTCCCGCGGCAGCGCGCCGCCGTGGGTGCGGGTGACCATGCCCCGGGACTCCAAGGTGCGCAGATCCGCCCGGATGGTGGCGCCAGTCATGCCGAACAATCCGGCAAGCTCGTCAACGGTAACGGAGCGGTGTTGTTTGATGATTTCCATAATCCGGACCAGGCGCTCCTCCGGATAGGTTTTTTCTCCTGCCATAAGATTCCTCCTTGCCGCCTCAGGCGTTGTGCTGTTCCACCAAAGCGATCTTTTCGATTCTGGGAATATGCCGGCCGCCCTCAAACTCCGTGTTTAAAAAGGTCAGGGCAATCTCTTTGGAAAGCCGTTCCCCAGTCAGCCAAGCCCCAAGGCACAAAATGTTGGCGTCATTGTGGAGCCGGGTCATTTTCGCGGTAAACAGATCGGTGCAGTGGGCGGCACGAATGCCCCGGACCTTGTTGGCGGCGATGCTCATGCCGATCCCGGTGCCGCAGATGAGGATCCCCTTTTCCGCCTTTTCGGAAATCACGGCGTTTGCCAGTTCCTCAGCGATGAGGGGATAGTCTACAGGGTGGTCCGAACCAACCCCGAGATCCAGCGCCTCGAAGCCTTCAACCGCTAAAACAGGCTTTAGAAATTCCTTTAAATGATAACCTGCGTGTTCGCTGGCAATGGCGATTTTTCTCATAGCAAAGCCTCCAGTTCCCCAATAGCCGCGTCTCGCTGTTCCTTGGTGGGCGGGGTGTAGTGAAGCTCCGGGCGGTCGATTAAGTAAGAAGCGCCCTGGCCCTTTACCGTGTGGGCCAAAACCATAGTGGGACGGCCTTTGGTAGCCCGGGCGATGTCAAAGGCCCCGGCGATGGAAGGGATATCATGGCCGTCGATTTCCACCACGTTCCAGCCGAAAGCCTTCCATTTGTCCGCTAAAGGCTCCAGCTCCATAGAGGTGCTGGTGGGGCCGTCGTTTTGATACCGGTTCCGGTCCGCGATGGCCACCAGGTTATCCAGCTTGAAATAGGGAGCGGCCATGGCGGCCTCCCATACCTGGCCTTCATCCTGCTCGCCGTCGCCTAAAATGACAAACACCCGGGAATCTTTTTTTCGCGCTTTCGCTCCCAGCGCGATTCCCGTGCCGCCGGACAGGCCCAGCCCCAGAGAACCGGTGGTCAAATCCACACCGGGAATATGGAGACAGGGATGACCCTGAAGAAGAGAGCTGATTTTCCGCAGGTTTTTCAGTTCATCCTTTGGGAAAAATCCTTTTTCCGCCAATGCGGAATACCAGATGGGGGCGGCGTGCCCCTTGGACAGAACTACCCGGTCACGGTTTAAGTCGTCCGGGCTGCCGGGGTCCACCCGAAGCTCGTGAAAGTAAAGAACCGCCATAATATCCGCCAGGGAAAGAGAGCCGCCGGGATGGCCGCTTTGAGCGTGGTAAATGGTATCAATCGTCAGGCAGCGCAACTTTGCCGCTTTGGAACGCAGCGCCTGCTCCGTGGTTTTATCCAGCATGAGAATCTCTCCTTTCCATGGCTTTTTCCGCCTTCTGGGCGATGTGTTCCGCGGTCAATCCGTATTTTTTCAGAAGCAGGCCGCTTTTGCCGGATTCCGCAAAGGTATCTTCCAGGGCAACCTGTTCCATGGGGACGGGACAGCAAAGGGACAAAACCTCCGCCACCGCCCCGCCGGCGCCGCCATAGCGGTTGTGATCCTCTGAAACCACCACCGCGCCTGTTTTTTGGGCCTGGAAAGTGATAGCCTCAACGTCGATAGGCTTCACAGACCGCAGGTTCAGCACGCTGGCGGAAATTCCTTTGGCCTCCAAAAGCTCCGCGGCCTTGATAGATTCATTCACCATCATGCCCACCGCCATCAGGCATACATCCTTGCCGTCCCGAAGCAGCTCCGCTTTTCCGGGAATGAAAACAGTGTTGTTTTCATCGTGAAGCACCTGGGTTACCGCCCGGCCCAACCGGACGAATACAGGCCCTTCCATTTCCACGGCGGCTTTGACAGCGGGCCAAACCTCGCCGGGGTCCGCGGCTACCAATACATGCATGTTGGGCAAAGCGCGCATAATAGCGATATCCTCAATGGCCTGATGGGTGACGCCATCCTCACCAGTGTTGATCCCACCGTGGGTGGCTACGATTTTCACATTCAGGTTGGGATAGCACAGCATATTGCGGATCTGCTCAAAGGGTTTTTCCGTAGCAAAGACGGAATAAGCGGTGAACAGCACAGGATCGCCCCAGGTGGCAAGGCCCGCGGAAATTCCCACGGCGTCCGCTTCCGCGATGCCCACGGAAAAGAATCGTTCGGGATACCTGTTTTTGAACTGAATGGACCTGGTAGATTTCGACACATCCGCGGTGACCACCGTCAGGGAAGGGAAGTCCCCGCCGATGCGGGCGAAAACCCGCCCTAAGGCGTCGCGGTAAGATTCCTGCATAAAACCACTCCTACTCGATGGAAAATATTTGCTTTTTTAAATTTGCTTTTGCTTTCTGCGATCAATATAACATTGTTTTCAGTTTATTTCAAGTGTTTTCAAAATTTTTTATTTTTAAAAATAGTGCAGCAATTAAATTTTACATTGGCTTATTTCCACAGCCAGGGTATATTAATTAATGAATTCTATAATAGAGGAATATTTGCTGAAAATAACTTTATTTTTTATAAATATTGCCGTATGATAGAAAAGTCCACTTTTTGAAAAAAGTTATACTATACAAAAAGATACAGTAGTGATATTTTTAATGTAGGCAAAACACTAAAAAGACATGAAAAGGAGAATTGGAGAAAATGAAAAAAGTGAAAAAGGTTCTTGGAGTACTTCTCGCGGTATTGATGCTGACAAGCGCCGCCGCCGGCTGTTCCCAGAACGGCGGCAGCACCTCTTCAGGCGAGCCTTCGGCCCAAAGCGGAGAATCTCAGGGCGAGGCTTCTGAGGGCGGCGATGAGGAATTTGAAATTTCAATTTCCCACTGGATGTTATCCGACGCCAACTTTAACCCTGGCCCGGCTTACATGGAAAAGGTGAACGAGGAGTTCCAAAAGGTTTATCCAAACGGTAAAATTGTCTGGAACGAGCTTTCCGGCGAAAAGTATCATGAACTGCTGAAGGCGCAGCTGGCGGCGAAAACCGCGCCTGATATTTTCGGACAGAACGGCCTCACGGTAATTCCTTTTGCGGAAGCGGGATATACCGTGGACCTGACTGGTAAAGGCTGGGATGACCGTATGAGAGAAAGCTGCATGGCCGACTGCGCGGTGGACGGTAAGATTTATGCCATTCCCTTGGATGTCGGCGGTTGGGGAATCAATTACAGCAAAGACGCATTTGACCAGTGCGATATTAAAACGCCTCCCAAGGATTGGGCGGAATTCCTGGAGATCTGCGAGACCTTAAAGGCCAACGGCATTACGCCTATCAATGTAGGCTTGCAGGACGAGTGGCCGGCTTCTGGTATTGTGATCGCATTTGCGTCCTTTATCTATGGCCAAAATGAGGATATGGCGTCACAGCTCTGGGATGGCAAGGCTAATTTTAATGGCCCGGAATTTAAGGATGTGTTTAACGCGATTCAGGAACTCTATGACAAGGGGTATATCGATCCTGGCATCATGAGCACCACTTACGCTCAGGCCACCGACCAGCTGTATGCTGGCGAGATCGGCATGATGTTTAACCCCACCATTCTGACGGACGGAGACATCGGCTTCTTAAATATTCCGGATGCGCAGGGTAAAACCTATATGACCACTGGAACCAACTCTATGCTGTCCATCAACAGCGAGTGCGAAAATCAGGAAGCCGCCCTTGCAGCCTTGCAGGCCATGACCGAGCCGGACACCGTGAAGTTGTTCCTCAAGGATTCCTTTGCGGGCCTGAACGATGTGGAAACAGAACAGACCTCTGTGTGCGGTCAGGAATACGCCGCCGCTCTGGAGCGGGATATCTCTATGCCTCAAATCAACATGTGGTTCCCGTCCTCTGCCCAGGATATCATGGCCCAGACGGTTTCCCAGATTTTCTCTGGCGCCGGTTATACCGAGGATGATTTGAACGCCATGCAGAGCGCCTATGAAAAGGACAAGGATTTAGTCCTCATTCATTAATCCATAAGTTCGTGAAGCGGGCGCGCCTGAAAAGGTGCGCCCGCGTTTAAAAAGGAGAAAACTATGTCGTACATAAAGAAACGATATTGGGCGATGGTGCTGTTTATTTTGCCCGCCCTTTTTCTAATCGCAGTATTCATCGCGTATCCGTTTATTCAAAGCATTATCTATTCTTTTACGGATTGGGATGGCATTTCCCCAAATGCCCAGTTTGTAGGGTTTAAAAATTTTATCGATCTGTTCCAGGACCGTTCCTTTGTGGCGGCGCTGAAGGCTACTTTCTTCTTTACTTTCTTCGGCATGCTGATTTTAAACCCCTGCGCCCTGCTGCTAGCCCTAGCCTTGAACACCAGCATCAAAGGCCGGAACGCGCTGCGGGCCATGTTCTATCTTCCCATGACCATCAGTTCGGTGGTGGTCGCCAATATCTGGGGAATTATTTTAAGCTACGACGGCTATATCAACGCTATCTTAGCCGCCCTTGGGCAAGAAGGCGCGGCCAGAGATTGGCTATCTGACTACGGAGCCACCTTGTGGGTGGTATTAGGCATTTTAGTTTGGCAGAGTCTTGGCCGGGATATGATCTTTTATTTGGCGGGGCTTCAAGCTATTCCCCAGGATCTTTATGAGGCGGCGAAAATTGACGGCGCCGGCGCCAGGCAGCGGCTGCTGCATATCACGATCCCGTTACTGATGCCTACCATTACCGTTGTCACGTTCCTGCAGCTTTCCAGCCTGGTGCGGGTGTTCGACCTTCCCATGCTGCTGACGAAAGGCGGGCCGGGCAATCTAACTGTGACTGTTGCAATGCTGATTTACAATCAAGCGTTTAAATATACAACCGCGGGATACGCCACTACCACCGGCGTGGTGCTGATGCTGATCGTTGGTTTGATTTCCTTCGTACAGCTTCGCTTAACAAGAACAAGGGAGGTAGAAGTCTGATGAAAAAAAGCATATCGGCAAAAATCGGAACCGGGTTTTTGTCTGTACTGATTTTCCTCATCGCCATTTGCTTCCTTTTGCCCTTTGTGGTAATGGTGATTTCCTCCCTGAAACCGGAAGAAGCGATTTTCGATCCCCTGTTTCCTCCGAACATTCAGTATTTAGACAACTACAAGGCGGCGTTTTCGTCTCCTACCTTTTTATCCTCCTTTTTTAATTCGATTATCGTATGCGTCGTAACGCTGCTAGGCTTGGTCATATTAGCTTCTATGGCCGGCTACGCGGTTACCAGAAGCAAAAAACGGATATTTAAGGTGACCTATGTTATTTTCGCTATTACTCTGATTATTCCCATGCAGGCTAATATGGTGTTCCTCTATCAATTGGGCACCGCCTTTAACCTGATTAATACGCTGGCCTTTTTGATCCTGATTAATATTTCCGGCAACATCTCATATTCCTCCTTGATTTACAGCGGCTTTGTAAAATCCATCCCCAGAGAGGTCGAGGAGGCCGCTATGATCGACGGATGCGGCACGTTTTCTTCCTTTTTTAATATCGTTTTTCCGCTGCTGCGGCCGGCTACAGGCACGGTGATCGTCATCGAGCTTTTGTGGTATTGGAACGACTACCAAGGCCCGTTGATTTATCTGCCGGGCGGCCAGGTGAAAACCCTGATGCTGGAAATTTCACAGTTCAAGTCCTATATTCAGAATACAAGCTTTGTCACCACGGCCTGGGCTCCGGTTTCCGCGATCTGCGTCATCGCGACCTTGCCGGTCGTCATCTTTTTCATCTGCACGCAGAAGAATATGCTGAAGGGACTGACCGCGGGAAGTGTAAAAGGATAACACCCGTAGGGAAATGCAACAAAATTTCATTCAGAAAGAAGGAACTTCATTTTGTTAGCACTGCAAAAACGTAGAGAAGGAATTGGCAATATAGAACTTGTGGACGTACCCATGCCGGAGTTGAGACCTAACGAGGTTCTGATGAAGGTGTGGGCCGCAGGGGTATGCGGAAGCGATCTGCTAATTCAAGAGGATAAGCATTTTTATAAAGCTCCAGTGACCATCGGGCACGAGTATTCGGGAATCGTGGCAGAGATAGGCTCTCAGGTAAAAACCGTCAAAATAGGGGATAAAATCGTCTCTGACATCGAAACCAGCGACGGCTGGATCGGTGTTTCCAGAAACGGGGCTTACACCTCTTATGTGGCGGTCCCCGAGGAACAGGTTTATGTGTTTTCCGGCAAAGCGAATTTAGATCACATGTGCTTTGCGGAGCCGGTTGTGGCTACGTTCCACGCGATGCAGGAGCGCAGCCAGGTTAAGGTAGGAGATTTCGTGGTGATCGTGGGCCCCGGCCCCATGGGGCTGCTGGGCGTTCAGTTCGCCAAGTTATGCGGCGCCAAGGCGGTGGCCTTGATTGGCCTGCGGGATGATGAAAAGCGATTGGAAATCGGCCGGAAATGCGGCGCCGATTATATTCTTTATTCCGACGACGCGCCGGAGAAAAAAGTCATGGAGCTGACGGAAAACCGAGGAGCGGACTTCGTGCTGGAATGCTCGGCCTCGGAGAAAGGGGTGCAGCACGCCATCGACTGCGCCAGAAAATCGCCGGAGGGCCCGGGGGGAAACGGAACGATTTCCATGATCAGCCTTTGGGGCAAACCGATTTCCGTGAATATGGACGCTTTGTCCTTGTATCAGTTCAACATGAACGGCTCCTGGAGCTGGAATGGAAAGGAAACCTGGCGGCGGGCGGTGGACCTGATCGAGCGGGGCGTTTTGGATTTGGATCTGCTGCTTACCAACCGCTACTGCCTGGAGGATTGGGAGCTGGCGTTTGCCAATCTGAGAAATAAGCAGGATGTGAAAGCGTTTATTTATCCCAACGGAAGGGATTGGTAGCTGGGGCTGGCCGATGTGTCATAAAATGAAAAAATTTCACAGGAGGAAACAGTATGACGGTAAATCAGTCTCAGATAGAGCGGTGGGGTTTGTTTGAAATCAGTCTTGAGGACAATACCGGCTATGAAAACCCCTTTACTGGCGTGACCCTGGAAGCGGAATTTTATACCGCCGGAGAAGGAAAAAGAGTTCCCGGATTTTACGACGGCAACGGGATTTGGCGTATTCGCTATATGCCGGGCCAGGTGGGAATATATACCTTCCGGACGATCTCCAACGCTTCGGCGCTGGACGGAAAAACGGGGACTTTTGAGGCGGTTTGGCCTGAGCGCGAAAACCATGGCCCCGTAAAAGCGAAGGGCGCCCGCTTTTATTACGCCGACGAAACTCCCGCGTTTATTTCCGGGACTACCGCTTACGCCTGGTGGTATCTGGACGACGCTTACTGCGGGAGAACCCTGCGGGCGCTGCGGGAAAACCGGTTTAATAAGCTGCGGATGCTGGTGTTCCCCAAAAACCTGGTGGGCATGAGCCAGATAGAGCTTTCCTATGAGCCGCCCTGCCTGCCCTTTGAAAAGCGGAACGGCACCTTTGATTTTTCCCGTCCCGTGCCCGCGTATTTTCAGCTGCTGGAGCGGCGTGTTTTAAGCCTGATGGGAATCGGGGTACAGGCCGACGTGATATTATTTCACCACTATGATTTTGGACGCTGGGGCATCGACGAGGCTATGACTGATCCGGACGCCCTGCAATATGTGTCATACTTAATGGCGCGGCTGGGGGCGTTCCGCAATGTTTGGTGGTCCCTGGCCAACGAATACGATATCGCCAAGCTTCCCAATGGCGACGGGGCTTTTGCCGATATCGGCCAGTTGGATTGGGACCGGATCGGTGAATTTATTCAAAGGAACGATCCCTATGGGCATCTTCGCTCCATACATAACTGCGGGCCTATTTATCCCAACAGGGATTGGCTTACTCATGTTTCCTATCAGTACCCCGGCACGTATAGCTTGCTGATGGCGCTGAAGAATACCTATCAAAAGCCTGTGGTAAACGACGAGTACCAGTATGAGGGAAATGTGAAGTACGGCTGGGGCAACTGCTCAGGAAAACAGGAGCTGACCCGCCACTGGCTTTCTTTTATGGCGGGTGGCTATGCCACCCATGGAGAAACCCACCGCAAGGAGGGTAACAGCCGGGATATCTTTTGGACCTACGGCGGAGATCTGGTTGGAGAGAGCGCAAGCCGGATCCGCTTTTTGAGGGAAATTGCCGAGAGCATGCCCTTTGAGCGCATGGAGCCGGACCTGACCCTGGGAGACGGCTTAGGCTACTACTGCCTGCGGGAAGGCTATCTGAACATGTTTTTCTTCTATACCTTTGATTGTCCGGTGGAGGACCGCATCGTATGGCTGGGCCTGACGGACGGGCATAAGCGGAAATATATGGCGACCATTTACGACCTTTGGGAGAAAAAAGCGCTGTCCACCTTTGAATGGGATGGGCTTTCCTTCACCAAGATGAATCTTCCCAAAGAGGGGTTAATCGGCGTCCAGCTTCGTCAGATCGGCTGATCCGGCGAAGCTTTCCCAATATCGGGAACAACTTCAGAAGAAGGCGCGAAAAATGTGATACCGCCGCTTACCCCTGTGTGGATAGGATTGACAGCCAGAAACGGTTGCGCGGGATAAGCTTATCATGTAAAATGAATATTAGATTTCAGAAGGATTGGATATGACAACCAACGCGGCTCAGGTAGAAAGATGGGGTATGTTTAAAATTACTCTTGAGGATTCCTCTAAGTATGAAAAAACCTTTACCGACGTCAGTTTAGAAGCGGAGTTTGTCTTGCTGGCCAATGCGAAAAACTGAAAGGCTTTTATGACGGAGAGGGCGTTTGGCGTATTCGCTGCATGCCCAGAGGAATTGGCGAATGCCGCTTCCGTACCTTTTCCAACGCGCCGGCCCTGGATGGGAAAATCGGCGGTTTTGAGGCGGTGTGGCCAAGCCCGGAAAACAGGGGACCTGTGACGGTAAAAGAACCCCATTTTTATTTTGCCGACGAATCCTCGGCGTTTATCTGCGGGTCCACCGGCTTTGCCCGGTGGAGGACCGGATCGTATGGCTGAGCCTGACGGACGGGCATAAACGGAAATACATGGCGGCCATTTACGGTTTATGGCATCAAAAGGAATTGTCCACCTTTGAGTGGGACGGGCTGTCCTTTACGAAAATGAATCTTCCCCAGGAGTGGCTGATTGGCGTGAAATTACGTCAGATCGGTTGAGAAAAACGTTCGGGTCCAGGGGCAAAAGGCCAAGGAAAGAGGCGGCTATGAAAAACGGAAAAGCGAAGGGTTCCAGATGGAGAAAAATGGGTTTCCTAAAGAACAGCATCGTGGTAAAAACGGCGGCGCTTTTATATCTTTTTATTTTTATACCAGGATGTATTCTGATTTGGGGAACCTATGCCCGGATGCGGGAATCTATTTTCCAGGATTTTATCAACTATAAGCAAGAATCCATTTTGCAGATGTCCCATAATATGGACGCCAACTTCAATACCCTTTTGTCCCAGTCTGACGCGCTGATCTACCGGCTGGAGGACCTTCGCCCCTATTTAACGGAGAAGCAGAGCCAGCTGGCGGTTATCAGAAAGGCTCATAACGTGCTGTTCGACACGATTTTTTACAATGATAATTACGACTTCATCATGCTGTTTTCCACCAATGGAGACTGTGTTAAAATCACCAGCCAAGGGAATAAAACCTCCTACAGCACCTATGAGGAGAATTATCGGAATACCGGCTGGTTCCAGGGCGCCATGGAAAATAACGGCTATCCCTATATGGAGGTAGTGGATTATCTGGGGGAAGAGCCCTATTCCATTGTGGTGTCCAGAACCCTGAACGATTACGACCACGCCGATATCCCCATCGGGGTCAGCGTGTTCGGCCAGGATATCAGCAAATTTGTGGAGATTGCCACAGCGGGAACGGAATTCGACCAGCAGCTCTTTTATCTTTACTCTCCAGATCGGGAAATACTGTATGCTGAAAACAGCAGCGACGAACAAACCGCCCATGTGCAGGAATTGATCAAACAGGGGACGCCCTTAAACAGCACCGAGCCTATTGCCTTAGGGGACGACCAGTATTATATGGCGGGCACGGAGGATTCTGATTTTGGTTATGGGATCTTCCTGCTAATGGACAGCGAATTGTTTGAAAGCAGGCTTTACCCAATGCAGGTGTTCTTCATTGTCCTCACGGTGGTGATGCTGGTGCTGTCTCCGCTGCTGGCGATTCTTTTCGCCTATCATTTGAGCAAGCCGGTGAAGGAAGTGGTCTCCGGCCTGAAACGGATCGAACAGGGAAAGCTGGATACCACCATCACGGTAAAGGGGAATGACGAGCTTTCTCAAATTAAGCGGGCTATCAATAACATGGCCGCTAGCCTGAACCGGCTGATGGATGAAAGAATCGAACTCACCGCCAGGATCAAGGAGGTGGAGATCCGGGCCTTAATCAGCAAAATGAATCCCCATTTTTTGTATAACACCATGGCCACCCTTGTCGCCCTGATCGACAGCGGCGATAAAAAGGGCAGCATCAAGCTGGTACAGGACCTTTCCGATTATTACCGCTACAGCCTGGACCGGGGAAGCAGTATCATTGATTTTGCTCAGGAGCTGGAAAACACAAAAAAATACATCGCTATTCAAATGCTGCAATATAAAGGCCGGGTCACGGTGGA
>OHEC01000832.1_pt1 | contig 14134 bp, 10 predicted proteins | sample 1567141 | NCBI WGS metagenome assembly OHEC01 (sample SAMEA3879567, study PRJEB24766) | human gut metagenome | biome: human-associated habitat; feature: feces | place: USA | collected 1985/1987 | reverse complement strand
TTTTATAAACCTTATTACCCTCTCTACGTTTTCCTGCCATGGAAAGCATCCTGCCACATGCAAACCAATACCTTGCTATTATCTTATTATTTTTCTTTTCAATCGTTTCTTTGCTTAGTCCCACATAATCCAGATTGTTCAAATGCTCCTTTACTACTTCAATCACTGCTTCTGTATGTTTTATATGTTTTGCCGACACACTATTTTCTCTAATGACCCAGAATCCTAATGGTTCTTGTATCATATAAAACTTTGCTCCCTGCCTTGCAAGTCTCAGCCAGCAATCATAGTCTTCTTCTCCTGAGGTCAATTTTTCATCAAACCCTCCAATACTATTAATCAAGTTACGCTCAACTGCTACCGCGGAGGTAGAAAGACAATTTCCTTTTAATAACAAGTCTTTATAAGGATCTTGATTGTCAACGTTCCTATACTTTCCAATCTCTTTACTCTCTCCTTTGATATGGTACTCCCAATGACAACATACATTAATACTTTCCTTTTCTTTTAAAACATTCTTTACGATGCTCAACTTATCATCTCTCCAATAATCATCAGCATCCAAAAAGCATACATATTCTCCCGTAGCTGCAAAAATACCGGTATTTCTTCCTCCGCTAATTCCCTTATTTTTTTTCAAAGTAATAATCTTTATATCAAATTTATCATATTTTTTCTGTAATTCTTTTATTATATCTGATGTACTGTCTGTGGAACCATTATCTACAATAATATATTCAAAGTCCTTTTCTGTCTGGCAAACAACTGATTCTATTGCTTTTTGAATATATTTTTCCCCATTGTATACTGATGTTATTACCGAAAAAAAATGCTCCATTTTATTTTCCTCTTATATTTATTTGAACATCTCAATAGTTGTTACAACTTGAATTTTTTTGTCACTTTGTTCTCTTTTTAGCCATTTACACAGTTCGTCAAATTTTTCAGCATCCCATGACCATAAATCACTATAATATTGGTCTTTTGATAAAACTATACTGTGAAACATAAAAACACAATCGAGTTTTTGAGTCTCTGCTTTCATAATTGCATATTTAATTTGTTCGACGGTAAGATTATGCAATACTGGAATTGAATATACGCACATGCTCGTCCCAACAACCTGCAACGATTTCTTAATAGATGCATAAAACATTACATTACTATGCGTTAAAATAGCAAGTTTAGAAACTATTTTCTGAATCACACTATTTTGATTTTTTAATCCGATACGAACATAGGCAATATTATTTGATTTGATTATTTCACTTTTTTCCATAATGCTTTGCTCAGTAATACCGCAGTGAGGACTGGCTACTCCAATCCCTTGTTCACCCCAATGTTCTCCTAACCATTGCTTTAATTTCTCTATTCCTTCCTGCCAATCCTCTACATCATTCAAATGATTTTGCCCATGACCTGCTATTTCAAATAACTCATTTTTGTTCAATTCCATAACATCGTTTATTGTCAATGCCGGATTTCTACAAGGCCTTTCACTTTCTCTTATTGTATCATCAACATATCCCGTGGTGATATTAAATGTCGCATTAAGCTCGTATTTTTTTAATACTTTTTCTGCTACATCTATATTGTCTTTTCTTCCATCGTCAAAGGACAAAATAACTCTTGATACTTTGCTGTTAGTCATTATTTTTATCCGCCCCAATTATTTTTTCATATATTGTGTTATAGTATGTTTTATTCGTCTTCTAAAATATTTCATATTCATAAAAATGTAAAAAAGCAAATAAAATCCAACATTTACATACCTTTTTTCATACATTTCCTTTAAGTTTTTCATCTCTCCCTCATGCATACCTCTAAGGTTAGATGTCAAGCCTTTTTCCCCTCGATATTTTTTCCCAATATCAATGTCTACAAGTTTATCTGGCAAATAATAATAATTAAAATGTACTGCAAATCGGATATAATAATTTATATCCTCACAGTACTTTTGATTCTCGTCAAAATATCCCACTTTCTCTATTGCTTCTCGCTTAAACATGACTGACGGCGTAACAGGGAAAAAGCTCCAAAAAATATCCCACAAATCCGCTTTATATAAGGTTGTAATAGTTCGACCTTTTCTTCTGAAAGGCTTATCCATATAACCGGTTCCCAAAAAGCAAACCTCCGGATAATGGTCAAATATTTCTAACTGCCTTTCCAATTTATCTGCGTGCCACAGGTCGTCCGAATCCAATAGTGCAATTAGTTCTCCCCTTGCTATTCTCATCCCTTCATTTCTGGCAGATGACACTCCTCTATTCTCCTGATATCTATATATTATAGGAATGTTTTTTACTTCTTTTATTTTATCTAGAACTTTTTGTTCTGAGCAATCCCTCGATCCATCATTAACTATAATGATTTCTTTCACTCTCTCTACTGCCGTTTGCTCCAGGACCGAATCAATTACTTGTTCTATGGTACTCTCCGCATTATACATTGGAATAATCACGGATACACTATATTTCATCATAAAATATTTTTCTCGCTCCTATTTTTATCTTATATTTTCCGACTAACATTTCCATCACTTTAATGCTTATAACAGTTAAAAGAAATGCGTATATATCCTGAGCATGATATACCCAATCAAAGAATTGAAATAATGAATAGAAGAAATAGCTTGCAACGAATAAAGCAAATGCATTATTCTTCATTTTACATGTTATCCTAAATAAGCTGTATATAATCGTTGCATATAATATAACAGCAACCATTAAACCATATTTTACATATAAATAAACCGGTAATACAAAATACATCGATGTATAATGTTCCTTTGCTGCCTCTTTTGTCCAACCGGCAAAAATAGCTCTCCAATATTGATTAGGCTGAACGTCATCTTGGAAAACACTTCCGGGAACAAGCATATTTACAATTTGTTTTGCTTGGTTTTCCATCCCGTATTTTTCATTAAATACATCTGCGACATAGTCCCCTGTTTTAGCCTGTTCTATTTCTATTGCACTAATTTCTAAATATGAAACTCTTCCTACGATTTGATTGATCATGCCTTCTATACTCAAATTTGCATCACTTCGACTTGCTGTTGCTAACATATACAACACTGGTGCAAGCATTATCGGCACTACCATGAGTAACATGATTTTTTGAACAAATCTTTTAGAGAGCTTTAAAGCATATAGTAAAACCATATTGTAAAATACCATCCAAAATATTCCTGATCTTGATGAATACATAAAGGATACAGCAACATATGCAAAAGAATAGATACATATTTCTTCTATCTTTTGCCTTTTATACGCTTTGAGAAGTACTGCAAAATATAACAATCGGCTGTCCAAAAAGAATTGGAGATAGGCAATAATTGTTGAATTAGCAGCTCCCACTATAATCCCTCTAAATCCTCCTGTTACAACAATATTAATTAAGTTTAAAATTATTGAGAACCAGAACAGCAGAGTAACCCCATTTCCCAATAAAAAGGAATTATCCAATTCAGAAAATTCTATCTTTGAGCCACCGTATCTAGATAATTCTACGATTACTATCGTTATTAGCAAAATTAATATCAAAAATACTACTGCTATATCCAAATATTTTTCATCTACCGGCCAATATATATATTGAAATCCCTTTATCTTGCAAAAAATCCACGGCAATAAAACATTTAATCCCAATGTTATATATATCATCGTTAAATATACACGTTTCATTATGCGGCTCCTATATTTTTACAAACTCACCCATTTGTCTGAAGTGCTTAGGGTTCATTCCATCTTTAAATTTTGCAATACTTTCTGTATGGATATACTCAATTCCTCCTAAATCCAATATTTCTACGCCTTCCTTCTTTAGTTCAATAGCAGCATGATATAATAATAGATTGTTTAGGCAGGCTTTTCTTCCTTCTTCATTATTCCAGCCAATGTAATAGGTTGCTGCCTTTTCATGTCGATAGAAAATGTCAAAAGCAATTACTTCTCCCAACTTATTTTTAACGTAGAAAAATCTTAATGGTTGAGAAGACAATTCATTTATCTCCCTTAACAATCTTTCATTTACGCCCTCAAATTTTTTGTCTTCCTGTTCTTTCCTATAACATTGAATGAATTTTTCAAAATCTATTTCTTCTTTTTCTATGCTATAGCCAGATTTTTCAGCCATTTTTAGTTGGTTCCGCCATTTACTATTTAACGCCGCACGGATTTCATTTTCTGCTTTCAGCAAATCTACAGTTCCTGAAGGAAAACCATATATATCTATCACTTTCCAACCATTTTGAATCATTTTTATAAAATTACTATTGCTCATAGTTGAATATGGATCCCACACAATTGGCAAAAGCTTGTAGTATCTTTTCCTAACCATATCTACTATTTGAAGTTCATTTTCCAATTGATTCTCTTCTTTAACAAAAACCGGGCCCTTATTTATTCTGACTGCTACTGTTACACCTAATACTTTTTTTCTTAAAATCTGAACAACGCCTATAACATTTTGGTCTTTACAGATAAAGAACCTGTCAACGCCCCATCCTTCAGCCTTGCTCTTTGCTTCAGCATAACCCCAATCTTGTGTTATGTTACTTAATTCAGACTGAGCGAGTATATCATTCCATTTTTTTCTTTCTTCCTGTTCGCAGCCTATTTTTTTCACCATCATACTATTAGAGGATTTTTTATCTTTCTTTGCATATTTCGCTATATCCTCCATTTTTATATCCTGATGAATAGGTATCATAAAAAGGTTCTTAGAATATTTTCTAGTGGTCTCGAATTGATCCCCATTAGCAACAATCGGCGATAAAGAAGGCCAGAACAATACCTCAATTCCCTTACCCTTTATTTGAGATATTACCGCTTCTTTATTCTCAACTTTTTCCAGCGAATATACCGCAAAGAAAGGACTTTCATTTTCTTCAGAAATAATCTCACAGATGTCTGGACAAACTTCCTTTATTACATAATTCATTAATTTAAGATTTTCTCTACGCCGGTATGCTATTTTCTTTAATTCCTCTTCATCAATACTTTTTATGATATTATATGATATAGTGGAAATTGCAATATTAGATGTTCTATCCCGGGTCTCAAGATAATGCTCCTGATAACAATAATTCGTTTTTCTACTTCTGCGAATTATCTTCTGAACTATCTTTTTAAGTCTCCATTTAACTGTTTCAAAAGTTTTTTTTGAGACATAAGACTTTTGCTGTACAACTTTATATATTCTTTCATTTTTTTCACTGTTATTACATAGAATTACAGCTCCATCCATTAGTCCTAACAATTTATGTGGACTAAATAATACAAAATCCCCCTTCTGTGCCATTTTACCGTATTTATATAGTACATGAGCACAATCTTCAATAAGTATACAATTATTATTATCACAAAATGTTCTTGCTCGATTTATATCATGATATTCCCCAAAAAAATGTACAAAAACAAAAATATCATTTTCCTTAAACTGATTGTTTTCCTTAATGTACTTCCAATCAGGTTCAAAATCATCTAACAAAGGGTATCTTAAAATATTTACATTTGAATCGGAAAATTCTGCTTCAGTTTCTGCGCAAAAATAGCTGGGAATACTTATATTTATTTTGTCTTTCTTTAATACCTCTCTATATGCATCAATAATAAGTCTTACTGATACTCCTGATCTTGATGTAAAAACACAATTTTTCCAGTATAAATTATTTTTACTTTTGGGAAATAATATTCTATTCACAGACGGAATTGGAGACACTAGCATATATTTCTCCCTTTCTTTTTTATTCTAATTATATTTGTAAGTTAAATTTCGTCTAAAATGCATTGCACTTTCTTTCTAAACGTATCAATACCGAATTCTCTCTCATACACCTCTCTAACTCTTTCTCTCATCTTTGCTTCATACTTAATTATATCCTTACAATTTTTTTCCTTATCAATATTATATCCTATTTTTTCTCGAAGAACTATTTCCCACGTATCACCATGAATATTATTGATTATCGGAAGTCCTCCTTCAAAATAGTCAATGCTTTTCATGGTTAACCCTACCACTACGGATTGCTTCATGATGTTCAATCCATAATGGCATTGGTTAAATATTTTTTGCTTTTCAGAGGCATCGTAAATTTTTCCGTGAAAAATTACCTGTGCACCTGCAAGCTTGCACGTTTCAATCAACTGTTCCCTTTTTTCACCATCCCCAACAATATGTATAGTTGTAGCTTTGACATTGGTCACTTCTGAGATTATCCTTGCAATTTCGTCAATATCAATAATATTATTAATTGATCCCAAATAGCAAAAATTAATTCTGTCGTTAGGTGTATTTAATTCAATTTTGCTTTCTTTTATTTTGCGTGCTAAATAGAGCGTATATACTGTCGAAAAATCAACTGTTGTTGGAAGCTTCTGCTTATACAAATCGCATTCGGTAACTATGCTATCTGCAACATTTAAATGTTTATCTCTTAATGATTTCCAATATATAAACGGAGGTAAATTTTTGAATTTAGATATGGGCATTGTCTCTGGCCACATATCTATTAAATCAAAGATTATTTTTACTTTGGGATGATTTTTTTTATATTTTGCAGCATCCTTTACAAAACTATTAGGCGGAACTAAAATCCAAAGTAAATCAACTTTTTCCTTACTAATCTGCTCATATATATTTTTTGAAAGAATGACATGTGATTTCACTCTGCTATAAGACAAATTTTTTTTATAAGGAATAGCATCAACAAATCTATAATCCTCTTTCTTATCTGTTCTTCTGCATTTCTCAAAATGTCTATAGTTAGATGTAAATACCTGAACTTTCATCCCTTTTTCTTTAAAATAGTCATAAAGTAAATCCACCCTATGCTCATATGTGTCAAAACAATTAATTATACAAACGCTACTAATTTTAATGATTATCTCTCCCCTCGGTTCTCTCAATGCTTTTATCTACCGAAATAATCTGATAACATATGCCTTCATATTCAGACATTGCAAGCGCATAACAATTATTTCCAAATGCTTTATTAATCAGAGAACTTATTTTACCCGGCACTTTTCCCGCTAAAACAAGTATAGGCCACATAGCTTTAACCATTGCTATATTTCTCCCATTTGCTTCTGATATTTTCTTGACCATTTTAGAGGTATTAGTCCATTCCGCATTCTGTGGAATCAAAACCGTTGCATCCTGCTCTATCTCCTTCACTAACATTATCTGGCATAAACACTCGCACAAATTCTCAATATATAACATAGATCTTTCATTTTTCACTTTTGGAAATAAAGGTAGCTTTTTTGCAAGCTTAGCCAATATTGGATAGTTACCTTTACTTCCCTTACCATAGATCATTGGCGGTCGAAGTACTATTACTTTAAAAGCATCGTCTGCCAATTCTCTCACTGCCACATCTGCCTGTAGTTTGCTGTCTCCATAGAAATTAGCCGGTAGCGGAACTGTATGCTCTACTATTACTTTCTTTTCTCCATATGGAGCAGATTCTCCATACACGATCATAGATGACATAAAGATAAATTCTTTTACGTTCTCGTTCTTTGCCTTTTTTGCAACTTCTACCGCAAGGTCTGTATTTACCGTATAATATTTTTCCTTTGTCTCCTCTGATACATTGCCAACATCAGCATGCGCTATTCCTGCCACATGATAAATAATATCATATTGAGAGAAATCATATGTTCTCCATGTATCTCTCAACATATCCAATTCTTCTATTTGGAAATTGTTCGGATAATATTTTTGTGCATACTCAATAAAAGCCCGTCCGATGTAGGATCCCGCGCCGGTAATCAACACTTTTTTCTTTTGTGTTTTATCAACCTCTACTCTTTTACCAAATCCAATATTTCCAATAATTTCTTCTCGGCTCTTACCTTCTGTATAGTTGCGGTATATTTTCGACATTGTGCCCGTTCCACCTTCTACAACAGTATCATCATGCCCTACTTTTACTACTGTCCCAAGCAGACATTTTAAGTCAAACATCAATGAACTGTGATGAACCCCATATCCGTCCAATTCACACTTTTTTTCGATAGAAATAGAATCTCGACCATTAATCTGTGCCCAACCTGTAATACCAGGTTTATATTCATTAACCCCATACTTATCTCTTTCCGCTGTAAGCACATCCTGATTCCACAATCCGGGTCTCGGACCTACTAAAGACAACGAACCATCCAATACATTAAACAGCTGAGGAAGTTCATCCAAAGAATGTGCACGTAAAAACTTTCCTACTTTGGTAATATACTGCTCAGGATTTTCCAACATATGAGTGGGGGTATCGTGTGGGGTGGACATTTTCATACTGCGGAACTTATATACTCTGAAATATTTCTTATTTTGTCCTAATCTTTTTTGTGTAAAAAACACCGGACCCGGATCATCAACCTTAATAGCAACTGCAATTCCCAGTAAAACCGGGGATAAGGCTACAATACCGCCCAATGATAACACAATATCGAAACATCTCTTTACATATTTGTCATAAACAGAAGGCGTATACTTTGAATTTCCCACCAATTCCAAATGTCCTCTTACTCCATCTGCATTTTCAAGATCCTCTTCATTTTTAACAAAGATTACCCGCTTACCTTCAAACGGATTCTTTTCATCATTTCTGCATTGCTTTTTCTGCATTGTTGATGCAATTTTCACCCCAGCTACAGCCATCCCAGTAAATATTGCCACACCATATAATACCTTTTTTGTTGTCTTATTCATAGTATTCCTCTATTTTACAACCTGATATGTCGGTACCATTTCTTTAATGTCTTCCCGAATCTTATCTGATTCATCATATGCATCTCTGTAAATCTTATCCAATTGTTTTTTGAAAACATCATCGTCAAAATCAATCGGTTTTCCAATATAAATCATTTTATTAGCAGTCTTTTTCAGCCCCTCTTCACTCATGAGAAGTTCTTCGTACATCTTCTCTCCAGGGCGTAACCCGGTAAATTTAATTTCAATATCTTCTCCGGGCTTATATCCAGACAATTTAATCAAGTTCGTTGCAAGATCCACAATTTTTACCGGTTCTCCCATATCCAATACAAAGATTTCTCCCCCATGAGCATAAGCCCCTGCCTGTAACACCAAAGATACTGCTTCTGGAATGGTCATAAAGTATCGAATAATGTTCGGGTCTGTAACCGTAACCGGGCCGCCTTCTGCAATCTGTTTTTTAAACAGAGGGATTACGCTTCCGTTACTACCTAATACATTTCCAAAACGAACTGCAACAAAATTAGTCTTCGACTGACGATTCATCATCTGAATGACCATCTCGCACATTCTCTTGGATGCTCCCATAACATTCGTAGGATTTACCGCCTTATCCGTAGAAATCAATACAAATTTTTCCGTGCCATACTTGTCCGCCGCCTGTACTGTACGATAGGTTCCAAACACGTTGTTCTTAATTGCTTCATTAGGGCTAACCTCCATAAGAGGGACATGTTTATGTGCTGCCGCATGATATACAATATTCGGACGATACTTTTCAAAAATTGAATCTATCCGCTCTTTGTTGCGCACGGATGCAATTAAGACTACTAAATCTAGTTTTGGATACTTACGTATCAATTCCTGTTGGATATCATAAGCATTGTTTTCATATATATCCACAATGATCAACTGTTGCGGTTGGTGTGCTGCAATTTGTCTACATAATTCGCTTCCAATAGAGCCACCTCCACCTGTTACAAGAACAGTTTTATCCTTTACATATCCAAGAACTTCCTCAGTATTAATTTTAATAGGATCTCTTCCCAACAAATCCTCAATTTCTACTTCCTTCAGTTTTGCAATGGATACATCTCCATTAATTAATTGATACATTCCCGGTAAAGTACGCATTTTGCATCCGGTTTCCTTACAAATATCTAATATTTCTTTTCTAACACGCGTACTGGCAGAAGGGATTGCAAAAATAATTTCATCAATACCATATTCACCTACAGCATCTATAATCTTGTTTCTTCCACCCACAATAGGAACTCCACGGAGAAATTTTCCATGGCATCCCGAATTATCATCTATAATACATTTAGCATTTAAATTCAAATATCTGCTTGTTTCAATTTCCTTTAAAATCGCATTTGCAGCTGCTCCTGCACCTATCAGCATTACATTATTCCGTTCTTTTTTCCCAGAAAATTCTGACCTCTTAGAATTAATCAAACGAAGAATGCGATAGCTAAAGCGAATTATGCATGTCATTCCAAATAACAAAAACCAGTACAATACATAATAACTTCTAGGCATTTTTTCATTCAGTAAATGGCATATGATTATCTGTCCGACAGAGGCACAAGTAGTAGCAAACACAATATTAAGTAATTCTGTAGCACTCGCATAACGCCACACACTTTTATATAATTTCCATATAGCAAAAAAAACTAATGTAATAATAATGCTGTATGGTATAATTCGTTCAAATTTTTGCAAATACTCACTTGGAATCCCATTAAAACTAAAGTCAAAACGAATATATAAAGCTGTAAAAGCTGCCACAACAATAGACATAATATCCAGCAATATTAATGCAATAATTCTATTTGCTGGGATTTTTAAAATATCAACATTCTTCATATCAAAGCCTTTCTCAAATAGTATCTATAAATTATATCATTAATACTTATGATTGACAATTTTCTTTTCTTCTATATTCACTGTTATGAATAATCATTTGTCGCCAACATATAAACAACAATATTATCGTTATCGAACCGCTTCCCCACGAAAATTCTAATATTCCAAATAATAATGGGACTGCCAACAGGAAAAGGGCAACTGCATATCTCATTTTTTCCGTATTAATATAGCATTTCACTAAATAAATTATTGATGAAATACACATAATAGCAAAAAGCCCTCCCGCAAAAAGTCCAAAATCTGTTGCATACTGTAAATAAATGTTATGTGCATGCCCAATCCAGTAGTTAGCAAACATCTGAAATCCTTGATTTTCCCTTGTATGTCCCCAAAAATTTAATTCCCTCAAATAATGCATATATATTGTTTTTCTAATTAATGTTGAATTATCTGCTTCTGTATAACTCAATGCGGGTATCTCAATATTTTCGGCCGCATACGCTCTAAGGGTAAAAAAAGTTCTTCCAAATATCTTTTCTGTAATTTCAGTAGTTCGCCCTAACGCTGTAGTAATTACCTCATCCACATTTACATATTTCTCAGAGTTCCATGCATCCCAGGAATGTACTTTTTCTTCACTCCACTCTCCCCAAAACCACACAGGGTGATGGAACACCGGTGGCAAATATCTCGTCATTCCGAACGTCACCGGAAACATTATGCAGACACATAATACCAACAATAATCCGTTCCGGATATAATGCCACTTTCTTTTTACTCTCTGATAAAACACCAGAAATAATACCCCCAGTATAAAGGATACAAGCCATGCTGTCCGGCCAATCGTCATAAACAGGAACGAATACACTGCCCCAGCTCCCAGCCAGTAATATACTCTCCAAAACTTATGCTTGTTTTCTTTTGTCACATACAAGATTTTTCCAAATACTGCTGCCAGCACAACAAGATAGAACAATCCGTTCAGGTTCGAATTATTATAGATTCCCGTGTATCTCACCTGATCATACGGCCGGAACACACAGCAGAATCCCTGAAACGTTAAAAAAGCGAAGATGACTCCGTTCATGATTCCCTGATACAAGTCCTCCTGCTCCTCTTCCGTAAAATCGGTAAGATAAAAACAGCCAAACATAATAAAGTAGCAAAGCGGCCATACATAATCACTTCTGGAAAAAATCATCAGAAGCATCATAACCAGCCACAGTCCGAATATCCCCTTGTTCAGCTTAGGATATTTTTTCTCTATCAGTACACTGATAAATGTATGAATTACTACGTAGCCAAATAACAGCACATCCAGTCCAACCATCACACGTGAATTCATGTAATAAGCAAACGGCTGTCCTAAGAACACGAATAAAATCCCTGCGGCAAGACCGATTACTGTCCAGACTGCATAGGGGATTTTATACTTCAAAAAATCTTCCCGCTTATAATGAGACATGATGATAATCGCCATCAGTACTCCCGCCATATCACGGAAAGTCTCTATCACACCATCCAGGCCTGATCCCGTCTTCGTCCTCTGGTCGATCACACAGAACAGGAAAAAGCAGATAGTATATAATATCCGCTTCTTTGACCATATGTGAAGCGTCTTTCCCTTTATTGTAAGTTCCATGTCGTAATCCTCAATTCTACTTCTATAACAATTTATCGCATACTCTTTTTTATTTTAATCAATTTAGGCTACAAGTACAAGCTTTTATTTATTCCCCTTCCACCACCGTCACGGATTCTTTCCCATAGTACTCCGCACACGCACTGTTCACCCATACATAGCCGTCCTCGGGCTGCAGATCCGTGTACATGATAAGTTCCACGTAATTTAACGGGGTAAATACCGGATTCTTTACGGAATCGTCCTTCAGTACTTTCAGCCGATCTTCCCAGCCGGCACCGTAGGCCTGTGCCCAGCCGTTTTTCCACATACGGTAAGCCCGGTAGCTGGTGGTACTCTGTACGTTTCCAAACAGCACTGCTGCCGCCAGAAGTACTCCTGCCGCGGTGCTATAGTGCAAAAGGTATTTTCCCACCAGTTGATCTGCTTTCTCTGCCTTTGCGGCAATTGCATCTCGTTTGGCGATCCAGCCGCACCAGTACAGTACATTGGCGACCATCCACAATACATAGAAATACCAGAGGATAGCTCCCTGTCTGCCGCCACCCATGGTACCGTCCACGTAAATTGTGGCCGTTGCCTGAGAGGAATATACACCAAAGGACAGTGCTGTAAACAGTCCGGGGAAACGGAATGCGTAGTTCATATTGCTTACCGCTTTCCAGAGGAAGGGAAACACTACCAATAACATCAACAGGACTTTCAGATTCGTCCAGCTGATAATATTCATAAAAGTTCGTTCCAAAGACAGCCAGATTGCCATAAGTGGAGAGTTCATTGTTTCTCCGCCAAAATTTGCATTCAGTCTGTTGGATGTCAGCGGGGATGTTATGCAGACAAGGACGCTTACGATCTCCAGCAGCGTCACGATCCAGGTTCTCCGGAAAGCATCCCTTCTGTAGATCAAAAAGAGGATCTGCAGACAAAGCAGCAGACACATCGTAGAAACACTGGTAGAAAAATTATTGCCACCCACAAGGACAGCCAGTAAACAGGCCAGAATAGTGAATACGGCTCTTTTCGCTTTACTGATTTTACAGATACCGATTTCCAGATACAGTACCAGTAGAATCAGAGACAAGCTATATACAAATGTGTAATTCACTGAGCCATTATACCAGTAGAAGCTCTCCTCCGGATTGGTGCAATAGAGGATCTGAAAAATTGCCATAGGAATACCGATAGGCAGAACGAGCAAACGGTTCTCTTTCTCCTGTCCTCCGATGCACTCTCTGATCAGCAAGAGCTGTGATACTATCACAGAACCGATCATCAGATACGGTGTGATTCGGTAAAAATGCTCTCCAAATGCCGCAGGCTGCAAGGCTGACAGGATCAGAATAGAGAATCTCGCCTCCCACACATTCTGAGACAGGGTCTCAGAAATTGCATGAAACACGCCGGAAAGTCCTTCTCCCGCCTGCATGGCACGGTACATATATTTCCCGAAGGACCAGTCATCCGCAGTAGGGTAATCATATTTTGCCAGCAAGAGCAGCGGCCACAAAATAACCGTCAGCGCCACCAGGCACACAATATTGATCAGTATCAGTTTTTTCTTTTCCGTCAGTTTCATACGTTTTCTTGTGTCCTTTTCCTCTTAGGTATCCTATCTTTACATCAGATCCGGTGTCCATTCCACGTCCACATCGTTTCCACCGGAATTGCCACCGTTGTTTCCGCTGTCTCCGCTATTGTTGTCATTGTTGCTGTTGTTATCGCTATTATTGTTATTATCGTTATTATTGTTATCGTTATTGTCGTCATGATCATCGTTGTGATCATCCTGCGCCGGTGCCTGTGTAGGAGCCGGAGTAGGCTTTGCGGTTGCCGCAGGCTTCGCAGCAGGCTTGGGCGTAGACGTAGCCGGTTTTGTGGCAGGCTTTGCGGTCGCTGCCG
>OHEC01000826.1_pt1 | contig 14191 bp, 16 predicted proteins | sample 1567141 | NCBI WGS metagenome assembly OHEC01 (sample SAMEA3879567, study PRJEB24766) | human gut metagenome | biome: human-associated habitat; feature: feces | place: USA | collected 1985/1987 | reverse complement strand
CCATATTTCTATTTTTTTGAATTTTTCTATAAGAATGTTATAGTATTCAGCAACAGATAAGCTGTGAAAATTATGTACATCACATAGCTTTGTCCATTTTGAACAAATCAGGTTATCAAGTAATTTATAAAATGGCGACTCTTTTGTTATCGGAATTTGCACCGCAAACACGCCGCCATCATTCAAAAGTTCATACACGGCATTGATTAAACTCTGTTGGTCAGGTATCCAATGAATACAGGCATTTGAAAATACAAGGTCAAATTTGCTCGTGAGCTTGTCAAAATCATACGGAGCATATCCTTGAATAAATGTAAATTCAGGATAATCGGCTTCAGCTTTTTTCAGCATATTTTTGTCGGCATCAAAGCCGACTATTGTTGCAGAAGAAAATTTATTATAAAGATTTTTAGTGCTATTTCCAGGTCCGCATCCTAAATCTAATATGCTGTTGAAGTTTCCGTTCAGTCTTGACAACAAGTCAATGCAAGGCTGTTTTCTTTCATTTGCAAATTTTAAATATTGTTTTGAATCCCAAGCCATAAAAACCTCCGCAAATTGCAAGTTGTCTGTTTTACCACGGACAATTATAATTAAAAAATTATACCAAAGAACTTCAGTTTTTTCAACTTTTAAGCTTATGCTTATTTCTGATAACGAAAAAACACCGAGAAAAACTTTTTACAGTTCTTCTCGGTACTCATCCTTTACGGTTGCCTTTACAATGCCTGATAATTCAGTATATTGTATGTTCTCTAAATTACTTCCTTATCGGGCGTTAGCAAATTTCTCCCCCGTTTTTATGCCTATTTTTTCATCGCCGGAAGCCGCAGCACTGTTTTCAACCGCTCCGGCGCGCAGCGCCTGGGATCGGACAGGTAAATTTCATGGTGCCGGCGGCTGTGGTCGTAAGCCAGGCCCTCCTTCTCCAGGAACGCTGCAAGCGTATCGATGGTTTCCTGCTCCCGGCTGTAAGGGCCGGTATGCAGCATTTGGACGCACAGCCCCTCGTCGTAGGTTTCCAGCCGCAGCCTGGCGCAGTCCAGTTCCGGCTTCTTTTTCGCCGCCTGGTCCGCAGCCTGCCGGAACACCTCTTGGGTGACGAATTCCGGCTGTCTGAGCAGGGATGTCCATTTCCACTGGTTCCGGTCCGGGTCATAGCCCTTTTCCGAGCAGTTCCAAAGGCCCTCCAGCGGGGGAACCACATAATCGAAATAGCCCTCCGGCTGGCTTCCGGACATTTTGCTCATTTTGATGGTAAACGCCACGGAATACAAAAGGGAGATTGCCTCCTGATAGCTTTCTCCCTCCGGAGCCCCCTGGCCGTCGATCATTAAATATTGGATTTTCGGCACCTGGATCCGCACCGGCTTTTTCGGCGGCAGATACAAATCCTTATACTCTTTTTTATAATCTAGCTTTTCCATGTTTATTTTCTCCTTAAAAAAGGCTGGTCTGAAAATTTTCGTAAGGCCCGCGGTAGGCCCTGATAATTTCTGTCATGGAATAAAGGATTCCCTCCCGGCGGCAGGCCCTGCGGAAAGCCTCTCCCAGCGCCTTGGCGTTCCTAGCCCTGCACAGGTAGTCGGACCCGTACCGTAGCTGGTATTGCCGCGCCAAATCTTCCCCTGGGAACCGCTCCTCCAGCTGCCGGTAGAAATACTCCCGCTGGTTTTGCCGCAGGGTAACCCCAAAGGCCGGATAAATGAATTTGGCGCCGTTTTCCGCCGCCAGCCGGACGATCCCCAAAATGTTGTCCAGGCCGTCCTCCAAAAAGGGCAGCACCGGCATCAGCAAAATCCCGGTGAAAATCCCGGCGCCGCTAAGGGCTTTTACCGCCCGCAGCCGCTCCGAGGAAACCGAGGGATACGGCTCGATTTTTCGGCACAGATCGTCGTCACAGGTTGTGACGGTGATTTTGCACACCACGGGGGAATGGGCCTGTATCCTTTGCAGCACGTCCAAATCCCGGGTAATCATGGCGCTTTTGGTGGCGATTGCCGCGCCGAACCCATATTGGTCCAGCAGCTGAAGCCCGCCCCGGGTCAGCCGGGCCTCCCGTTCATAGGGATTATACGGGTCGCTCATGGCCCCGGTACCGGCCACCCCGGTTTTCCGCTTGTGCCGCAGCTCTTCCTCCAGCAGGGCAAGGCTGTTTTCCTTTCCCCGCACCCGGTCAAACTCCTCGATGCCGTAGCACTCGCTGCGGCTGTCGCAGTAAATGCAGCCGTGGCAGCAGCCCCGGTACAGATTCATCTGGTAGTCGATGCCGAACCACCGGGGATCTTTATTTCTCGCCAAAATCGATTTGGCCGGCACCAGCTCCAGCATCTCCTACTCTCCTTTGCACCAGCGTTTTCATGTGGAGAACCACCGCAGCATGGCCTCCCTGGTCAGACGGGGCTGCTCTGTCCCGCCTTCTTTCCTGCTATAGCTCAGGCACCCGCCATTTCCTCCATCATGCAGTCCTGGGGGAAAGCGCCCTTTTACTAGCAATAAACACAATATTCCCGGCATTTTTCCCGCTGCTCTCCATTCCCAGCAGCGTCTCATCCCCCAGCGGCATACCGCAGCTTTGACAAAACCGTCGCTCCATCCCTCGTTCCTCCCGTCTTTTGATAGGCTCATCCTAGCACAGATAATTTGACACAAGCTGTCATATTATAAAGCGGAGGAATACTTTTCCTTCAGCCGTTCCCCCTGGCCTTTCAGCGCCCGCCGAAGCTCCGGCGGGGAAAGAACCGTGACCCCATCTCCAAAGGAAAGCAGATAGCCCAGCACCCAGCTTCCCCGGGGAAAATCAACGGCCACCCGCAGCCTGCCGTCCTCTCCGGGGGTAATCAGTTTTCTGTCAAACTCATCGTATACCCGGTAAGCGCACCATGGCTCAAACTCCAGCGTAAGTGAGACCATCCTTTCAGCAGGCAGGCTTTCCTCCTCCAAGGGCGGCAGCTCCAGCGCCCGGCGGTCAAAGGCTTCTTCCGTCACCGATATTCCTTCCATCCGGCTCACCTTAAAGACCCGGAGCTCCTGCTTTTCCAGGCAAAAGCCGTGGACATACCAGGCGGAGCCGCGGAACCGGAGCTTCATCGGCTCAATCCGGCGGTTTGTGGTTTGGCCGCAGGTACTGTAATAGGTAAAGGAAAGCACCCGGCTTTCCAAAACCGCCTGTTTGATCCTCAGGAATTTTTCCCTCTCCTGCGGGCCGTGTCCCCAGCCTGAAAAATCCACGTCAATCCAATCGGCGGGGGTTCTTTGAAAAAGCGCCCTCATTCGGGAAAGCACCGTTTTGTCCTGCAGGCCGCCGGTAACCGCCAGGCTTTGCAGGGCATATAGGATTTCATCCTGTTCCTGATGGGAAAACAGGGATTTCTCCAGCACAAAATCCGGTAAAAGCCGGATTCCCCCTCCCCTTCCCTTGGTCATGTAGATTGGGATGCCCGCTCCGCTCAGCGCTTCTACATCCCGGTAAATGGTTCTGGGGGAAACCTCCAGCCGCCGGGCAAGTGCCGAAGCGGTGACGGTTTCCCCCTCCATCAGCAAATAAAGAATTTCAAACAGCCGGCCGTTGTTCATAAACAGCGCTCTCCTTAGCCTTCCAAATAGTCCAGAATTTCTCGGGCGTTTTCGGCGGCCTTTACCTTCTGGAACACCTTCTCCACCACGCCTTTCTCATCAATAAGGAAGGTGGTTCTCGCCACGCCCATGCTGGTTTTGCCATAGAGCCTTTTCTCCTGCCACACCCCATAGGCCTCGATGGCCTGGCGCTGGGGATCTGACAGCAGAACAAAGGGCAGCTGGTATTTTTGAGCGAATTTCTGATGGGAGGCGGCGCTGTCCTTAGAAACCCCGATGACCACCGCCTTGCCCTGAAGCTCGTCATAGGCGTCCCGGAAGCCGCAGGCCTGAGCGGTGCAGCCCGGGGTATTGTCCCGGGGATAAAAATATAAAATGACCTTCTGCTCCAAAAACTGAGACAGGCTTACCTGATTTCCGTCTTTATCCTCCAGGGTAAAGTCCGGCGCTTTCATGCCTTGTTCGATCATAAAATACCTCCTAAAATATAATGGCGGGTCATCGGGATGCACAGCGGCCTGGAATATGAGGCGCCGGGAGCCAATTCCGGAATTTTCTGGAATTGGCATGGCGGCTTCCGACTTAAAAACGCTGAACAAACCGGAAATTTTCGCCGTCGCTGTGCTCCGGAGAAAACTCGTAGCCCTCCCAGGAAAATTCCCGCAAGCCCTCCGGCTCTCGGATGCGGTTGTCGATCAAAAATCTGGCCATCCGGCCCCGGGCCATTTTTGCCAAGGCCGCCAGCGTGATTAGCTTTCCCCTGCGGAAGGTCAAAAAATCACAGGTAATCATCCGATCCCCTGTCTTTAAAAAGGGAGAAACGGTTTTGGAATACTCCCTGGACGCCAAATTGATCACCGTATCCCCATTTCGGAACAGCTCCCGGTAAATAGAATCGCCCCAAAAATGGTAAAGGCTTTTTCCGCCAGGCTGGAATCCGCATTGAAATTCCAGCCGGTAGGGCTTGATCGCGTCGCCAGGCCGCAGCACGCCGTAAAAAGCGCTTAAGATTCTAAGGCTGCCGCCCGCAAAGGCGAAATCCTCTAGGCCAAGGCTTTCCGCTTCTAAATTTTGATACGCGAGGCCGTGGTAAGACAGCAGCGCCGGGCTTTCCCCGCCGGGAGATTCAAACTCCTGGAAGTCCGAAAAGGCTTTCATCGCCAGCTGGGGGTTGATTTTCAGCCGGCTTTCCAGCTCCCAGGGCTCCAAAGCCCGGAGCATCGGCAAGAGCCGGCGTGTTTTCTCCAAAAGAGCCGGACGGGTCAGCTCCAGGCCCTTGAGGCCGGCCGTCCGCATATTTTTCGCTGGGGATACTATCGCGATCACAGTATTTCTCCTTATTGCCCGTTATTTTCATAAACCATAAGGCTGCTTGCCAGCCGCCTTATGCCGCGCACACTCTGCCGGCGGCACGGCGAGATCTCCCCGGCGCCGGCAGAGTGCCAAAGCCGCAGGAATATAAGCGGAATAATCTCACAAAACACTCATAACAGAACGAAAAAGCCTCTCACCGGCAGGCCGCCCAGCCTGCTTAAGCCGCCGCTGAGACATCGGCCGCCTTTGTTTTCTCAAAGAGGTCCCTCTAAGTCTGTTTCAGGAAGCTTATCCGCCCTTTTTCTGATCCTTCCAATACCACCATCTCAGCTTTTCCGGATCAGGATGCTCTGTTTTCGCGAAATACACGGCGCATCGGTAAACATACAGCTGACAGCGATCGATGAGCGTTCCCGTTATTTCACAGTCCCGGCGGTAAAGCTCCTCCGGGTCCGCGCTCTTCAAGGATTCAATGGTTGGATACCCTAAACGAATCAGATCCTCCTCGGTGGCTTTTCCCACACCTGGAATCTTTCGAAGCTCTGTTTTCATTTACAGCCCTTTCTGATTGCCGTCATTCTTAGAGTCGTCCTCATCAGGGGCAGGACTCTTTCCACCGGATTGCTTCCGTTTTTTCGCGGTAATGGAAACCAACAGAGCGGCGGCGATGACCAGACAGGCCGCCGCCACGCCGATGATTAGAGGCAAATACTGGCGGAAAGGGTCGCCGGCAGCCGGCGCCGCCAGGTCTTCCGCGGCCAGGGCCGCCGGAGCGAGGACCGCTCCCAGGGCAGCGCAGCCTAGCAAGGCCAAAAATCTCTTTTTTATCTTTCGGCTGTTTTTCATTACAATCTCTCCTTACGATATTATTTTGATCATTTCAGTTTTTTATCATTGAATTCACAGGCCTGGAATGAATGGAGCCTAAAACGTCCTTCACACCATATTGCCGGGAAGCGCCGCGGACGATGGGCCTATAACACATAGGCGTAATCAGGGTTCCCCGATTCACTTCTTCAGCGGCTTTCAGCTTTCATTTTCCGCCGGGGTTTGTAAACGATAAAAACACCTTGCGCAAGGTTGGTTCCCTGAAGCCGCAAGCAGATTAGTCCGCGACAAAAGCTTATCCAAGGGCAGAAGCGGACCGGTGCGGCAGCGCACACCCGACGGCAAAGAAGGCTCTGCCTCGTCCACCCCTTTTCCACGCTGTATCAGGCCGCGCTTTCCCACGCCGCCTCTCAGCCAGAGGTAGTACTACAGCCCTTCGATAAACCTCTCCACATGCTGCAAAGCCGCCCCCAGAGCAGAAGCCTCAACCCGGTAGCGGCACACCTTCAGGTAGGTTCCGCCGTCGTCGAAGGGATTGCGTTCCTCCGCCAACTCTCGCAGCGCCCCAATCCAATCCTCCAGATATCCGCCCACGTAACCGCCTAAAATCACATCGCAGTCAAAAGCCATATGCAGGCTGTTAGCCGCGGTCACCAGATCCGCCTGATATCCCGCCCAAGCCTGGGCGCACTCCTTGTCCCCTTGCCGCAGCTTCTCAAAAAAGCGGTCCAGCTTTCCTTCGGTCAGAGAAGAAAGCCTCTGGGCGGAGCAGTAAGCGTCTAAACAGCCCCTTTTCCCGCAATAGCATTCCCGGCCGCCAGGATACAGGGTCATATGACCAAATTCGCCGCTTCTTTGATGTTCGCCCAAATAGAGGCGGCTTCCCTGCAAAAACGCCCCTCCCACGCTGTTGCTTAAGGACAGATATACCGCGTTTTCCATGTCGGAGCTTTCCCTCAGCTCCGCGAACCCAGCCGCGTTGGCGTCGTTCATAAATACGCAGGGATACTCAATGCCTTTGGAAAGCTCGTCGCAAGGCATCTTCCGCACTCCTAAGGCGTGGGAATCCTGGATCATCCGTCCCTGGGCGTCTATGATGCCGGGAACGGAAATCCCTACTCCGAGAAACCGGTCCACGGGAATCCTCCACTCTGTCCGATATCGGCTTATCAGTCCTGCTAAAAACTCCCCGTAGGCCGGGCTCCGGGCGAATGTCTTAGGAATCCGGATATGCCTCTGAATCCGCCCGGAAAGATCTGCCGCCACCAGGCTGATGTGGTTCCGGGTAATGTCCAGGCCCATGGCAAACCGCGACCCTCTCACAGCCGCCAGCGCCTTGGCCTTTCGGCCCCCGGTGGACTCAAACTCTCCCATTTCCCAGATCAGGCCGTCCTCTGTCAGTTCCTTCAGGGTTTGCAGCACGGTGGGCAGACTGATTCCCAGCCGGGACACAATCTCCAGCTTGGAGGTTCGCCCCTGTTGGCTGATGAACCGGAAAACCCTCGTTTTATTCTTTCGCTTTCCCCCCGTGGCATTATTTCCCAAAAGCGTATTCCTCCTCAGCATTTTCACACGGCTTTTCCCGGCTTCCGCCTGCTGCGCCGCAGCGCGCTTTCCCTTTGCGCAGGCCGCGTTCGCCGCAGCTTTTTCTTTTTTCGTTCCTCAGGCGCCCAAAAATTCTTGCGCCCCTGTACACTTTCCTTTGGCAAAGCCGCCGAGCCTCCAGCAGTCAAGCAGGCTTGGATTATTTTCAGTTTACTGCCTTTCCTGCGGAAAAGCAAGGTTTCCCATGGGATTTCTCCTGATCCGGCGTCAAAATAAACAATTTACATTAAATGAGGCTTATATTTTTGAGTTTTTAAATGAATTTCCATTTTAGCTTACCCAGTTCTTGACAAATTCAGTTAGTGGATGTAAACTTAGAAATGCAAAGGGGTTAGTAGTTGCTAACCCCTTTAGAAGGCCTCAAGTGTTAGTGACCGCTAACAGAAAGGGAGTATCTGTTATGACCAGTGAACAAGCAGTCTCTTCTAAATTTCAGCGGGAGAGGAATCCGATGGTATCCGCGCCTCAAATTCCCTTAGCTATGGTTTCCGGCGGTGAAACAGTCAAAGTCCTGTCCATCCGCGGAAAGGACGAGGTGCAGAGATTTTTGCGCAATCTTGGCTTTATCGAGGGCGCGGAGGTCACCGTCATTTCTGAGCTGGGCGGAAACGTCATCGTCAGTGTGAAAGGCACCCGGGTCGCGGTAAGCAAATCCATGGCAGCCCGTGTCGTCACAGGATAAATTCAATTTTCTGCGAAGCAGGTAATCAAGGGAGGATTCACATGAGAACGTTGAAGCAGGTAAAATGCGGAGAAACGGTATCTGTGGTAAAGCTCACCGGAGAAGGCGCCCTCAAGCGCCGGATCATGGATATGGGCATTACCAAGGGAACAGAGATCTACGTGCGCAAGGTGGCGCCGTTAGGAGACCCGGTTGAGGTAAACGTCCGGGGCTACGAGCTTTCCATCCGGAAAAGCGAAGCGGAAAACATTCAGGTGGCGGGCTGATTTTTCGGTCTGTCCCCGGTATAGAAAAGGTGCGGGAAAAGCCCCGTTAGTTAGTTTGAGCTAACATTTTTAAAGGAGGAAGCAAAGCCATGAGCATAAGAATCGCTCTTGCCGGGAATCCCAACTGCGGCAAGACTACCATGTTTAACGACCTGACTGGCAGCAGCCAATACGTTGGCAACTGGCCCGGCGTTACCGTAGAAAAAAAGGAGGGCCGTTTAAAGGGCAAAAAAGACGTCGTCATTACGGATCTTCCTGGTATTTATTCCTTATCCCCCTACACGCTGGAGGAGGTGGTCAGCCGGAACTACCTGATGAACGAGCATCCTGACGCTATCATCAACCTGGTAGACGGCACCAACCTGGAGCGGAACCTTTACCTGACCACACAAATTTTGGAACTGGGAATCCCTGTAGTGCTGGCGCTGAATATGATCGACCTGGTCAAAAAAAACGGCGACCAAATCGATATTAAAAGGCTTGGCGAAACCCTGGGCTGCAAGGTTGTAGAAACCAGCGCCTTGAAGGGCACAGGCTCCAGGGAGGCGGCAGCCGAGGCTATTTCCCTGGCAAGCTCCCGAAAAGCCGCTGTTCCCCAGCACGAATTCAGCAAAACCGTGGAGGAGGCCCTGGCCGCTATCGGCGCCCATCTTGACGGCGTGATAGACGATTCCCACGCCCGCTGGTATGCTGTCAAGCTGTTCGAGCGGGATGAAAAGGTGCTGGAAGCCGTCAAGCTGCCCGAAGGCTCCAAGCAGTCCATCGAGGCCATTGTAGCCGCTGTGGAAAAGGAACTGGACGACGACAGCGAAAGCATCATTACCAACGAGCGGTATGAATACATAGCGAAGGTTATGAAAGCCTGTGTCCGCAAAAAGAAAAAGGCCCTGACCACCTCCGATAAAATCGACCGGATTGTCACCAACCGGTGGCTGGCCCTGCCGATCTTCGTGGCGGTCATGTTTGTGGTTTACTATGTCTCTGTCAGCAGTCTGGGCACCATCGTCACCGATTTTACCAATGATACCCTGTTCGCGGAATGGATCCAGCCGCCGGTAGGAGAATGGCTTTCCAGCATCGGTGCGGCGGACTGGCTCAACGGCCTGATTGTCGACGGTATTATCGGCGGCGTAGGAGCTGTACTCGGCTTTGTGCCCCAAATGTTTATTCTATTCTTCTTCCTCTCCATTTTGGAGGACTGCGGCTATATGGCCCGCGTCGCCTTCATTATGGACCGTATCTTCCGTAAATTCGGCCTTTCCGGCAAAAGCTTTATCCCAATGCTGATTTCCTCCGGCTGCGGTGTTCCCGGCGTAATGGCTACCAAAACCATCGAAAACGAAAATGACCGCCGCATGACTATTATGACTACTACCTTTATCCCTTGCAGCGCCAAGCTCCCCATCATCGCTTTGATGGTCGGCTCCTTAATGGGCGGTGAATTCTGGTGGATCTCCCCCCTGTTCTACTTCCTGGGCATTGCAGCGGTCATTATTTCCGGTATTATCCTGAAGAAAACTAAGATGTTCGCCGGAGACCCCGCTCCCTTTGTCATGGAGCTGCCCCAGTATCATCTTCCGGCCCCCAAGGGCGTGCTGATCCATATGTGGGAGCGCTGCAAGGCGTTCATCATCAAGGCCGGTACCGTGATCTTTGTGGCCTGCGGCCTGATCTGGTTCCTTTCCAACTTCGGCTGGGCTGACGGCGGCGCCGTATTCGGCCTGCTGGATATGGAGGATCCCAACGTCAACCAGATGGATTATAGTATTCTCGCTTACATCGGCAATTTTATCGCTCCTATTTTCGCGCCTCTGGGCTTCGGCAACTGGCAGTCCACTGTGGCTTCCATTTCCGGCCTGGTCGCCAAGGAAAACGTAGTGGGTACCTTCGGTGTGCTGTTCGGCCTGGGTGACGCCGGCGAAGCGGATCCCGGCATGTGGACCGCTGTCGGCAATATGCTGCCCTTCGCCGGAGCCAGAGCAGCTTTTCTCGCCTTTAACCTGCTGTGCGCCCCTTGCTTTGCGGCCATCGGCGCTATCAAGCGTGAAATGGCCAGTGCGAAATGGACCGCGTTCGCCATTGGTTATCAATGTGTTCTGGCCTATTGCGTGGCGCTGATGATCAATCAGTTCGGCCTGCTGTTTACCGGAGCCGGCTTTACGGTTGGCACTGCCTTCGCATTTCTGGTTCTAATTGTGATGCTGTTCCTGCTGTTTCGTCCCAATCCCGATCGGAAAAACGCCTTGAAGGCCGCCCGTGCCGCCGCTTAAGAAATTCGTATGAGCTCTGTTATCCGTATCGATTAGTTAAATTCCAGAAGGGGAGGGCTTTTTATGGAATATATTGTTAACGGTCTGCTGATCCTGTTGTTAGGTACGCTGTATTTTTTCGCGATCCGGTATCTTTTCCGGAAAGGTACCTGCGCAGGCTGCAGCAGCTGCAAATCCCATGGGGAGGTCTCCTCCTGTTTTACCGTATCCGAAGGCTGCGGTGGCTGCTGCGCCCATTGTACTCATTGTACCCGCTGCGGCTCTTCTCCGCAGGACGGGCCGCCAATCGAAGAGCCCCACCGCAGTTAATCCTTCGTATTCCTTTGAGGAGGAGTCTATCATGCTTTCCGCGGCAAAAAAACGGTATCTGTTCGCAATTTATGAATTAGGGCAAACCGGAAAGCCGATCCGCTCTAAGGACATCGCTTCTTCCTTGAAGCTAAAGCCGCCCAGTGTTTCCAAAATGCTGAACGCTTTGTCGGAGGACGATTTGATCGAAAAGGAGTTTTACGGAACGGTCACGTTCACCCAATCCGGTGCAGCCATGGCAAATCAGCTTTATATGGATTATTTGACACTGTTTGCCTTTTTTCATCAAGCTCTGGAGATTCCGGAGTTTCACGCCCGAAAGGACGCTATTTTGTGCCTGTGCGATCTTTCCGAGCCCAGCCGGAAGAAAATTGCTTCCGTGATTCTAGATTCTCGGGGAGTTTCTTAAATTTGCTTACGACAAAATGTGTCTATTTTAGATGCATTCTCCTTCCAAATCTTATTCACAGGGAAAGCCGCCGGAATCAGTTATTCCGGCGGCTTTCTTTTTGTGCTCAGGCGACATGGCCTCCCGGTTTCGCCAGTGAAAGGTTTTGGCGCAGATATCGGGCGAAGCGGGGAATAAAGAGTACGCTTCCTGCAGCAAAAACTCAAGCAATACAGAAAATCGGACGCCGATAGGCCGCAGGACGAGCGGTAAAAATGAGAAAGGTCTCATTTTTTTGGAAAAGCCTGCCGTCAGCAAGTCCCCCGGGCCTGCTTATTCCTCCGGCTTTGACGGCGGGCCTGATTTTGGTTTAGCCATAAAACTGTACAAATTCTTTTCCCAGGAAATTTTTTGCTTCGGTATCTCCCAATCAGGCACTGTCAGCCACTGTGCCTCTGCTCTGGCAAGCTCTTCCCTTTGGTTCCCGCTATTTCTCATTCCGTTTTTTCAGTTCCCGATATTCCTGGAACCAGTAATCTGAGGTTTCTTCCGTCTCCCGAAGCTTTTCCCGCAGCTTGATGTTCTCTTTCATTAAATAAACCATTAAATCCCGGTCTTTCATTTGTCTTGCGCTCCTTTTCATTCTTTTTGCAGGATAGGTTCCATAATAACTTTGATCTGTGCCTCCGGCCGCAGACGCAGAACTTTTGTTCCTATATTTTATCCCAAATTTTAGGTTTTGGCAAGAAAAACCCCAAAAAATAATTTTTATAATCAATATTTATGTTTCCTTGTAATTCCTTCCCCAAACCTCTTATTCTCAAAAGCAAAACAAATGTACGATTTTTTCATTTACCTCTTGCAATTTACCGAACATATATGCTATAATATTTCCAGAACAAACGATCCACAAATAAATGTTCTGCAAGGAGAAAACGCTATGAACTATATATTGGGAGCTTTTTTACTAGGCACATCAGCTTATTGCTGGAAAAAATTTCACGGAAAGGATCAGGAAAGCCTTTGGATTCAAATTCTTTGCGCGCTGATGGGGATATTCTCTTTCCTTACCGCCGCTCCGGTTAACTTTTTTATGGGCGCCGTCATGATTGTACTAGCCTTGCTGGGTGCCGGGTGTTGTTATTTTCAATGTAGGCGAAGCGCTCAAAAGAGGAAAAAGCGCAGCCTTGCTTTTTCCCCTGCTAAAATAAAAAAAGCGGCAGCGTATCCAAAGCATGAGGTTCGCTCATTGGGAAAGGCTGTTTAAAAACAGTTTAAATTAAAAAAAAGCCTTGATTTTTTTCTGACAATAGAGTATACTATTATAGCACCCCAAAAAAGGTGTTATAAATCGCGGAGTGGAGCAGTTCGGTAGCTCGTCGGGCTCATAACCCGAAGGTCGTTGGTTCAAATCCAGCCTCCGCAACCATGTTGCGGAGGATTCTATTGCAGGATCCTCCGCTTTTTCTTTCAAAATCTTCATATATCGCGGGGTGGAGCAGCTGGTAGCTCGTTGGGCTCATAACCCAAAGGCCGTAGGTTCAAATCCTACCCCCGCAACCACTCGGCCCGCATAGCTGCTTGCTTTGCGGGTTTCCTTATTTTATTTGCGTCCTACAATTCTCCGTGAATCCTCCTCCTTTCATAATTTATGCATTTTGCAAGCCGTGTTGGATGATAATTCATTCTGACACGGCTTGCTTTTTTATTCCCAGCCGTCATTTTCAAGAATTTGACCGCTATTCTGACCGCTATTGTCAAGATTCACTCATATTCTGTCTCCTCCTTACTATGCCGAATATTCCTTACCCGGCGCTGCGATTGAAGCGAGCCATAGCACTTTTCTTTGTGTCATCCAACGAATGGCCGTACATATTTTCCGTAGTCGTCTTTTGAGCATGTCCCAAAATTTCTGCCAAAGTAGGAATATCAAAAGCCAACTCAAAAGCCCGCGTGGCGAAAGTATGCCGGAGCGTGTGAAACTTTCTATAATCCACACCGGCTCTCTGGAGTACGTCACGATACAGCTTGTTATAGGCTCTGGGCTCGTAGGGATTTCCATTCTGGTTGACAAACAGAAATCCATCCGGCCGGTAAAAACCCATCTTTTTCTGATAAGTCTCTATCCGATTAAAGCCTAATACCGCCTGATCGTTCGTATACACCACTCGTTTTCCGCTTTCCGTTTTTGGAGGGCCAAGATATAAAGCAGTGGCCCCCTCCTCTTTACCTCCAACCATAAAGATTCTTTGATACTCACTTCTATTCTCCGCCCATTTTTTCGACAATCTCTCTAAGATACGCCGAATCTTAAAATATTCCTTTCCCGGGCCAAAATCAAGCCAGCTAAGACCGCACAGCTCCCCGATGCGTAAGCCTGTATACAGGTCAATCAGTACCATAAGCGCATTTTTGTCTTCATGGTACAAGGCAGCCTGTTCGATACAGGTTTGATGGGATTTGCTGTACACTTGAATTTGAGGTGGAGAGACTTTAGGTGTTTTCAGGCCCTCTATGGGATTGCGATCCAGCCACTGAAGACGGTTTACAGCATGGGCCAAGGCTTCCGACATCATATTGCGCATATTGCGCAGCGTCTTTGGCGCAAGGCCGCCCGGCTTCTTGTCCAGCCTTCCGGAAAGCTCCTTTTCACGGAAAAAATCAATAAAATCTTCCAGGCACAATTTTTTAAGAGGGATGCTGCCAAGCTTAGAATGATAGATGTGCTTTTCAATATATATCTCATAATTCGTATGCGTCGCCAGCCTCACAAGAATATATTTCTCATGCCAGAAATGCATATATGTGTAAAAAGGCATCATACTGCCGTCCACATAAGTTCCGCGATAAATCTTGCCTAACACAACATTCAGTTTCCCCTGACATTCTTCTTCCGTTTGGCCGTAACAGCTTTTGCGCTCTCCCTCAAAATAATACTGCCCTTCCCAGCGCC
>OHEC01000822.1_pt1 | contig 14242 bp, 12 predicted proteins | sample 1567141 | NCBI WGS metagenome assembly OHEC01 (sample SAMEA3879567, study PRJEB24766) | human gut metagenome | biome: human-associated habitat; feature: feces | place: USA | collected 1985/1987 | reverse complement strand
TCTGGATACCCCGGTCTCTCCTGAACTGCTGCCCGCCATTGAGGGCAAGATCACTGCCGCGCTGAAGGACATTGCCTCCGGTGCGACCAAGGTGGAGAAGTCCGAGGTCAACGGTAACATCAAGATCAATGGCCAGGAGACCGTGGTCTACACCCACCCTGCCGTTGAGGCTGTCGGTGCCAGCTTCAAGAAGGTCGGTAAGGACAATCAGGGTCATGCGGTCATCGGCGACGATGTGACCAAGGAGGATATCGTTGCTCTCGGTATCCCCGCACAGGACACCACCTATCAGCCTGCTACCAGCCAGGCAAACGGTCTGATGTCCAAGGAGGACAAGGCCAAGCTGGACAGCATTGAGGTTGCGGCCGATGAGGAAGTCAATCAGATGCTGGATGAGGTCTTTGGCGCCGCTGTGGGTGCCTGATAACCGCGGAGGGGGATGGGGTATTCCTGTCCCCCCCCTCTTATTTTTTCGGAAAGGAGCTCTAACATGGCAGAGAACAAAGCCACAACCTTAGAGCAGTTGCGGGCTCTGGCAGAAAGGGGAAAACTCGATACCCTGAACCGCGTCGACCAGCTTTTAGAGTCGATCATTCCTCTGCTGGAGGGCGCACAGCATAGCGGTACTACCGTTACTCTGCCGGCCGAGAACTGGAGCGGCAGAGCTCAGACTGTAAAGGACAACATCCTTTTGGCTGACGAAAAATACTGGTATATTGTGTGCGCTGACGCGGATTGCTTTATGGCAGTCAGCGAGACTGGCGTGAAAGCTGACAATATCACCGTTAACGGTCAGGTCACCTTTCACTGCGAGGTAACTCCAACGGAAAATCTGACCATTTATATTTTGCGACTGGAGGTCGAGCAGAATAATGAGTAATGCAAACGTCGGCAAGGTCTTTAACATGACCGGCGGCAGCGGCGGAGGCGGTACTCTGAGGCTGGAGACCCTGACAATTACCAAGCCGCCCCAAAAGACCACCTACAAGTCCGGAGAGTCCTTTGACCCCACGGGCATGGTCGTTACCGCGGGCTATGGGTATGGTCTCACTTCGGATGTGACCGGATATTCCGTGTCTCCCCAAGTCCTTACGGATGGAGTGACGGAGGTGGTTATCACCTATACCGAAGGCCGCATCACCAAGACGGCAAGTGTGCCGGTTACTGTGCAGAAGGTGCTGGTATCCATTGCCGTTACCAACAACCCCTCCAAGATGGTCTATCACTATCTGGAGGAATTTGCCCCTGCGGGAATGGTGGTCACTGCCAAATTCTCGGATGACTCTACGGAGGAGGTTTCGGGATACACCTATCCCAAGACCGCTTTCTCTACTTTGGGGAGCCGTCCGGTGGAGATCGGTTATACCTATGAGGGCGTGACCAAGACCGCCAGCTTGAATGTTACAGTCAACCCCATTGAGGTGGCTGTCCCTGTTCAAAATGGAGTCCTTACCTATGACGGGACTGGCAAAACTCCGTCCTGGACTGGGTATGATCCGTCGAAGATGACCATTTCCGGCACGACCAACGGCGTGAACGCTGGGTCCTATTCCGCACGGTTTAATCTGTCGTATGGATATCAGTTCCCCGGCGGCTTGGATGAGGCCACGGTTGAGTGGATCATTGACCGGGCGGTCATCGCTTCTCTTCCGGTGCAGAACAATGTACTGGCGGCCAACGGCAAACCGCAGGCTCCCACCTGGGCCAACTACGACATCGGTCAGTTGACCATTGGCGGAGACCGATCTGGAACTGACGCAGGCGATTACAAAGCCACATTTACTCCTACCGCCAACTACAAGTGGTGGGACGGTTCCATTGAGGCCAAGGAGGTCAAGTGGACCATCACCAGCGTTATTGTACCCGTTCCTACGCAGAAGGGCTCGCCGACCTATACGGGAGCGCCCCAGACACCGGAATGGGATAACTTTGACCAGGTGAATTCCAAAGTGCAGGTGACCGCACAGACCAATGCCGGCACCCACTCTGCCACATTTATTCTTCTGAATGGCATGTGGTCGGACGGTTCTACGACCAATAAAACCGTTCAGTGGAGCATCGGCCGAGCTTCCATCGCCAAGGTTCCCGCCCAGAGCGGAGCTTTGAAGTATGATGGGAACCCCAAAACTCCGGTGTGGGACGCCAATTATGATCCAAACAAAATGACGGTATCTGTAGAGGCGAAGGTCAACGCCGGCACAGGGTACACTGCCGCCTTTACACCGGATTCCAACCATCAGTGGTGGGATGGCACGGTGGACGCCAAGACAGCTACCTGGGCTATCGGCAAGGGCGATCAGGTCGTATCTGTAAGTCCGACAAGTGTGACGCTGAATACCGGCGCCCGAAGCGCCAAGTTTACCGTGACCCGAAAGGGCGACGGCGTGATCTCTGCCGTTTCCAATAATGTTGGTGTGGCTACGATCGGTAACATCAATCAGCAGACCGGCGAGGTTACGGTGAACAGTGTAAATAACATCACCGGCACGACTACAATTATTGTTAAAGTAGCTGCGGGAGCCAACTATCTGGCTGGGGCCGATAAGCAGGTAGCAGTCAATGCCCAGTTCGTGACCATCTACGGCGTGGAATGGGACTGGACCAGCAGCGGCCCCACCAAGGGTAAGCGCACCGACGGAGCGGCGGGCTTTGGGGACCCCAACCCGGCGGTGAACAACGGCTCCGGCTCCTCGCCCTTTGACGACTTGTACCCGTGGAAGGACATGACCAAGGTCACCCGGACGGGCGGCGTGATGGTCAAGGAGCCCAAGTATTGGTTCAAATGGACCAAGACCGGGAAGAAGCTGAAGCTCCAGATCGCCGACGGCCCCGTGGAAGGGTTCCATGTTGACCCGGTGAATATGGACCGTGGGGACGGCCTTGGAGAGCTGGACCTCTCCTACATCGCCCGGTATCACTGCGCCAGCGGCACCTACAAGTCGGAGACCAACAAGGCCCAGCAGGTGAACATCACCCGGAGCACGGCACGAACCCAGATCCACAACCTGGGGGCCAACATCTGGCAGCTGGACTTTGCCCAGATGTGGTATGTAAACATGCTGTTTCTGGTGGAGTTCGCGGATTGGAACGGCGAGCGGATCGGCCGGGGCTGCTCGGCCAGCAATTCCAAGGAGAACAACGGGCGTACGGACGCCATGCAGTACCACACCGGTACTACGGCGGCCAATCGGGATACTTACGGTTTCACACAGTACCGGAACATCGAGGGCTGGTGGGACAATGTGTACGACTGGATGGACGGCTGCTATTACAATGGCAACGGCCTGAACGTCATCAAGAATCCCAATCAGTTCAGCGACAGTGCCAACGGCGTGCTTGTCGGTAAGCCGGTTGCTGGTTACCCGAAGGACTTCGCCATCCCGACCCAAAGCGGGCTGGAGTGGGCGCTGTATCCCTCTGAGGCTGGCGGCAGTACCACCACATATGTCCCGGATAGCTGGAAGTTCAGCGGTAGTGTCCCGTGCCTGCGCCACGGCGGTAGCTATAACCAGAACCAGAATCACGGGCCGTTCTACGTGAACTACAACAGTGCGTCGAACACGAACTCCAACATCGGCTGTCGCCTTCTTGAAGCAGACGCAGGCCATTGGGCCTGTCGGGTATGGCTGAACCTCCTATCGGTAGTCAGGGTTCCTCACCCTTTCTATTACGCAGAGTTGACCGCGCAGCACTTGCTGACGATGAGCCGTCAGGGCACAGCCTGGTACACTTCGGGCCGGGTTTCGCCCCGGAACCACCCGCGGCGATGGAACGGCTGTGAGGCTACAAGGAGGATATTATCCCTGATGAAACGAGTGAGAGTTTACCAACAAATCCTTTCGGAAGACAATCTGCGCCTGGCCATCCGGGAAGTCAACCGGGGACACCGGCGCAACGGCGACCACAGCCTGAACAAGAAGGTCCTGGAGATCGAGGCGAATATGGATGCGTATGTGGCGGAGCTGCGCAGGTTCATTGAGGACCTGGTGAGCGGGGACGCGCACATGCACCCGCCGCTGAAACGGCGGCGCTGGGACCGGAACGCGGACAGCGGAAAGGGCAAATGGCGGGACATCAACGAGCCGCTTTTGTGGCCGGACCAGTATGTCCACCATGCGGTGTTACAGCTCATGATCCCGCACATCATGCGGAGCATGGACAAATACTGCATCGCAAGCGTGCCGGGACGGGGAAATTCCTACGGGGTCAAGGCGATCAAGAAGTGGATGAACGGCGACGCCGCCGGCACACGGTACGGTGCGGAATGCGACATCTACCACTGCTTTGAGGAGCTGGACCCGCCGTATGTCATCCAGGCACTGAAACGGCTGTTCAAGGACCGGGAGACCCTCTGGCTGTGCGACGCCCTGATGGAATACGGCGTACTTATCGGCGCGTTCTTCTCCGCCTGGTTCCTGCACCTGGTACTCCAGCCGCTGGACCTGATGATCCACCAAAGGGAGTACGGCGTCAGCCACTACCTGCGGCAGATGGACAACTTCACCATCTTCGCCTCCAGCAAGCGGAAATTGCGGAAGCTGATCCGGGATATTCAGGCGTGGCTGGCCGACGTGGGACTAAAGCTGAAAGACAACTGGCAGGTCTTTCGGATCGGCTTTACCCCAAGGGTGGAGAAGGCCAGAGAGCAGCTGCCCGAGGCCAAACAGCGCCGAAGACGGCCGAGGATTCCGTCGGCGCTGGGCTACCGGTTCGGGCACGGTTACACCATCCTCCGAAAGCACAACCTGTTTCGGCTCAAGCAGTCGCTGCATTTATATTACTACCGAAGGGATCGAAACCGGGTCATCTCGTTTAAGCGGGCCTCCGGCCTGATCTCACGGCTTGGGCAGCTCCGAAAGTGCGATTGTCAACGGATTTTGGAGCGGTATTACCAGCCGAAGACCATGTTCGATCTTAAGAAAGTCGTCCGAAAAGAGTGCAGACGGCTTCAGAAATTATATCCGCCCTACCAGGCGGCGTGAAAGGAGCGGCACCATGAAAGTACAAGGGATGGTTGACCCCGGCAGTTTTACCGTGGAGCGCATTCCCGGAAGCGGAAGAAGCCTTGTACGGCTTTTCCAGAACGTGACGCCTGTCCAGACCGAGGACTTCACCGGATATGAGTACGACGAGTACCATGTGGAGGTGGAGACCTGGGACGGCATCGCGGCAAACGTGCGGGAGAACTACGAGACGTTCCTGAGAAAGGGAGTAGACAACGAGATCGACCGCAGCAATCGGGCACTGTATTCCGCACAAGTGGATACGGATGCCATGAACGTGGACCAGGAATTCCGTCTGACTCTGCTGGAGCTGGGTCTGACGGAGCTGGATATTTAAGAAAGGGGAAAACTACTATGTTGTACCGAACTTTGAAGCGCATGATCGAGAGAGGCCAGACGGCGGGTATCGAGACGAAGCTCGATATTTTCTATGCCGCCGACAAAATCAGCGAGAGCGAGTATCAGGAACTGCTCGGGATGCTGAGTCCCAAAGCCTAAGCTTTCCAAATTTGCCTGCTTTGAAGGAGGTTGGATGATGGCGGAAGAAAAGAAACCCACCTTTGTCGAGGTGGGTGATCGGTTAACATGATCAGCTATATCGAGTACCTGAACATACCTATCGCTTTAGGTCTGGCTATTATCGGCGTTTTTTTGATCATGCAGATCGTTGGCGAAATTTTGGAGTTTAAGGGGAAAGTCGTTCCCGAGTTCATTAAGATCAGGAAATATTTTGCTCGGAAGAAGCAGGAACGGCAGACCATGCGAGAAATGTCCGCGACGATTCACGATGTGAAGACCGTGTTGAACAGCGTGGAATCCCATTACAGCGAAGATAATATCGCCAAGCGTGACGCCTGGATGAAATGGGTAAATGATAGAGCAGTGGTGTATGATCAGTCCATTGAGGTTCTGAAAGAAGAAATGGATAAGAACACCGAAATCACCATGTCTCTCTACATTGAAAGCAAGCGCAGTTCGATCATAAGTTTTGCCTCGTACTGCGTTTGCCCCGATAATCCTGTGACCAGGGAGCAGTTTAAGCGAGTCTTTCGGATCTATGCGGAATATGAGGAGATCATCAAAGACAACGATCTTCAAAATGAAGAAGTAGACATCGCTATTCGCATCATTCGAGAAGCGTACGAAAACCACTTGAGAAACGGGTCATTTGTCGAGGATGTGCGTGGATACTGATGCGAGCGGATCTGGCCTCTGCTCCTGTATCTAAAGCGGCAGAACGGTGTAAAAAGAGGTGTAGGAGAGTCGATTATTCCTCGATTACTCCTACACCTTGACCGTTTTTGCCTTGGGGTTACGGGATAATTGGTTTTCATAATGGTTTCTTGGTTGAGTCGGTCTTTCTTGTCCCGGAACTGTGTGGCGATACGCATGGTCTTATCTGAGATAAATCCCGCCGGTCGAATGCCGTCGCTCACCGGCCGTGAAAGCGCCATGCTGTCGATCACCTCGCTGTCTGAAATCTTGGCGGGGTGTTCCTGCTCATAGCGAAGCAAGATGACTTTCTTCTTCAGCTCCGGATATTGCTTCAAGTCATCAATTACCTGTTCTCTTATTTTCGTTTGCTCCATGATGATCCCCCCGCCTTTCTTTCTGAAATAAAATTTTTCAGCACAAGGAGACATCATGCGAGGAATTCTTATCCAAGGCAAGAAAATTGGCACCGGAGAATAGGATAGCGGTAGACCAAGCTGTTGCCCTGCCATGGTGGAAAAGTGGAGGCGCAGACCTATTCATATTCCCCCATCTCATTCCATGCTTTGAAAGCAAATTTCGTCGCGATGTGGGTTCTTGTGCCGTTATCCACAGAATAGCGGTGCATCATGGTTTCCTTACGCTCCCAAAGTGGACTTAAAAGAGAATTTGCGGCGGAATATGTGTTATTTCGACATTATGGAGCGAAACAGTACCCGACTCCCTTGACTGTCTTGATATAATCGGTATCTTTAGGAGACAGGCCCATCTTCTTTCGTATAGAACAGATCAGGTCGTTAACGCTCTTACTGCCGTAGAGACTGCTCTCCCTCCAGACCCGTTCATAGATCAGTTCCCTGGAAAAGACGATAGAGGGATTGCTGGCCAGGAAATAGAGGAGCTTGAACTCCAGAGCTGTAAAGGAGAGCTGACTTCCGCGCATTGTGACCCTTTGGCGCAAGGGGTCCATCATCAGATCTTTATAAATGATACGGCCAGGCGGTGCGGCCTCCGTAGGGTATTCATCGGCCGACGGACGGCGAAGCAGGGCACAGACAGCGGCAGAGCACTCCTTGGGACTGTTTTCCGCAAGGCACATATCAAACCCTCGGTTCATAAAAGCCGCCCGAACATCAGATTTACCGATTGGGAACATAAGTAGAAGCGTATTCTTTGCGTGCCGAAGATCCAGCAGCAAACCAATCAGACGGGCAGCATCCTCGGTATCCGCGTCCAGAGCCACTACATCAAAGGTGCGGATCATCATTTGGCTGACCGCGTTTTGGATTGTCAAGGCGATGCAAGGATCAACCCCGTTTTTCCTCAATAAGGCTCGGATGCTCTCCGCCTGTGCTTGGCTTTCCTCAATTAGTAGAATACGCTTTCCTGAAATGACGCTGCTCGTAATTTCATCTCCTTTTTATGGAAAATGGATGTATTATACTCTCCTGAATTATGTTTAATTTCTGATAAATTTCTGTACTTGCGTCACGAGCAAAATGCCGGGAATAATGCCGGAGCACGGTTGAACAGCTTCAATTAAGGAACACCCCCTGCCAAAGCAGGGGGTGTTCCTTTCCAGCTTCTTTTAAGTGTGCTTATTCAGGAGCCGAAAGAATGAGGCGTTACGCCTGCCTCATACCTTTAGCCGCCTCTTTCAGCCGCTCAAAAGACTCCGCGCTGATGATGTGCTCAATCCTGCAGGCGTCGGCTTCCGCCACCTTGGGGTCAACCCCTGCGGCAATCAGCTTCTCTGTAAAAAAACAATGGCGCTCGTAGATGCTCTCCGCGACCTCCCGGCCCACATCCGTCAGGCATAGGGAGAAATCCTCATCCATGGTGAGAAAACCGCCGTCCTTTAGCAACGCCACCGCATGGCACACGCTGGGCTTGGACACCTCCATGTGCCGGGCCACATCCACGGAGCGCACCATGCCCTTTTCCTTTTGGAGCACCAGCACGGCCTCCAGGTAGTCCTCGCCCGACGCGTGAAGTTTCATTTTGCCTCCTATCCCATCTCGTTCAGAAAAAAGCGCAACAGGCGTTCCCTGCCCTCCGGCTCGCAGAGGGAGTAGCTTTCCTGAATCTTACCGTGCTCCATGTGGATAACAAACTTACAGCACCGCAAAATAAATTCCGGGTCGTGCGTCACCACAACCGCAGTTCTTCCTTGTTCTGTAATTCTGTTCACCACCTCCGCCACCTGCCGCATGTGAAACAGGTCCAGCCCGCTGGTGGGCTCATCAAATACGATCAGCGGCCGTTCTGATGCAATCGCGGAGGCGACGGCCACCCGCTGCTTTTGTCCCCCGGACAGCCCCATGGGATGTCGCTCCCGATATGGGAGCAGGTCCATCTCAGCCAGCACAGCTTCCGCTTTTGCACGGTCCTCTGTTCTCATGCTCAGACATATTTCATCCAACACGCTTTCTGTGAAAAGCTGGTGGTTTACGTCCTGCATCACCATATAACAGAGCTTCAGCCGCTCTTTTCTGGAATAAATCCTGCCCTGTTCCTGCACAGTGCCGCCGCACCGCTTTTCCAGCCCGCACAGGCAGCGGGACAGGGTGGATTTTCCCGCTCCGTTATGCCCAATGATTGCGGTTGCACCGCAAAAGGGGAATTCCACCTCGTCAATGTGCAGGGTTTCCGGCTGATGCTTATAGGCAAAGGAGAACTGCCGGATTTTCCATTCGGAGTCCCCGGTCCGGCCGTGAGGCAGCGCTATCCCCTTTAGGTCGTTCAGGTCCAGTGGGCGCAGGCCCATTTGCTCCCGTCGCTCTGCGGGCAGGCTTTGGAATTCTGCGGCGGTATAGTCGCCTCGGATCTCTCCATCTTTCATATAGAGGACACGGTCGGCCAGATCTCGCAGGTAGTAGAGCCTGTGTTCCGAAATAACGATGGTTTTTCCCTGGGCCTTTAGGCGCATGAGCAGTTTTCGGAAATCCGCAATCGCGTAGGCGTCCAGATTGGAGGACGGCTCATCCAGGACATAAATATCCGGGTCGATGGCAGCCGCCGACCCACAAGCGATTTTCTGCTTCTCCCCGCCGGAGAGGGAGAAGATGCTCCGGTCAAGCAGGGATTCCAGCCTCAGCTGCTCCGCCACCAGGCGGACCCGCTCACGGACAGCCTTCTCGGGCAATCCGTGATTTTCCGGGCCAAAGGCCAGCTCGCTGGTCGTATCCACATTGAAAAACTGGGAGCGTGGATTTTGGAACACAGAGCCTACCATTTGGGAAATCTCAAAGAGCGACAGATCGCGGGTATCTTTCCCGCCCAGATAGACCGAGCCTGTAAAAGTTCCCTCGTGGTAATGGGGGATCAGTCCGTTCAGCAGACGGGTCAAGGTCGTCTTGCCGCAGCCGGAGGCCCCGCAGAGAAGAACAAAGGAGCCGTCCTCAATCGTACAGGTGATATGCTTCAGCGCCCCTTCCGTCAGACATTCCCCATCCACAGGGCCGCTTGCCGGATAGGAAAACGACACATCTCTGCACGCAATCATGGCATTCACCCCCTTGCAGCCCACACATAGACTTGCGCGGCAAATGCCCCAAGGCAGATCAGGAGCAACACAATGTCCTGTGCGCGAAACCAGATTTTACAGATGTTGGTCCGCTTGACCGGTCCGCCCAGACCGCGGGTCAGTGCCGCCGCACTCAACTCTTCTCCAATCTTGACAGAGCAGATCATCATGGGAACCATGCGGTATTCCAGAATAGAGCCGGCCTTTCCACCGCCAAAGCGGACGCCGCGCATCCGCATGGCGTCCCCAATGGCGCTCCATTCTTCTGCAACCGTCGGGAAAAAGCGGAACATGACCGACATGGGGATTGTGATCTGCTGCGGCAGGTGAAGCCGCTCCATAGCGGCCACGAATTCGCTGACGGTTGTGGTCGTGACTACGAAGTACCCCATGACAATTCCCGGCGTAAACCGGAGGAACAGCCCCACAATGGCAACCGCGATAAAATTTGCAACCCCGGTCAGATAGGATAGTCCAAACAGTTCCAAGCAGAGGCTTCCCCCAAAAATCAGGAGATAGAGGACAGCGCCTTTCCATTTTCCTGCCGAGAGCAGAAGCAGCAGGGGGATCGCCGCCAGCACGATGATGTAATACTGCATGACGCCTTCATACGAGCCGCCCAAAATGAAAACGGCTATGGTGGTCAGCACCGCCAATTTTGTGCGAGGATCTAAAACAATCCCACTGTGGTTTTTCTGACTGGCAAGAAGTTCGCGGCTCATGATACAATGCCCGCCCGTTCAAAGTGCTTTTTGAAAAGTTTGCGCCCAATCAGGCCGCCCACCAGTCCGCTGACAAAGGCCGCCGCCAGAAGCACCGGCAAAATCCAGTCCGGCATATAGGCCATGAGCGTATCTGCATATTCCTGTCCATAGCCGGGAAGGAGATTTTGATAGTAAGCATCCCGTGTCACAACAATAGGGATGAACGCGCCGATCACCCACATGGAGAAAACGCCGTGGATCAGGACTTCGCGCTTGGCGTTTTTGTAGCCGCAGCCCTTCATCATGAAATCAGAGATCAATCCAAAAATCAGGCCGGTGGGGATGCACCAGTAGCCCATTCCGGTGAGCAGCATAATGACGCCGAGCAACAGGCCGCAGATGGTCAGCATACCAAACTTTTTAATTTTGGAGAAAAACAGCATCATGGGGATGCCGCCGACCAGCGGAACGATCACACTGATGAGCGGGATGAAAATAGGGATAAAGCCAATAGACGCCGCGGCAAAGATCACGATAAAGTAGATCGCCGTAAAAATACCGATGTTGATCAAGTCTTTCCCTTGAAGCCTGTTCATTGAGAATCCTCCTACACATAATTGATTTTCGGATTAGACAACGCTAACCGTCGTAATAGTAGCACAGATCAAATCACGCTTCTATGCACATACCGACAGTTTAGGCCCGAATAGCAAGGAGTTTTCTCTTTCCTGTTGTTTGATGATTGACCTCTAAAAGGGGCCGCCCTATAATAAACTCAATCATTTTGCTGCGAAAGGGGGAAAATTTGTTGCGCGACATGATGGAAAGTATCCTGAAAAACAGCGATACTGTTTTGGGCGTAGAGTGGAAAAGCGGCCCAAATAGCAGCGAACTTCTTTTGGAGCAGGAGGACGGCCGCGGGAGGATGGTCTTCCACCCGCTCTTTCCGGGGGTAACCCTGGCGTTTATTCAGGTAAGCGCCTCAAATTGGCCGGAGTCCGAGGCAAATGCCGAGCTGCGGCCCCTGCTGATCAATTACTGCGTTGCAGGAAGAAGTGAGCTTCTTCTGGATGACGGAGCCTACATATACCTGAAGGAAAATGATTTTGCCGTCAGTGAGCAGACTGCCCAGGACGGCTATATTTTCCCAACCAGGCTCTATCAGGGCATTAAAATCTATTTTGATATAGAGCAGCTCTCTCAGAACGCCCAGGAACTGATGTCCGCCTTTGAGCTGGATTTTACTCTGCTGCGTGAGAACTATTGCCGCAGGCAAAAGACCTATATCAACGAGGCGGACAGCACACTTACCGCTATTTTCCGCAAACTCTGGGCACTGTCGGAGCAGCCGTCTCTATTTTATCTGCGCATCTATACGCTGGAACTGATTTACGAACTACTCCATACAGAGCCGCGCCCTTCAAAAACCTGCGGCTTTTATACGGAACTTCAGGTGGGGATCGCCAAAAAAGCAGAACAAATCCTCACCGCAGATCTCCGGAAACATATCCCCGTGCGTCTGCTGGCGGAAAAATTCTCCGTTGGGGAAACCAGTTTGAAAAACTACTTCCGTGGGGTGTACGGCCAGAACATCTCCACCTATCTGCGGGAGGTCCGTATGAAAGCCGCCGCTGAATTTTTAGCGAACACCAGCCGCCCCATTGCAGAAATCGCGGAGCAGGTTGGCTATTCCAATCAGGGAAAGTTTGCAGCGGTATTCAAGAAGCAATTCGGCATGTCCCCGTTGGAGTACCGGCGCGCACAGAAGCTGGCCACACTTTAGGCGCCGCTTCCCATAAAATAAGCACAGACCCTTGAAAGGCCGCCCGCATCCATAGGGTATTGGCCAGCAATGTTTCCCTGGGCGAAATGGATGATGTCCGTGCAGCAGTCCAGCAGCAGTTCCAGATCGTGTGTGATCACATAAACAGTGACACCTTCCGTGCTGAGCTGCCGCAAAACAGCGGCGACCTCTTTCATGTGCCGGTAATCAAGGCCGCTGGTGGGTTCGTCAAAGAAGAGAATAGACCGCTTTGATGCAATGGCAGATGCGATGGCCACCCTCTGTTTCTGCCCGCCGGAAAGCGACATAGGGTGCCTGTCTCTGAACAGGAGGAGATCCAGCCGGGTCAGGATTTCCTCTGCCTGTTTTGTATCCGGCTCCTCCATGCTGATCAACACTTCGTCCAGGACTGTTTCTGTAAAGAGCTGATGGTTTACCTCCTGCATGACCATATAGCAGGTGTTCAGCCGATCTTTCGAACGGTATCGCCTGCCGTTCCAGATTACCTCGCCGCATCGCTTCTCCAGCCCACAGAAGCACCGTGAAAAGGTGGACTTGCCAGCCCCGTTATTGCCAATGATGCCTACAATGCGGCCGGCCGGAATAGTACAATCCTGTATGTGCAGGATTGACGATCCGTGGGGATACGCAAAGCGGAACTGCTTCAGCTCCAGTTCCGTCCCTGTGCATTGCGGTGTTTGCGGCGGTTGTAATTGTTCCAGGGCGAAAGTGCGCAGCCCAATTTCCGTCCGGGCTTGCTCCGACAGGCCATTAAATTCCTCCGCAGTATATTCCCGTGTGATTTTGCCGCCCTTCATATAAATAAAACGATCCGCCAGACCACGGAGATAATAGAGCCTGTGTTCCGATACGATGATGGTTTTCCCTTGGCTTTTCCAGAAAGCCAGGGTTTTCCGCAGGTCGGAAATGGATGCCGCATCCAGATTGGAGGATGGCTCATCCAGTACCAGTACCTCCGGCTCCATGATCGACACGCCGGCGCAGGCAACTTTTTGTTTCTCTCCTCCGGAGAGGTGGAAGATATTCCGGTCCATCAGCTTTTCCAATCGGAAATCACAGACCGTCCTCTCCAGCCGCGCCCGGATTGTTTCTGCAGGCTGGCCCAGATTTTCACAGCCAAAGGTGATCTCGCTGGTTGTATCTACATTAAAAAACTGGGAACGCGGGTTTTGGAACACGCTGCCCACGATTTTCGCCGTATCATAGAGCGGTTGTTTTGACACTTCAGCCCCGTTGACCCACACGCCGCCGCTCATCTTCCCTTCGTAATAATGGGGGATCAGGCCGTTGATCAGGCGTGTGATCGTGGTTTTTCCGCAGCCGCTCTCGCCGCAGAGCACAGCAAACTCACCGCGCTTGATCTGAAGCTCAATGTCCCGAACACCACCGGTATGCTCCGTTTCTTCTCCATAAGAGAAGGTCACATGGTCAATCTGAATCATCCTCTGACACCTCCCCAAAAAGCGATCTGCGGCTGGAGCAGAAACAGAGCGAAGCAGGCGACGCAGAACAGCGCTGCCATAAGATCCTGTGCATGAAACCCAATCCGGCACAAATTGGTACGCCTTCCCGGAGCTCCAAGGCCCCGCGTTAAGGCGGCAGCGGAAAGTTCATCCCCGATTTTGACCACGGATACAATAAGCGGTACCAGCCGGTACTCGACCATCAGGAACGGGTTCTTTCCTCCGAAGCGTATCCCGCGCATCTTCATAGCGTCCCGGATGGCCTGATACTCCTCGCTGACGGTAGGAAAGAAGCGGAAAATCACCGACAGCGGGATCACGATCTTCTCCGTCAGGTGCATCCGCTCCATGGCGCCAATGAATTCGCTCACCGATGTGGACGCAATCAGATAGGCACCCATCATGATACCGGGTGCAAAGCGGGTCATGATGGATGTGACCGCCAACAGAACAAAGGAGGGGAGCCCGCTTGCCCAAATCAGAGCCACCCGCTCCAGCGCAAAGCAGGCCGCGTACAAAATCAGGTACTT
>OHEC01000818.1_pt1 | contig 14272 bp, 13 predicted proteins | sample 1567141 | NCBI WGS metagenome assembly OHEC01 (sample SAMEA3879567, study PRJEB24766) | human gut metagenome | biome: human-associated habitat; feature: feces | place: USA | collected 1985/1987 | reverse complement strand
TTTTTATTTCCTGATTCTCCATCACTAATTTGTGGGAGTAGAATACACAGAAGCAGAGAAAAAATTGTAAGTTAAGACTTAGAAAGAACAGAAGTCTCGAAGCTCCTAATATGTAAAAATGCGCCTTAGAGCAAGCTCTTAATGCGGACGAGCATTAAGAGTGCAGTGATACGAAGCATTTTTACATATTAGAGGTTTCGGGACTTCGTCTGTTTATTCCCACCTCCTCACTAATTTAAAATAATTTATTGACATAAAGCGTAAAAGTTGCTATACTGTAAATCATATTAAGACTGTAGGAAAATCGTTGAACAAAAGTAGTACCTTTTATCCACAGCATACCAGAGAGTCGGGTCAGGTGGAAGCCGATATGTGAGGGAAGAGGGAATGGATTTGGGAGATGCAAGGTGAAAGTAACAGTAGCTGATGCCGCGTCCTCGCGTTACAGGGGTAGGATATCGATGGAAGTTATAAGAGAGCTTTTGTCCGTATCGGATTTAGAGAGAATAACATAGAATTATCTGGAAGAATCTTTGTATATGTTGTCTGGCACATCTTAGGCAGAGTGGATGGCAGGAAATGATTTTTTAAGAATGATTTTAAGTGATTAATTAAGGGTGGCACCGCGGAATATTTCGTCCCTGACGTTTTTTATGAACGTCAGGGATTTTTTTATACTATTTTATCGCCTACAGAAAGAAGGGAGTACATATGAAGCGTATAAGAAGGGCATACAGTAAAACAGTCAGTCTTATTGATGAGACAGCAGTACAGATTTATGGAAGTTTTGTAGGGAAGAGAAGAGGATTTCTTCTTGAGAGTTACGATAAAAATAACGGGCGGTATGTTTTTGTAGGCAAGAACCCGGAAGAGGTCATTACAAGTAAAGAAAACGGGCTGCTTATTGCAAGGGCAGATGGCATAACAAAAGAACTTAACGGGAATCCGGTGAATCTTTTAAAAGAGTATTACAGTGATTTTGAAATCCATAAGGATGATGAACAGCTTGCGTTTACAGGCGGTCTTGTCGGTGGTCTTGGCTATGATTTTGTAAGGTATAAGGAGGAGCTGCCGGATAATAATCCGGATGAGATTGGAATTAGTACGATTTCATTGATGCTTGTGACAGAGTTTTTATCTATTGACCATTTTGCAGAAACAATGACAGCGGTTGTTGTGGAGGATGATACAGAAGCAGGAAGAAAGAAAGCGATGTTCCGCTGTGAAGAAATGGTAAAGGAAGCGTTTGCGAATATCCAGAAAGATGAGAAGTCAGAATTTCAGCCAGATGGAAAGATTATAAAGCAGTCAGATACTTTGGAAGAATATAGTGAAAAAGTAAATAAAATCAAACAGTATATTATAGATGGACATGTATTCCAGACGGTACTTTCCCAGAGATGGACGATTGAGACGAAACAGAAAGGTTTTGATCTGTATAAAGAATTAAGAGAGATCAATCCTTCTCCGTATATGTATTATTTTAATTTTGAACAGTTTGAGATTATCGGAAGTTCTCCGGAGATGCTTGTTAAGCAGAAGGATAATAAGGTATTGACCTGTCCGATTGCGGGAACAAGACCTCGTGGAAAAGATGAGGTAGAAGATCAGCTGCTTGCGGATGGATTGATGAAAGATCCAAAGGAGAAAGCGGAGCATGTGATGCTTGTTGACCTTGCAAGAAATGATATGGGGCGCATCGCAGAGTTTGGAACGGTAAAGGTAAGAGATTTCATGCATATTCAACGATATTCGCATGTAATGCACATTGTTTCGCTGGTAGAGGGAAGAAAAAAAGGGGAGTTCCATCCGCTTGATCTTGTAAATGCTTTTCTTCCGGCAGGAACTTTAAGTGGAGCGCCGAAGGTAAGGGCGATGGAGATTATTGATGAACTCGAATCCGTAAGAAGAGGACTTTACGGTGGAGCGATTGGTTATATTGATTTTAACGGCGATATGGATTTCTGTATTACGATACGAACGATGATTAAAAAAGGGGATAAGGTTTATATTCAGGCAGGAGCAGGTATTGTAGCAGATAGTGATCCGGAAAGTGAATATAACGAATGCTGCAACAAAGTAAGGGCGCTTGCCAAGGTATTAGTTCAGGAGGAAAATTTATGATATTGCTGATTGATAATTATGATTCTTTTACCTACAACTTATATCAGTATATGGGAATCTTTGAAAAAGACATTAAGGTTGTTCGAAATGATAAGGTGACGATAGAAGAAATAGAACAGTTAAATCCGGATAGAATCGTTCTTTCACCGGGACCGAAAAGTCCGAAAGAAGCAGGAATCTGCATAGATGTTGTAAAACATTTTTATCAGAAAAAGCCGATTCTTGGTATCTGTCTGGGACACCAAAGCATCGGAGCAGCATTTGGAGCTGAAATTGTTCATGCAAAGGAACTGATGCATGGAAAACAGTCTTTGATCACACAAGATGGAAGGGGAATTTTTGAAGGAATTCCAAGTCCGGTGCATGTAGCAAGATATCATTCTCTTGCGGTAGATGAAAAGACGCTGCCGGACGTTTTTGAAATATTGGCAAGAACAGAAGATGGAGAAATTATGGCGATGCAGCATAAAGAATATCCGTTAATTGGAATTCAGTTTCATCCGGAATCTATTTATACCGATCATGGCAAAAAGATGATAGAGAATTTTTTGAAATTATGATAAGTACTCATGACAAAAAAGAGGTGACATAAAAACGATGATTTTAGATGTAATTGTAGAAGATAAGAAAAAGAAATTAAAAGAGCATAAAAAACGCATCAGTGAAGAAAAAATGAAAGAGCTTGCACTTGCCTGTGAAAGAAAAAGTATTTCTTTTTATGAAGCGCTGGCAAAGCCGGGATTATCCATCATTGGAGAGTTTAAAAAGGCTTCTCCAAGTATGGGTAAGATTAAGATGACGATGGAGCTTACCGACAGAATTGATGAATATAATGAGTCAGTAGATGCCATTTCCTGTCTGACAGAAGAAGACCATTTTCTTGGAAATACAGAATATTTTAAAGAAATCAGAAAGATTTCGCCACTTCCGATGATACGAAAGGATTTCATCATTGATCCATACCAGATTTATGAGGCAAAGGTAATCGGAGCGGATTGTATCCTTTTGATTGCGGCAATTCTTTCAGATGATCAAATGAAAGAATATGATAAGCTTGCGGCGAAACTTGGTATGGATGTGTTAGTAGAAATACATGATGAAGAAGAAATGGAACGGGTATTAAAAATTCATCCAAAGATTATTGGTGTAAACAACAGGAATTTAAAGGATTTTACGATTTCTCTTGAAAATACAAAAAGGCTTCGTCCGATGGTTCCAGAAGGAACGGTATTTGTTTCAGAAAGTGGTGTGACAACAAAGGAACATATCGCATTTTTAAAAGAGTGCAAAGTGGATGCCCTGTTGATCGGAGGCGCTTTTATGTTATCGGAACATCCAAAAGAGCTGGCGGCAGATTGGAAGGCTTTATATGACAAAAATTAAAATATGTGGAATGACTTGTGAGGAAGATATTAAAGCAGTGAACAAGTATTTGCCGGATTATATTGGGTTTGTTTTATTTTTTCCGAAAAGTAAACGAAATATTTCGATAAAACAGGCAAAAGAGCTGCTTGCCAAGGCAGATAAACGAATAAAAACAGTAGCAGTCGTTGTCTCACCGACAATAGAACAACTACTGCAGATTGAAGAAGCTGGATTTGATTCTATTCAAATTCATGGAACTATGACCAAAGAAGTCTATGAACAGTGTCAGCTTCCGATTTTAAGAGCATTTAATATTTCCAATGTGGAAAAGTTAGAAGAATATGAAATAAAAGATAAAATCAAAGGGTATGTATTTGACAGCAAGAATCCAGGAAGCGGAGAGACATTTGACTGGAAACTGCTTGCTCATATCAGACAAAAACAAAAAACAGAGCTTTTCCTTGCGGGAGGAATCGATGAAACCAATGTAAAACGGGCCATTTCTGAAGTTGACCCGGATGTGATCGATTTAAGTTCCGCAGTAGAAAAAGTAAGCAAAGATGGAGCTTTTTGTGGAAAAGATCCGGAAAAAATAAAAACAATAATAACAATAGTACATGGTCAATAAAAGATAAAACAGAAATATTGACCGGAAAAAGGTGGCGGGACAAAAGGCTCATGCCGCAATAAAAGAAAGGACTTTATTATGCAGAATAAGAAATATGGTGAATACGGTGGACAATATGTAGCAGAATCTCTGATGAATGTTTTAAAAGAATTGGAGTCAGCATATAATGAGGCGATTAATGACCCTGAATTTATTAAAGAATATCATTATTATTTAAAGGAATATGTAGGCAGAGAAACGCCACTTTACTTTGCAGAAAAGCTTTCGAAAAAGTATGGTACAAAGATTTATTTAAAACGTGAAGATTTAAATCATACCGGTGCCCACAAAATTAACAATGTAATTGGTCAGATTCTTTTAGCGAAGCGTATGGGTAAGAGAAAAGTAATCGCAGAGACAGGAGCAGGTCAGCATGGTGTGGCAACAGCGACCGGAGCAGCCCTTTTTGATATGGAGTGTACGGTATTCATGGGCGAAGAAGATATGGAACGTCAGGCATTAAATGTGTTCCGTATGGAGATGCTTGGAACAAAAGTGGAATGTGTAAAAAGTGGAAGCCGCACATTAAAAGATGCAACAAATGAAGCAATCCGTACATGGGCAAAAAATGCAGAAGATACTTTTTATATCATTGGTTCAGCCGTAGGCCCTCATCCATATCCTCAGATGGTAAAAGAATTCCAGAGAGTTATCAGCGTAGAAACAAAAAAACAGATTCTTGAAAAAGAAGGAAGACTTCCGGATTGTGTCCTTGCCTGCGTAGGTGGCGGCTCAAACTCCATCGGAATGTTTGCAGAATTTATTGATGAAAAAGATGTAGAATTAATCGGTGTTGAAGCAGCAGGCTTTGGAATTGAGACAGGAAAACATGCCAGTGCTTTTGCTTCCGGAAAAGCAGGGGTTCTTCATGGAATGCGTTCTTATCTGCTCCAGGATGATGATGGAAATATTCAGATTGCAAGTTTGATCTCTGCAGGTTTAGATTATCCGGGAGTCGGACCAGAACATGCATATCTCCATGATAGCAAAAGAGCAACTTATGTTTCAATTACAGATGATGAGGCAATGCAGGCACTTAAAGAACTTTGTCGAGAAGAAGGAATCATACCAGCAATCGAGAGCGCACATGCGATCGCTTATGCATTAAAAAAAGCAAAAACAATGAACGAAGACCAGATTATGGTAGTAAATCTTTCAGGGCGGGGAGACAAAGATGTACATACTATTGCAGAGTATTTTAAAGAGAAATAGAAAAGAAGAATAGAAAAGAAGAATAGAAAAGAGAAATAGAGACAAAAAGATTCCAAGAGTACAGTATTCTCACAGGGAGGACAGAAAACATGAATCGTATTGAAAAAAGAATGGAAGAATTACAACAAAAAAATGAAAAAGCATTTGTAACATATATGACAGCCGGTCTGCCGGATATGGAAGGAACGAAGGCATTAATAAAAGCACAGGACGAGGCAGGAATTGATATTATCGAGCTTGGAATACCGTTTTCAGATCCAACAGCAGATGGTCCGGTTATTCAGGATGCATCCTATCGTTCCATCTGTAAAGGAACAAATGTAAAAGGCGTATTTACTGCTGTAGAAGAAGTAAGAAAAGATTGTGAAGTACCTATCGTATTTATGATGTACTATAATACAATTCTTTATTATGGCGTGGAAGCATTTGCTAAGAAATGTGCGGAAACTGGCGTAGATGGTCTCATCATCCCCGATCTTCCAAAAGAAGAACAGTTTGAACTGGCAGAGGCACTTGAACACACAGAAAATGCCCCAATCCTCATTCAGCTTGTCGCACCGGTATCCGCAGACAGAATTCCTATGATCTTAGAAAATGCAAGAGGATATGTATATTGCGTATCTTCCATGGGCGTAACTGGACAGGCGGCACATTTCCATAAAAACGTAAGAAACTATTTGGAAAGTGTAAAAGCGGTATCAAAGATTCCTGTTATGATGGGATTTGGAATCCGCACCGCAGGGGATGTAGCCGGATTAAAAGATACGATTGATGGCTGCATTGTCGGAACACATTTTATTGAACTTATGGAAGAAAACGGTTATAATCTGGATGTGGCAAAAGAATATATCCGTACATTCAAGAAGGAATTAAACTCTTAGAATATTTTTGCAAATGGACAAAGACAAGAAAGTGGCATATAATAAATGCGGCTTTTTTGTTTTTTCATAAATAAAATCTTTTTGTTTGCCATAGGCGGAAACCCACTACCTTTAGGTGGTGGGAGGAGCCTTGTAAATCTTTAGTCGTTAACCCTGATTCTCAATATATTTTTGTATAGTGGCTGAAGATACTTCTCCAATGCTACAAGCAAAATATCCGTCTGACCAAAATATCTTCTTCTTCCAATACTGTTTAGATAGAAGCGAACCATATTTGTGCCATAAATAATACGTTGTTTCTTGCTTTACAATTTTGACAATATCTGTTGTATCGTAACTTAATAAGAAATGTATATGATCTTTGTCGGTTTCTATAGCAATAATTTCGTAGCCATAAGCATTAGCAATATCGAAAATCTTTTGTTTAACATCATCAGCGATAGAATCTTTGAGTAATTGTTTACGATATTTGGTTACTAGAACTATAGGTACTTTAAGGTTGTATTTCCGTCTGTTATGACGATTGTATCTATTATCCATAATTCACCTCAAAACATTGATTTTCACCAATTGTTATTATATAATATATTTAGTGAAATATCTACGAAAGGAGTACATCTATGGAACAGATAACTATTACAGCTAAAATTCAAATAGTCGCAACGGAAACGGATAAAGTTTTGCTTGATGAAACGATGTCTGTTTATCGTAATGCCTGCAATTATGTTTCAGACTATGTATTCCATACTCACGACTTAAAGCAGTTTTCACTTAATAAGGTTTTGTATTCTACTTTACGGGAAAAGTTTGGTCTTAAATCGCAAATGGCTCAGTCTGTTTTGAAGACCGTTATCGCCAGATATAAGACCATTCTGGAGAATCAAAACGAATGGATCAAACCCTCGTTCAAAAAGCCTCAGTATGATCTGGTTTGGAACAGAGATTATTCCTTAACACAAAACCGCTTTTCAATCAATACGCTGAATGGTCGTGTGAAGTTATCTTATTTTGCAGATGGAATGTCTAAGTATTTCGACCATACGATCTATAAGTTTGGTACAGCTAAGCTTGTAAATAAGCATGGTAAGTATTATCTTCACATACCAGTAACCTATGATGTCGAAGAAAGTAATATTTCTGACATCTGTAATGTTGTGGGCATAGATAGAGGTATTAACTTTGTTGTTGCCACTTATGACAGCAAACACAAGTCTGGATTTGTTAGCGGTAAGGCTATAAAGCAAAAACGTGCTAATTATTCCAAACTTCGTAAAGAACTCCAAATGCGACGGACAGCATCTTCAAGACGAAGGATAAAAGCTATTGGTGGGCGAGAAAACCGTTGGATGCGGGATATTAACCATCAGGTGTCAAAGGCACTCGTTAAAAATAACCCAAAGCACACTCTCTTTGTATTGGAAGATCTGTCAGGTATTCGTAATGCTGCAGAACGTGTTAAAACAAAAGAACGTTATGTTTCTGTATCATGGTCTTTCTATGACCTTGAACAAAAACTAATCTACAAAGCAAAACAGAATCAGTCTTCTGTTATTAAGGTAGACCCTCGCTATACAAGTCAGTGTTGCCCTTGTTGTGGGCACGTTGAAAAGTCTAACCGCAATAAGAAGATACACCTGTTTACTTGTAAAAACTGTGGTTACAAATCTAATGATGACCGCATTGGAGCTATGAATCTGTATCGTATGGGAATAGACTATCTTGCAGATAGCCAAGTACCTGATACAGTTGTAACAGAGTAAACTCTGCTACAAAGGGTGCTGTCAACCACCCTGTGATGTAACGCCACTTTAGATAGCAATATCTATCGGGGATTAAAGGTCGGAGGTGTAAGCCGTTAGTACGACTGGGCAGTTACAAGCCCATGACCTTTAGGTCGTGGGTAGTTGACCCACTCCATTCACAATTTGATTTTTGTTTCAACAAACAGAAACCCCGAAAAAATAATATTACAATTTGCGGCTTTGGAGCAAGGAAAAATGCGACTGAGCATTTTCTCCGCAGCGAAATAGAGCAAATTGTAATATTATTTTTTCGGGGTTTCGTCTGTCTGTTCACACAAAAACAAACCGCTTATTTAGTGGATAAATTATCAGCTTTCTTACGAAGCTTAGCCATCATTCCCTTTTTCTCTGGTTTTGGAACCGGAGCTTTACGGAAGTTGTTGATGCTTGTGATGTAAATGCCGCTGAGCATTGCTTTAATCTCAGCTTTTACCGGGATTAAGTCATATACGTTCTCATCAGCGATAAGACTTGTAACCTTTGGTCCGATCTTAGCTTTTACTACAGGCACTTTAGCGCGGCGTGCTCTCTTTGGAGTCTGGTCAATAACAATCTGTGGAAGACCGGAATCTTTTAAAGGGAGTCTCTTTTTATCTATTACGAGCATAGTGACCGGAGTAGCGGCGCTGAATAACTGTTCTTTTTGTTCTTGTTGTTCTTTCTGAAGCTTGGAACCTTTGTAATAAAGGAATCCGAGAATGGCGAGTGCAATTAAAAGGATAATTGCAAAAACGATCCATGGGTTCATAATATTCCTCCTGTACATTGTTAGGTACTTCCAAAATCTTCTGCAAAAGTAAGTGCAGTAAAGAAAAATTGGAAGCTCCTTCTTTTTGATAACACAAATTTCATTCTAACATTATTTACGTTAATTGAAAAGAAAAAATTACAGTTTTATGCTATTTTTTCACTATTTATTGTTGAGCAAGCATATCTGCGATCGCCTGTTTTGCATGTTCGCCCGCAAATTTCTTTTCTGCGGCTGGGAGTTCAGAGATTTTAAACGGTGTGCCGAATGAAATCGTTACGTGAGATGGACAGACGCGAAGCCCCGGATTATTTTCAAAGATGTCTCTAGTGCCGCGGATGGCAACAGGAACAATAGGGGCTTTGGCTTTTTGAGCCATTTTCAGGCTGCCGCCTTTGAATTCTCCAAGTTCTCCGGTTGTACTTCTTGTACCTTCTGGATAAATACACATGGAATATCCTTCTTTTAGATATTCTGCGCCTTCAAGGATGGTCTGTAATCCTTTGCGGATGTCTTTGCGGTCTAAAAACAGACAGTGAATGCGCTTCATCCAGGAAGAAAGTCCTGGAATATTTCCGAGGCTGTCCTTTGCTACAAAGCCTACACCGCCGGGAATGGCAGCGCCGGTAACGATGATGTCAAAGTAGCTACTGTGGTTTCCAACGAAAAGAGCAGCTTCATCGGGGATATTTTCGAGTCCATTTACCTCGATTGTGACACCGGATATTTTTAAAAGATGTCGAAATACTTTTTGAACATGCGCCTGTGCGATGCGGGAAGCCTCCTGTGGGTCGGTCTGTTCAAGCTTTTTTAAACGAATCCTTTCCGGAGTCGTAAAGATCAAATAAAAAAACACATAAACTGCAATACAGATAGAACGAAAAGTCATGATTTCCCCCTTCCTTACGTTTTAACGTCCGTAAAGTTTTGTTACGTCATAAAGACGTTTTGCGACATCGCTGGTAAGAAGTTCTTTCTTCACGCGATAAGCCCAGTTGCCTTCTGCTTTTCCCGGAGTGTTCATACGATATTCACTTCCCTGACAGAACAGATCCTGAATAGGAATTAAAGCAAAGCGGGCAGGAGTGCCGAAGCAGGTACGGATGAAGTCCCAGCTGATCTGGGAGCCGTCGGTGTTCATGTAACGGCGTACTTTATCGCGGGCTTTTTCGGAAGCAGAGGCGTACCAGCCTGTTGTTGTATCGTTGTCGTGCGTTCCTGTATAGCATACGCAGTTATATGGCTGATTATAAGGAAGATAATTGCTGTCATCATCTTCAAAAGCGAATTGAAGAATCTTCATACCTGGTAATCCGAACTTATCACGTAATGCACGAACTTCATCTGTAATAATACCGAGATCTTCTGCGATGATAGGTGGTTCTTCTCCAAAAGATTGAATTAATGTTTCAAAGAAATCATCCTTCGGTCCATCAACCCATTTGCCATTTAAAGCAGTTTCAGAATCAGCAGGAATCTCCCAGTAGCTTTCTAAACCGCGGAAATGGTCAATACGAACGATATCACTTAATAAGAACTGTGTCTTAAAACGATCCATCCACCATGTATAATTGGTCTTTTTGTGATATTTCCAGTCATAAAGAGGATTCCCCCATAACTGTCCGGTGGCGCTGAAATAGTCTGGTGGTACTCCGGCTACAACGGTTGGGAATCCATCAGAATCTACCTGGAATAATCTTGGTTCAGCCCACACATCAGAACTGTCACCAGAAACGAAGATCGGGATATCACCGATTAAAAGGATATCGCGCTCATTTGCGTAAGCTTTGAGCTGGCTCCACTGGCGGAAGAATGTCCACTGGAGGAACTTCTCATAAAGAATCTCATCTTCGAGGTCACGTTCGATGACAGCTTTCTGAGATTTCGTTGGTTTGCGGTATTTCTTCTCCCATTCTAACCAGTGAAGTCCGTCCTTGGACTTCTTGATTGCCATAAACATAGCATAATCATCTAACCAGTCAGAGCTTTTACAGAAAAGAGCAAGTTCAGATTTAAGATCGCTTTCTTCCGGAAGTTCTTTAAAACGGGTAAATGCCTTTTTGAAAAGTTCTTCTTTGTATGTTTGTACAGCCTTAAAGTCAACTTCTTCTTCCGGAAAAGCAGGAACATTACTTAAGTCCGACTCCGCAAGAAGACCTTCCTGCAGAAGAAGCTCTGGACTGATCAGTAATGGCTGCCCTGCAAAAGAGGAGAAACACTGATAGGGACTATTATGTCCTCCGGTAGGGCCAAGAGGAAGTGTCTGCCATAAATGCTGTCCGGATTCCTGTAAGAAATCTACAAAACGATAGGCTTCCGGACCTAAATCTCCAACGCCAAACTTACCTGGTAAGGATGTTGGGTGAACTAAAATACCGGAAAGACGACGCATTCTTTTTAATAGTGAAAATTTATCGTTCATACGAACCTCCCTTAAATGAAATATTACTGATGTTTATTATACTGAATTTTGACAAAAATCGCAATGATTCATTAGGATTCATTAAGGATTAAAATCTGAAAAAATTGAAGATATAAAACAACTTTACAGCATTTTTTGCCGGAGAGTTTTAGGGGCGAATCACAGCAGAGATGTTTTTTTGCTTTTAAATTAGGAAAAACAGTGCTATAATAACTCATACTATATCTGTAACAATTTAGAATCAGAGAGGTTGCTGCTCAGCTGCAGGCCACATAGAGGGTTTGCATGTGAGCTGGAAACAATGTATATTTCCTAATTGGGAGAAAGAAATGAAACGAGAAAAGAATATATCAAGAAAGGTCGCACTGAATTTATGGCTGCCTATTATTGTGGTGGTCTTTATATTGGTAGCGGCCTTAGGTGTGATTGAAGTGAATCCCGGTCTCGGATATACGATCTTAGTAGGAGATGTCATATATCTTATTGCATCTGTTTTGTGTTACGAATATACAGAAAAGATGATTAATAATGAATTGCTTACGGCAGGGTTTGAACAGAGTCAGATCCAGAAGCAGATTCTTAAAGAACTGCCGGTGCCGTATGTAATGACAGACCAGTCCGGAACGATTATCTGGTATAATAAACAGTTTTCAGAAATCGCGGGACAAAAGATCATAAAGAAGAGTATCACACAGATCTTTCCGGGCCTTTACAAAAAGGTTTTTCCACAGAATGGACAGACGAAAGAATACTGTATCACACAGGAAGAACATAAATATCATGTGGAATGTAAGAGTATGGTATTTAAGAATCTGGAACGTGGAAAAGAGGAAGAGATTCAGGATGATGGGGCTGAAGGAGACGTTCTTCAGGTATTTTACTTTTTTGATGAGACGCAGCTTCGTGGATATGAGGAAGAGTCGAAGAAGAAGAGTCTGGTTGCCGGACTGATCTATATTGATAATTACGAAGAAGTTCTTGAAAATATGGAAGAAGTAAGGCAGTCGCTTTTACTTGCATTAGTAGAACGAAAGATTATGAAGTACATGCAGGGACTTGATGCGATCATCAAAGGTTTCGAGAAGGATAAGTTTCTCTTTGTATTTGAGGAAGAGAAGCTCGAAGAGCTGATGGAATCTAAATTTTCTATTCTTGATGAGGTTCGTCTGATCAATATTGGTAATGAGCTGTCCATGACATTAAGTATTGGTGTTGGTGTGAATGGAGGAAGCTATACCGAAACATATGAAAGTGCAAGAATGGCAATGGATCTTGCCCTTGGCCGAGGTGGAGACCAGGCAGTAGTAAGAGATGGGGATACGATTTCCTATTACGGAGGCAAGACACAGAAAGTAGAGAAGAGTACAAGAGTAAAGGCAAGAGTGAAAGCGCATGCACTGCGTGAGATCATGCTTACGCATGATAAGATTTTTGTCATGGGACATAAGAATCCGGATGCAGACTGTGTCGGTGCGGCTCTTGGTATTTATCGTCTGTCAAAGACTTTGGGTAAGAGCACATATATTGTTATGGATAAGGATTGTCCAGCGATAGAACCGATCGTAGAGGGAATCTACAAAGAGCGGGCAGAGGAAGAGGAAGATATTTTCGTAACGAATGAGGAAGCGCTGCTTCTTAAAGATAAGTTAGCGATGCTCATTGTTGTAGATGTCAATCTTCCGGCAATGACAGAGTGTCCGGAGCTTTTAAAGTCTGTCTCAACGATTGTTGTTCTTGATCACCACAGACAGAATAATGAAACGATAAAGAACGCAGTTGTTTCTTATGTAGAACCGTACGCATCGTCAACTTGTGAGATGGTAGCAGAGATTTTACAGTATATCGTAGATAAGCCGAAGCTTAAGAATATCGAGGCAGATGCCATGTATTCCGGTATTCTCGTAGACACCGATAATTTTGTTATAAAAGCAGGTGTCCGTACTTTTGAGGCGGCGGCTTTTTTAAGAAGAGCAGGTGCAGATGTGACCCGCGTAAGAAAGATGTTTCGTGAAGATATGGAACATTGCCGGATACGGACAGCCATTATTAACAAGGCTGAGATTTACATGAATGAATTTGCTATTTCCACATTCGATGGAGCAAATGTATCCGGAGCGACTGTTGTTGGGGCGAAGGCGGCCAATGCGTTGTTAAATATACAGGGAATCCGGGGAAGTTTTGTTTTGACATCGTTACAGGACTGTATATATATCAGTGCGCGTTCCATTGATGAGCTTAATGTACAGGTCATCATGGAGAAGTTCAATGGCGGCGGTCATCTTACGATGGCGGCGGCCCAGTTAAAAGATGTTACCCTTGAAGAAGCAAAGCAGCAGTTAGAAGATGTTTTGCAGCAGATGCGTGAAGATGGTGATATATAAGATTTCTAAATACGTACTCTCAGAGTCTTTATCTCAGTCGAGAAGACTCCCACCTCTTTCAGGTGGTGAGGACATTAACAATATAGGAGGATTAAAATGAAAGTTATTTTATTAGAAGACGTAAAGTCTCTTGGAAAAAAAGGTCAGTTAGTGGAAGTGAATGCAGGATATGCAAGAAACTTTATCCTTCCAAAGAAGCTTGGTGTAGAAGCTACCAGCAAAAATATCAATGATTTAAAGCTTCAGAAGGCACATGAAGATAAGGTGGCAGCAGAACAGTTAGCAGCAGCGAAAGTTCTTGCAGAAGAACTCAAAGATAAGAGTGTAGAGCTTAAGATGAAAGTAGGAGAAGGCGGACGTACATTTGGCGCAATCTCCACAAAAGAAATTGCCGCAGCAGCGAAAGAACAGCTTGGTTACGATATCGATAAAAAGAAGATTTCCGTAAATGAAGCGATCAAGAGCCTTGGTGTTCATAATGTAAAGATTAAGTTACATCCTAAAGTAACTGCAGAACTTAAAGTAAAAGTAACAGAAAAGTAATATTAAAAATTCATATTTCTTATAATGAACTTTTAAAATATTTCTATATTTTAGTGGTGTTGTTATACTAAAGCTATATAGGAAACTATAAAATAGCAACCCCAGTAACGCATCAGAAGACAGGCGG